>LSQX01164635.1_pt1 | contig 15084 bp, 21 predicted proteins | sample 654561 | NCBI WGS metagenome assembly LSQX01 (sample SAMN04489861, study PRJNA283612) | anaerobic digester metagenome | isolation source: 4 biogas reactors fed with cattle manure at either 37C or 55C with and... | place: Denmark: Kongens Lyngby | collected 2014 | reverse complement strand
GGGGATATACGGAACCTCAATTAATTCCCGAGTGATAATGGTCGGCTGGAAATCGTCTCCACCAAACTCGTCATGAGCAATAACTTCTTTGACCTCTCCAGTTCCTCTATCAACAACTTTCTTAAACCGGCGGAAAAAACTAGTAGAAGCAACACCAACAGGGTTTTTATTTTCGTCGGCAAAAGTGATAATGTTTCTATACTTCAGGGTTTCATAGTCTTTTACAGCAGGACCAGTCGCACAAATAGTCCCCTTTGGAATAACAACCTTAGAGAACCGACGGTTAGCTGCATAAGGATATTCAAACAAACCAGGAAGTGTAGGATCAATGATATATTGTACCTTCGGCGCATCGCCAGGACTTTTGACCAGGTTAGTATGCGACCGGCTACCCGGACGCAAAGAAGCGCCTTGTCCAATTAAAGACATTTAAAATTTCCTCCTTATTGTTTTTTTCTTAAAGAACGCTTACCAACTAATAGTGCCTTATAAATTTCCGCAGGAGTAAGCTCAACTTTTTCCGAAGAAGACTCTTGGCCCTCTCCGTCTCCATTGTCTACTTCAATAACATTTTTCTCTTTATTTTCAACTAAACCAGGGTTGGTAACTTTATGAATATTAGTAGAGCTTACAGAAAATTCAGACTGAGACATTCTTAACTCAAGATCTTCTTTCACAAAAAGCAATACTTCTTCAGTTTTATTGGATAAACGATCAAGCTCTACTTGTCTACTCTCTTCTTTAATATCGCCAAGCTTAACCTTGAGGTCAACAATTTGTTCCGCCAACGATTTTAGGAATTGTGTCTTAAATTCTGTAACCTGATCAAGCAAACTATCTCTTTCTTCGATAACCGAATCTAAAGAGGCTTGAAGACTTTCAATCTTGGCCTCAAGCTCACCAATCTTTTTGTTGTTTTGCTGCTCCGCCGAAACCGATTCAGAAGTCAAACCGAGAATATCCATTATACTCTTAACGGCTTCAGTCAAAGCCTGCATTTTTTCTTCTAATTCAGAAACCTTAGCCTCAGAAGCTTCAAGCTCCTCTTCTATTTGATCTAAAGTCTGTTTCATCGCCTGCTCTTCAGGGGTTTCCTCAGGAATATCAATATTTTCCTGCTCTTCCCCATTGTTAGCGGAATCACCAACCTCATCTCCGTCTTCCTCTTCACCAAAAAACTGGAGATCGAGTCTCTCTAACTCCACTTAAGAGTCCTCCTTTCTTTTGCTCTTGCTGGCATCCTGGGCTCTGCTTCTTTTTTGCAAATCAGACGGAAGGGTTTTATCCAAACTATCAATCATATGATGACTCCAGCCTTTATTAAAGATAATCCTTACTACCCTTGCGTGCTCTCTTTTAATTTGGTCCCTGGTCCAATTTGTTTTAGAAGGTTGCCTCCACCACCCATGAAGAAGATTATGACCATAATAGGCCTGTTTTTTAGTACCTGTTTGCATTTTGTTGATCGGCTTCCCGTCCTTGCCTTTATCGGAAGAAGCTTCTCCTATTTCTATTGTATTCGCAGGCTCTTTTGTATGCACATTGTCTTCTTCTCTGACATTAAAGGGAATATAATAGTATTCTTTAATAAACTCTGTTTTAGGTATTTGAATTAATTGATCTTCTTTCACCGCATAAACAATATCGCGATTTAAATCATAAAGTTTATTTTCTTTTAAGTCTTGCAATAAAAACCCTAATTCCACACTTTCTTCTTTGGGCCCATTAGTTTCAAGTTCAGGAACCTCTATTGTATTAGCATGTTCATCAGAGGGGGCATTAACATAAGAAAGCTCAATGAACCAAATATTGCCTATTTTCCAAAAACACAACTCATTTCCATATGTTTTACCTCTCCGGTGATCACACCGCCCCTCTAATTGGTTTTGATTACAAATACTACAGAAAGCGGAATCGGCATCGGCACCAATTGAAACGGTTGAATACCTACCATCAAGAACCCTTTCTATCGCCTCAGGATCAGTAATTTCAGGATAACAAATAATTCCGGGTACTCCTATAGAAGTTTTAGCTTTATATTCTGCTTTGGTAATCCTACCCAAAGGATCCGTAAAAATATTATGGTTTTTCAACATAGGTTTGTAATAAGGCTTTGTCCAAGAATAAACACCAGTGGGGCGAACTCTGCCTTCTTCGTCAACAAAATTAGGATTCCCACGCAATTTGGCCTGAGGATAAAAAGTGTAATTCCTGGTAACTTTTGCGTGAATAGCCTCAATTTTAGGGATAACAACATATCTACTAGACTCGAGAACATTAAGAATTTTATTTTTGGTCTCTTCAAGTTCGGGACCTACTGAAAGATTTACAGTTTCTTTTAATCTAATTAGTTTCAAAAACCATCAACTCCTTACTTAACCCGTACCCTGCACAAACAATTAGGATGCCATGGGGGAATCAAACCAGATAAGTTTTGGCCTGGTTTAATATTAATAACTGTTTTAGCTTTTTCTATGCACTGATCACAAGGATCAGCCGCAGTCTCAATTATCAATTCCCTGCGATTAAATACTTGACTGGCTGCAGCATACCCCTGATTATATGCCAATAATGAGTGTGTCCTTTCACAAAAATCAAAACGGTATCCTACAGAACTAAACGCAGCAGAAACAGCCAATTTTTGTTCTGTTTTATCTTGTCTGGTAACTGCATTATTCAACAGTCGCTGCAAATCTGCAAAAAACCTCTCCAGGTCTTGTTGACAATTAAACTCTACTTGCCTCAAATTCGTGATGCTCACCCTAGGCTCCCTTTGAATGTTGCAATCTTTTTGTACTTGACGCATTCCGTTAGCAAAAGCATAATCTACCAATTTTTTCATTTCAACTAAAGCCCGGTCTTTAGCCATAGAAATATACATCGGAATTTGATCAATAAAACCCTTATCAACAGCATCTATTACATCATTTCTTAAACCGTTTATTATTTTTTTGAAATTAGCACTTTGAAATGCCCGCTGTTGGGCTTCACGCATAGAGGTTGTGCGCTTGGGACTTAATTTTTTACCATGTTGGTTTTCAGGCCGATCTTTATTGTCAACCGTCTTGTTCTGGTTTTTAGCAGCAATGCCCTCTATAGCTTTAGGAATGGTTATCATTCTGTAATATAGTCGGCTTTCGTCAACAACAGGTTCTAAGCCCATTTCCATCCGCATTTCCTCAAAAGTAATAGTATTATTTAAAAACTTTTGAACAGTATGATTCTCTTGCTTAATTTTTTCATCATAGGCAATTTCTTTAAAGAAAAATTCCACATTATCTTCAGGACGAAGCAGAGGATCAAAACCGCCTTCTAAAAGCAGTTCTTTAATAATTTGGAAATTAATCTGAGTTGCTATTACTCTCTGAAATGCTTTAACACGGTCATGCATTTCTACTGTTAAATTGTCGGCAGTGGCCTTGTTGGATGTTGATGCACGACCGAACACCGTCTCAGGAATACCTAAACCAGTAAATACCCGTTGTTCAAAATAACGTAATGCCCAACTAGCGTCTATTGCCTCGCCTTCTGCACCAACTACATCAACGTCATAGCGCTCAGGCAAAACTAAGGTCCCATCCATTGGCATTTCTTCAATCATATTTTTGACATATGCTATTTCCTCGACTGTTGATTCTTTACCGGGTTCTGACAAACCGACAATAAACTTATAAAGGGGATGTAGGTGTTTATAAAGAAGATTAGCTACATTATCTTCTATTTCCCTTAATAAGCGAATATCATCCAAAACCGAAAGAATAAAGGGTACACCAAAAGCATGCCCAATTGGTTTCTTCCAATAAATATGAATCATATCTTCTGGTTTAATTTTTAGTTCTTTTTGGCCAGATATCTTTTGTTGATAACCAACAACATTACCGTTTTTATCTCTGGCAATCTGGATCGTATTGGGAGGTAAAACAAAATATCCCCCTATCGGGTCATGATCTTCAAGACCAGCTATCCTTAACCCAGAAACACTTTTTTGTTCTTTTTGTCTGGCCTTAATAATAAAAACATTGGAATATTTAACCATACATTCTGCAATTTCACCCAAAAGAGTATCGGTGCTAATACCAGTTGCTTCAGACATAGCAGCAAGGCGCATTTTAATATATTCCACTGCTTTTTCATTTTTGCCGTTTAAGTCCCAACCGGCCTTAAAAATCAGGTCAACATATTTGTCAATTGCTTGACGAACATATGCTTCACTATCATAAGCAGAAGTAATAACATCAAGGTCAAACGAAGGAGATTCAAATTCGGCCCTTTTACTGCCTCTTCCAGAAGAAGCTTTAACAAAAGCGTAACCAATGTGTTTTACTTTATTATTTTCTTCGGAACCTTTTTGAGCTTCGACTGTTGTAGTAAATAGATTTAATATAAAATCTTTTATTGCCACCAAAAACACCTACTTCTATATTAAAACAGAGATATGCTTTCGATCACCATAAAGAGTAATTAATACACAACCCGTAACACCTGGGGTCAACATTGCTTCCTCAGAATAAAGATCAAAATAATTTACTAGGGATCCACCTATAACAAATACAGCTCTCTGTTTATAGACCTTATCCCCGTCTATCCGTAAAAAAGATTCGTCCCAAGCCGCTCTTATGTGGCTGTGGCCCGAAACATAAAGGTCTGCTACGGCTACGTTTTTCATTTTTGAAGCAGAATTGATTTTACCACTAATTGTTTTACCCCCGCCTTTACCATGCCAACCAACAATATGATAATTAATGCCATTAACAAACAAATTTAAATACGCCTGAAATCCCAAATAAGGGATTCCAAGATCATAACACATTTCTATTAACGGATTGTCACCATTAAAACGATGGCCTCGCATTTCATGATTGCCAGGAATACCAAAAAGAATTTTTCCATTCTGGGCCAAGGGCCTTAATAAATCCGTCAGTTCTCTGCGTTGATCTCCCGTATGTAAATTTTCATCCTGCATAGCAAGACCAACAGATTCCCTGTTTGCGCTTTCGCAAGTATCCCCACCAAGAAATGTATAGCAATCGTCATTCTTTAAAACAAAATTAATATAATCTTCCAGTTTAGGAACATTACAAGCCTTAAGCCCATAATGAATATCAAAAAATGGTATAATATTAATTTTGTTAGACTTGGTTGTAATTTCTTTGACCTCTGCCTTTTTACAGTCATTGTCAAAACCTGTAATCCTTAAATACTCGTCACGGACATTCTCGCTTTTCACATCCTCCTCATATAGCGAAAGATCATTAAGGATTTTTTCCAATCTGGCCTCCAAATCCATATTAGGCATTAATTTTCCCCCTCCTGATTGTTTTTGTCAAACCACCCCAAATGATCAACAATTTCATAAACATAACTACTAGTATCGACTTCCGCATTAAAAATTTCATTAATTTGTTCAGGAGAAATACGATCTATCCCCCACTCAATAGCGTCTATAATTTTTAAAATGGTCTTAATCCACTTTTTCTTCTCAAGTGTTCCAATTTTCTCGGCAATGTTTTCTGTTCTTTCCTTGGTGTTTCTATAAGCATCAAGAATAATATCTTGAAATTTCGTCTCTATTTCATTCGCTTTATCCATAATAGCGTTAGCTATCAGGTCTATCGTTCTAAGGTTAACACCAGCTTCTTCTTCTATTCTTTCGAGGAATTGAAGTGCAGGAAGAGTAATTTGAGTCTTCATTAGAGCTAAAGCATAAAGAATTCTTTTGGTTACTTCTTGTAACAACGGAGAAGTCAGTGTCGATATAATATCCATTAAATCTAGTGCTTTTGCAGTAAAAGTAGCATTAGTCAATGTCATAATTACCCGCAAAGTGGTTAAACTTTCTTTGGCTCTCTGATATTTATCCTGATATCCGCCGGGCAAACTTAACCCTACTCCACGAAGAATGCCTCTTATAACGTCGTTGATTTCGTTGGCGACAATGTCCGAAACGTCAAGTAAGATCAGGTTTTTAAAGCTTTCGGAAAGACTGTCAATATCATAAGCTTTTGATATTACAAATCTACTAACTGTCGGAACAGGATCAGCGTTTAAATTAAACTTGGTTTCAACTGCCTCATTAAGATCACTAAAATATTGCTCCTCAGGAATATTGAGCCTAAAAAACTCAAGCATTTCCCAATCAATCCAAGTTCTTATCCGTTCCTCAGTGGCCTTATCTATATCGTTCTCGTTTACTACATAACCAGCAGCAACTGCTATTTCAGGCAGTTTTTTGTCTACTGTTTCCTTACATTCCTCAAGATCACCCGCAAGCTGGACCATATCATAATAGGCGTAAGCTTCAATAAGGTCCAAACCCTCAATAAATTCGTTTCTCGTTGCTTTAGCAGGTTCTGTGTCCTCTCTGCAAGAACGATCAAAAGTAGAAAAATTTATATAATCTGCCCCGGCATAGCCTTTAACCATTTCAGACTGGGGACCATCAGAAATAGGAACTACTTTATCCTTCAGCGCTTCTTTAAGAAGGGAGAAACAAGATTCTAAAGAAGACTCAGCTTCTTTTACTGCCGCTCTCGCAGCAGGAATATTATATTTAATCGCATAGGCGAGGTCATTCGAAGGTTCAAACTTATCAATTAAAGATTTCTTTTCTTCCCCAACAACCTGCCTAATATAAGATAAAACAGGATTATAGTTAATCCTTGCCCTCTCTTCAGGTGTATCTATTCCTTTGTATCCATAATCCTTAATTAGCTCGTCCATTTAGAACTCCTTTCTAAAAAAAGCGGAAGGCGGAGATGCCTTCCGCTTTAACTAGAGGGGGTTAAACCTAAAGGCAGGCTTGAAGGGGAAAGAGATAGAAGGTGTTCTTTTTTTAGAGGAATACTTCAAAGGGAGGCTAATGGCGGGACTTTGTCCCACCTTACTAAAATCTCGTTCTTTTAACTGGGCGACGTCCCCTTTTACTTATTCCTCTAGGAGAAAAAGGCGAACCCATAAATAATTGATAAGTTGTTTTATCTACTGCTCTACGAGCCCTCTCAACATCTCTTATATCATCTACTTGATACCAAGTTTGCTTATCCGGGCTGCGTTTTGTAGCAAAAAACTCCCCCTCGTCCTGATTTATATCTCTATTATTTATTCTATTCAAATTCAATGAAGGTGTGTTAATCGGGGGAGCAATTGCCATTAACCTTGTCGGCTCAAATTTTGTTACAAACCTAGTTAACTCCGGAAAGTTATCTACAATTGCAAGAACACACAGCATTAAAGCATCTACTGCATGTTCATTTACCGAAGTAAAACGCGGAACCCCAGTTACAGAAATTTTTTCGACGCGATAGTTTTCAAGCTGCTTCCAAAGAAGGTCATCGTGTTTACTAATCATAATCCTGTTGCGCCCAAAAAGAACTTGAGTCTGACTTACCATCCAAGGCTTGACAGGTTTTTTTTCAATTTCACCTGTTCCGGGATCCTTAATCTCCCTGTTCTCAGAAAAAGACACACCAACTACTCTTTTATCGAGTCCCCAAGCGGCATCGCCTTTTATCGCCTCTTTACCCATTTTATGCAAAACTTCAATCTGGTATTCGCCGTACCCTTTGTCTACATAGATATACTCAGGATCATATTTTTTGTTCCATTCAACAATCTCTTTGACAGCAGCATCTAGAATAAACTCTTCTTCCCTAGAAATGGAAGCAAGATTAATAACCTTAAACATCCCTTCTTCACCATCAGAATTCTTGGCTTTAGGGTCATACTCGAGACAACACAAAGTAGGTGTAGCTTGTACCTTGTCCCAATCTACACCAATTACCCGCAACGGACCCTTCTTAACTTTATTGGGATACAAATAATCTTTTTTAGCTCGGCTAATCCACTTATGTTCAAAAACGCCGACTGCCTCTTCGCCAAACTCTGCAAGACATTCATGGATAAACCCAATATCGCCAAGGTTTTTCCGCCACTGGCGCTCATACTCGGCAATTTCTTGAGGGTTATTGCGGCGATTGGGGTGCATGTAATAAGGAGAATAATAAGTAACCCAGTCCCCATATTCATCAACATAACGCCCAGGTTTAACCTGAAGTATTCCTCTTTGACAAGATAAACATATATCAAAAAACTTGGAACGGCGACCAGTGGGAGTAGAAGAAATAATAATACCAGGTTTTACTTCATTGTTGGCATCTGCAGCAATAGCAAACAGAGAAATGATATCAGCGTCTGTCATATAGTCCATTTCGTCAATAAAAATCCAGTCAGCACGCTGACCACGGGCACCGGCGGCACCCTGGCCAGCCCTAGAGGCAGCAGTAATACCCATTATTGTGGCACCGTTTTTCCAGGTAATAGTATCTGGATTCTGGATGTCGTGTGCAATAGACTGTTTAAGCTCTGGGCTCTTTTTTATAAGTTCTCTTATTCGCTTAAAAATAAGTTTAACTTGTCTTTCGTAGGGGGCAGTAATAATAACAACAGCAGGTCTCGCATTGGGGTCACTAGGATTATCACCATGAGTGAATGTATAATGAATCGCTTTTATAGCCAAAAGATCGGACTTGCCATGTCTTCGGGCAAATCTTAGAGCAATATTTCTTACGGACTCCCGTAATACTTCTGCTTGATAATCATAAGCTTTCCAACCAAAATGATATTCAGCAAATTTAACGGGATCCAAAATAATATCAGCATATTCCAACAATTCAGGAGTAAGCTCAATTTTTTCCATATTATCAACTACTTTTAAAATTCATCTAACGTGGACCGCATATTTGTGTAATAATCATCTAAGTAACTGGCACGTCAGACAGGCGTGGAATTATAATTCTTACTTCTTCGTGGGCTTCAACGACGCTTGGGGGTATTAAACATTATCATAAACCCCTCTGTGGCGTCTTGCATGATATATTCTATCCCAGAGTTCTAGTAACAATTTCTCTGTTTTAGGGTCTACTTTTTTAGGGTCTATTTTAACATTCCCAACAACGGGGTGATAAAACTCTTTAACATTAGTGGGAGCAGTGGAAGTTTTTGCGACTTGCTCTGCGACTTGCTCTGCGGCTTGCTCTGCGACTTCTCTAGCTCTAGGCGGTGGATAGATGGGAATATACCCCGACGTTTTACCCGCTCTTCTTTTTGCGATAGATTCAACTCCAGATTTAATAACTCCGTCCATGGATCTCGCCCCGGCTGAGCTAAGCATTGCTCTTGCCCGATATGTTGCATATCCACCAGCAAGAGCAGCACCTGTCATAGCTCCTTTTAATGCCCCGCCGATCACGCTTTCTTCATCGCTTATCAGGCCATACCCAGCACCAATCAGCGCACCAGGGCCTATTCCCCTAATAGCAGATTCCGCAATCTCTGACGCGAGCAATCTTGAATACCTTTTGGCACTATGTGTTGATGCATTGGCAATTCTTTCGGCTGTCTCGAGTGCGCCTGGGAGCATCCTCTGTAGTCTTGGGGACATAACTGCCGAGTCTATCTTATTGATAATCTTTTTAAAGATACCCATATTAAACACACCTCATAAACTAATTTAAATTGATATATCTTCCGCGACTTACTCTACCAACAAGATCTTTTAATCCGTAACCAGACGCACTCAATCTTTGGGATGCCCAGCCGATCGTTGAACCCAAGATTGCGTGGCCAGCAACACTTCCAAAAAAGTTGCCTTCTTTATCATCCAAAAGTGCACGAGAAGCACCAATCGCCCCACCAAGAACTAAGCCGGTGGCAACCCTAGTACCAGCAACATTTGCCAGGTGTCTATATCCATTAGAGGCAATACTAGAAATACCTTGGATTGCTCTTGTGTAGATAGCCATTTTTATTTCCTCCTATAACTTGATTTTTATCGATGCATATAGCTGGCTTCGTTACCAAGAACAAGCCTGCCATTAATTCTTGATTCTCTAATAGCGTGAACAGCCGCCTGACGCATTGTAAGGGCCTGGCGAGTGTCCGTATACCTACCACCAATTTCACCAGGAGTATAAAACCTATCTTTTTTTTCGGACCAATTTCTCCTAATAGCGCCATAAGCAACAGTAGTACCAACTACACCTATTTGTGCCAAACCATATGTCAAACTCATTTTAGGTGTCAAAAAAAGAGACCAAAGCGCCGCCTCTCCAACACCTTTAACCAAACTTTGGCTGAGAGTGTTTTCTCCAGAAGCCTTAAGTATGGCTGTATTCATTGCAGCATCAATTGCAAATTCTAATAAAGCTCCCTTGTTAAGATTTCTAATAACAATTGACATAATTCACACCTCATTACCCATGTCTATTTTTATGAAGAGCAATCGCTAGGTCACCAGTCGCACCCATTTTAGAATAATTGTGGGTGGCGTCTTGCATAAAGATGGGCATTTCTCTTTCTCGGAGCCTCATTTTATAATATGGCATATCATAGTTGTCGAGCATAGTAGGATCAGTTCTCGGAGCGAACTCTACAGAAGAAGCTGCTGTTAATTGATTAGCTGTACTAGCACCCCCAACCAAAGCCGCAAAAGCAAGGGAAGCAACAAGCCAAGGACGAGGAACACGGCCAAAAATATTACTATCCATTCTCATTCCCGCAGGTACCGGTCTTGTAGCCAAAGCATTAAACCCTCTAACACCAAGAATTGCAGCTCTGGCACCAACTTGCGCACCACTAGCAAGTCCACGGCTCAAATAGTAAGAAGCGCCTCTACGAAGTGGATCTAAACGTTTTACTTTACTTAGCCCGACGACATCTGCTGTACCAAGCAAAGCACGCCCGGCAGCCTTGGCAGTACCCTTCGCTAATCCAAAAGCCCCTTTTAAAGCAAAACCCACTACACTCAACACTGTCATCTCCCAACCAAATTTGATATAAATGTATCAAAAATATCAATACATTCCTTATGTGCAAAAAACAATAGTTTTCTTTTTTGTTCTACCTTAACAACATTACTCTCTAAAGAAAACCTCTTCTGACATAAAGGACAAATATCAACAGGTGTTTCGTCAATCTTTATATTTAATATCCACTGGTTCAACATCAATAGTTTTCTCCTGCTCTTGCTTTAGTTTTTCAGCAGCTAGTCTAATCTTTGTCGCATAGGTACTGGCATCAATTATATTAATGGCACCAGCTTTAGCTTTATCTTTGGGTGTAGAATTTAATAGTTGCAATGCATCGTTCTTTTGTTTGATTGCCTTAGCTTTAATCTCCAGTGCAACGTGAGGCGCAGGGTTTCTAACTATTCGCCCATTAGGAAGAACAGACGTTACTACTTCTTGAATAAGATTTGCATCTTTAGCCAAGATAGCCTCACAGCGAGAAATGGTAATCTCAGCATCAATTAAACTTTTTAGCAAACTAAGATTAACCATTTGGTCCAAATCAACTTTTAACTCCTCAGTATATCTATCATAAAATTCAATAATCTGAGCAATCTCTACAGGACACGGTTCACCCTCAGGAGCAACGTCACTTCCTAATGCCATACAAGTTTCACCATAGGGACAAACAGGGCCCTGGCAAACAATAGGAATATTGGCGAAAAGACCGTGTTTAGTTTTTTGCACGGTCCTAGAGAGCCGAACTGCTTTGATAGCTTTGTCGCTCATTTTAAGCCAAGGGAGCGTATCTTTGGTAACAACAAGATCTTTAATTTCTTCACTCATTAATACTCCCACCTTACACATTAATACCTTATGCTTTTCAGTTTAAAGGTGAGGAATTACCCTTAATATGCCTTAACATATAATTTGGTGGCTAGCCGGGTTTCTCGAACACCCTTCAAAAAGCGCTAAGACGAGTTGTCCTTATTATTCTTTTTACGCATTAACTCTCTCATATATTTATTATATTCATCGCGATGATTTTTCCGGTAGTTAGCTTTGCGTTCTCTGTCTTTTTTGCGGCGATCCTCTATCTTACAGCTTTCACACAAAACATGTCCCTTTTTAATTAATTTCTTTCTTTTGTTTTCATCAAGTTCGACATGTGGATCAATTTCAACACCGCATTCAGGACAAAAGATCTTCTGATATTTCCACCATAACCTACCATCAATAGCATAAGCCTTCTTATAGTTCCAAACAGTTTTGTTGGTTACACCGAGTCTGGCAGCAGCCTGTTCCAGCGTCAACTTTTGAACCAACAAAAGATCAACTAACTCTTCTTTAGTAATATCAGCACGCTCCACATCTATCACCTCTTAAAATTGAGCACAATTTCGTCTATTCACTATATAGTAAAAGCAGCTAAAAAGGCAGTTTTGCATTCTTTCATAGAAAAATTAACAAAACGTTAACAATAAAAAACCCAACCTATCGTTGGGAAGTAATTTGCCTATATAACATTCATATACTTGTTGTGTATTGCAACTCTCACATTCTAAAATTAAAAAGCTGCTCTTCTATCCAGTTTTTTGTTTCAGGATGAAGTTTCATCTTATTAGAGTTCTTGCAATACCAGACAACCGGATTTTCTCCATTAACTAAGCTAACACTAATCCAATCTGCCAACATCTCTTTCCTGTACTTATCGGGCATTGGAAAAATTAATTCCCGACCACTGGTGGTGCGTTTCACCCAATATTGCCAATGGTGAGGATTCCTTCTCTTATGCAGGTTCCAAGCTCTATTGTATCTTTCTTTAACTTTTTCAGTAACATTGTCACCATAAAGCTTTTCAACATAAGGAAACCATTCAAAAAACGAAAACTTGCTTAAATCATGAACAATTCCACGCCAAATTATCCCATACTCAACACAAAGCAAGAAAACATACCACTTATGTCTTATAAGATACCAAAGATATTTCAAATGTTTCTCCATTTTCAATGCACAGAAACTGTTCCCTTAATGAATTCTTGATCGAACTCCTTCGTGCTAAATTCAATATTTCTCTCAATAACAAGCTGACCTTTTTCAAAGGCACCAAATTCCTTTTCAATAGTAATGTTTCTAAAATGCAAAACAACGGCATTCCCAGAATCAAAATTAATCTTGACGTCAATGTTATCTCCTTTATTAAATTTAAGTAGCCGTTTATCAAAATAATAAAGAACGATCGCACCAACTGTTTTTTCTTCTCTTGCCTCAAAGCCAAAAACAAATGCTTCAGGAACTAGTTCTCCGTTAAGATAGACCTCAACATCATCACTACCAGCAGCAGCATTAGTATTCATTAGGTTGTTTAAGTAATATGGATTAATAACTATCTTCTTCCTTCCAAATAGCCTCTTTAAAAAATTCATTCTTTTTTTGTCCTCCCGTATTAAAATTTTAACTAAATTAGCAAGGCATTGTTTTTAGGAGCTAAGCCCCATTTCTTTATTAACTCTTCATAAAAATCTTTTGTTATAAAGATAGAATCAGTAACTCCTTTTGCTGTAAAGTCAAACTGTAACTTTAAGAAAAAATCGTCTGGCGAAAATATTCCATGCTCCCTTAATATTTCAACGCCCCAAAATCTTCGATAACGAATAGCCATTTTTTTATCAATAACTTCTTGAGAATTAAATACATAAATACTTGCATCTTTATGGTTTTTATAAAAGATTTTTGTTTTATCATCACTGACACCATTAAAAACAGTTATTCTTCCTTTATATTCGTTCCTAAGGCCCTCCCAAACAATTTGATTAATATAAGGATATGCTGTGCTACCAGCAACATATACAACCTTAGTAACGGGCATAGCTCTCATTTCGGAAAAAGCACTGCCTTTCCAAGACTCTCTAGATAAAGAAATATACAATCGTCACAAACTTCAATATCTTCCTCAAAAATAAAGTGTCTTTCGTTGTTTTCAAGAATAATCGCTAATGCGTTTTCCATTGTTGTTATTTGTCCATTATTATTAAAACATATATTAGCAATATATTGATCTTTAACCATGTTATTTTCTGTTAAAAAATCAATAAAAGGAGAAATTTCTGCAAGGTTGCTGTTTTCTAATTCCGACCTAAAAACAGGGAAACCATTAAATATAATACTTTTATTACTAAATATAATATTACTCATAATGTCTCCTTTTTACGATTGACTAATATTGAAATTGTATTTGATCCATGATCCACAATATAATCTTTTTCTTTAATTTCTTTTATAACTCGATTATTTATCATTTCTATTGCAAAACAACAGTCACTTTCACTAGCAATAACAAAACCAATATCGTTGCCTGGATTATAAAAAGCTTCAAACAAAATACATCTAATAAACCAAAAATTCTTTTTGTCTAACCTGTAGAATCTCATTTTTATTCTTTTAAAGAAAAAGCCGCCAATTTAGTTTCTCAACGGTATACATAAATCTTTATTTTTTAAACAACTCTGGTATATTGCCCACAAGATAGAAAACAAAACCAATAATAAAACCAACGGGAATTCCAAAGAAGAACTTCAACAAAGCCCAGGCTAAATCATAATTGACAATCGCAGCGCCACGCAAGGCCGCAACAGTTATTAAAAGACTATCAGCGACACCTTGAGAGAACAAAACCCAAACTCCGACATATGCACCCAAAACAACACCAATGATTGTCATTATAGTCTTAAAAATTTTCATTAAGAACTTCCCTTTCCTTTCGCGCTTATAATAATAAGTTCCCTGTCTTCCTTTCCACATACATAACTCCCCCTATATAATACATGAGTACTTCCATCGAGACATTTAAGCTCTAAACGTGTTGGATTATATTTCTTAGACCAAGCTCCCTTCCAATCAAGATATTCTTTAAGTAAAAACAGAATATCGTCCTCGTTTTCCCAAGTATATTTCATCATCCACATTTTCTAAACCCGTTTTTTTAATTGTTCAACTAAATATTCCATTGTTTTTTGATCCAGAACTATATCAAACAGATAATACTTTTTACCAATAAGAGCATACCAGGCCATCTTTATGCGCTCTTTTATAACCGCCCATATATTAATCTGTTCAGTAAAACAAGTATTCATATAAGAGGTTATGTACCAGATATTGTCATTTTTATCTTTATCGAAACTAAGAAAGCTACAATTACAATTACAACGTACGACAACGTTATCCATTTTTTAAATTCCCCCATCAATTTAAATGTTTATTTTCATTTTTCCCCCACTTTATGGAGGACTAAAGTGCCCCG
>LSQX01263502.1_pt1 | contig 15085 bp, 11 predicted proteins | sample 654561 | NCBI WGS metagenome assembly LSQX01 (sample SAMN04489861, study PRJNA283612) | anaerobic digester metagenome | isolation source: 4 biogas reactors fed with cattle manure at either 37C or 55C with and... | place: Denmark: Kongens Lyngby | collected 2014 | reverse complement strand
TGGGAACATCCTTAACGGCGCAAGGGATGTTCCCGGGATGGTATTGGGATAGTGTGGCGCTGGATTCAAGGGAGTTTGGTGGAATTGGAAGCGAGGTTGGTGGCGGGTTTTTTGATTAGCGAAGTTGGCGGTCGGAAGAACTTTTTTTAACGCCAAGGCCTGGATTCTTCGCTGGCGCTCAGAATGACGCGTCAGGACAGGGTTTGGATGCTGATAGGCGCAGCGAAACGCCAAAACGTCAAAACGCTAAAACCCTACAACCTTACAACAAATCCCTTTTTTATCCGGATAATCCTGTGCATCCCTAATCTATTTCTATAAAAAAATCAGCGTTATCGGCGTAATCAGCGTAACCCCATCCGCGTGACCCTCTACTCTCCCAAATTGATTTTCCGGGAGCGGAACCCATAGCCCATCACGTCATAGACATCGGTGACAATCATGAAGGCGTCCGGGTCGTGGTCTTTCACGATATCCGTGAGCAGCGGGACCTGGCGTCGGTTGACGACGGTGAAGAGGACTTCCGTATCCTTTTTTTCATAGCCGCGGGAGGCTTTGAAAAAGGTGACGCCGCGTTGGAGTTCTTCATAGATTTCTTCCTTGATTTCATCCACGTGGGGGGAGATGATATAGACGCCCTTGGTGTAGGGCATTCCTTCGGAAACGAGGTCTGTGACCCGGGAGGTGATGAAGAGGTTGATATAGCCCCAGATGAGGATTTTGGGGTCTTTCAAGAGCGTGGCGACGAGGAGGATGATACCGCTTTCCACGATGTAATATCCGCTGCCGATGGAGATTCCGGATTTTTGTTTGATGAGCCCGACGGGGATGTCGGTTCCGCCTGTGGAAGCGCGAGAGCGGAAGATGAGCCCCAGCCCGATTCCCAAAAACACGGAACCAGCGATGGCGGAAAGCATGATGTCATTCGGGCCCAAGAAGGCGGTGATGGGTCTGTTTTGAAATACGAAAGAATATTTTGTGGCATCCATAATTCCCAGGCGGGAAAGGCTTTGGATGCTGAGCAAATCCGTGAACGACGATGAAATCAACATTCCCATCACGCTTTTGGCGCCAAAGGCTTTGCCGATGAAGATGAAGCCAATGATGAACAGGGGGATATTGAGCATAATCATCGCCACACCGCGGGGGACTCCCAGATAGATATTTATCACCTGCGCGATACCCGCCACGCCGCCTGGAGCCATGTTGTATGGCATCAAAAACCAAGAGTAGCCAATGGCAAAAAATATGGCGCCCAAGACGATTCCGGCTATATATTTCACCTCACGTTGGAGGCGCTGTTTTTTGGTTAATTTCTTCATTGTTTCGGTTCTCCTAATTCTTGACGGATTGTCGCCCTCCAGAATAATGGACTTTGCAAGCTAAGTTCGATTAGCCATTGCTTTTCGGACTTTTTGGCTCAAAAAACACAAGGAAAAACAAATGACCATCGACCTCAGATTGGACGGCAACAAACACAGCCGGATACAACTGGATAAAGCCAAATCATTGGCCGAGCTTTTGCGCGGCAGGGACATTCCCACCCGGCGGATTTTGAGCTATAAAATTGACCACGCCACTTATGTCAATGACGAATATATCCCTCAGGGGGACACGCTGGTGGATTGCATCACTTTCAAACACCGCGAGGGAAGCCGGATTTACCACGATTCCGCCATTTTTATCCTCGCCAAGGCGGTTTACAGCCTCTTGGGACCGGGACATAACCTGGTGATTGAACACTCGATTGGCGACGGGGTGTTTTGTGAAGTTTTCGTCGCCGCGCCCTGGACACAGGAAGATTGTGAGAGGGTGAAAAGCGAGATGTGTCGCATCGTGGAGGCGGATATTCCCATCGATAAAATCGCGGTTAAAACCCCCGAAGCGATTTCCATTTTTGAAGAAATGGGACGCCCGGACGTGGTGAAAAACCTTGCCTATCGCTATGAGAAAGAGGTGTTTGTGTATCGCTGTGGGAAGTATTATGACTATTATTTACCACCGCTTGCCGACCACACGGGCATGATTGAGGAATTTGACATCGTTTTCAAGGAACCGGGCTTTGTACTTCGCTTTCCCAGCGGAAAGGATTGTCAATTGGCAGAGCCGTTTGTGTTTCCCGAAAAACTGTTCGCCCTGCATCAGGAACACGATAAATGGCTGAATATCCTGGGAGTTCACAACGTTATCGACGTGAATAAACTGACGGACAATTATGAGATTTCGGATTTTATCCTAGTGGAGGAGGCGCTTCACGAGAAAAAGATTGCGGAAATCGCGGCGGATATCGTGAAACGCCCCGAGGTGAAGCTGATTTTAATCGCGGGACCATCCTCGTCGGGAAAAACAACCTTCGCCAAACGGCTGTCCGTCCAATTGAAGGCATCGAGGGCAAAGCCCATCGTGATTGGTCTGGACGACTATTTTGTGGAAAGAACGCTCACGCCACCCACGGCGGAGGGGGATTTTGATTTTGAATCCATCCACGCGCTGGATTTGGAATTTCTGAACCTTCAGCTCACGCAGCTTTTGAACGGGGAAGAGGTGGTTTTACCCCATTTTGACTTTACCCGCGGACAAAGACGCAGCAGCAACAGCGCCATAAAACTGAAGGACGACGACGTTATCGTGATGGAAGGAATTCACGGTTTGAACGACGAACTGACCGCCGCCATTCCCGCTCATCGCAAGGTGAAAATCTATGTGAGCGCGCTGAATCAGCTCAATGTGGACAATCATAACCGCGTGGCGACCACGGATTGCCGGCTTTTACGCAGGATTATCCGAGACCATCAATATCGCGGTTACACGGCGACGGAGACGCTTCTGCGCTGGCCCAGCGTTCGCGCGGGAGAGGAACGAAACATCTTTCCCTATCAGGAAAACGCGGATTATATGTTCAACAGCAGCCTCACCTACGAACTGGGCGTGATGCGTAAACACGCCTGGAAAATCCTGCTGTCGGTTCCCATAACTTCCGCCGCCTACACGGAAGCGCGCAGGTTGTTGGCGCTTTTGGCGACCTCGAACGACATTCCAGACACGCTGGTTCCCTATAATTCCATCATTCGGGAATTCACCAACGGTTCGATTTTCAGGTATTAAAATGAGCGCAATCAAGATTCTTTCCGACGACGTTCGCAATAAAATCGCCGCGGGTGAGGTGATTGAAAGACCGGCTTCGGTGGTGAAAGAACTGGTGGAAAACGCCATCGACGCCGACGCCACGCTGATTACGGTGGCGGTTGAAAACGGGGGACGGGATTTAATCCAGGTGAGCGATAACGGCCGTGGAATGAGCCCGGATGACGCGCTTTTGGCGCTGGAACGCCACGCCACCAGTAAAATCAGGACGGTGACGGACATCACAAACATCGGCACTCTGGGCTTTCGGGGAGAGGCTTTGCCCAGTATCGCCAGCGTGAGCAACATGACCCTCATCACGCGTGACGCCGACAGCGAACTCGCCACCCAGGTGGATGTGAATTTTGGCAGTATCCGCAAGGTGGGGCAGAGCTCGTCGAACCGGGGAACGAACATCACGGTGAGGGCGCTGTTTAAGGATATTCCAGCGCGGCGAAAGTTTTTACGAACCGCTCGCACGGAATTGGGACACATCTATAAGTATCTGCATTATCAGGCAGTTCTGCATCCTGGAATCGGTTTCAAGCTGATTGTGGATGGCGAGCAAAAGCTTTCCTTCATCGCCGCGGAAAACAGGGAACAGCGCATGGGTGAAGTCTTTGGCTCCGGGTTTTTTCATGACGACCTCATCCGCGTGGAAAGTGAATATGAGGGCTATAGTCTTGAAGGATATATTTTTGGTTTGGAGGAAAGGGCGGAATCGCTGGATGAGGCGCGCTATTGCTTTATCAACGGACGTTTCATCACGGATAAAACGGTTCGCCACGCCATCAAAAGCGCCTATGAACCCTTCATTTTGAAGACCCGCGTTTGGCAAAAGGGGACCACGCCGCCTTACGTTCTTTTTCTGGAAGTTCCACCCCAACAGATTGATGTGAACGTCCATCCCGCCAAACAGGAAGTGAGATTCAGGGAACAGCAGAAGGTTCACGCGCTGGTTCTACAAAGCATCACGGACGCGCTGAATAACTATGAACACGCCAAATTCGCCTCGGCGCGGGAAAAATTTGACCAGGCAAAACGGGTTGAGGAAGCCAGCTTTGTGGAGCGGACGGTGTATGGAAACCGGCTCAATATCCCGCGTTTTTCGGAGTATAAAAAGGAATTTGGCAATCTCTATCAGGATGAGGTGTTTTCAGGCTCGCAAGGTGGGTCAGATGAAGCCAAAACGGCAGATGAGGGCGGTTCTTTACCGGATTTTCTGGGAACGCGAACCGATGAGGACGCGGCTCAGCAGATGGAAATTGAGGGTTTGCCGAGTGAATCGTTCCAATATCGGCTGCTTTTGCAAAGCGAGGAAGATTATATCAATCCCTGGCAGCTTCACAACACCTATATCTTTGTGCAGGTGGAAGATGGGCTTGTTATCATCGACCAACACGCCGCCCATGAACGCGTGGTTTATGAAAAAATCTTGCAGCGTATCCACGGCGCCCCACCCGTGAGACAAAAGCTGATTATCCCGCTGGTAATCGATATTCCGCCCATCATCGCCAGAGAGGTTCGCCATTTGGTTCAGCAAAATCTGGAATATCTGGAAAAAGCGGGCTTTGTTCTCAAACAATTCAGTGGGGCTTCGCTGGTGGTGGAGGAAATACCCGCCGAGCTGGACGATTGGCAGGGCGGAAAGGTTTTCATCGATATTTTGAAACAGCTTGAACAGGAAATCCAAATCAACACCGATTTTCGGGATTCCCTGGCAAAATCCATCGCCTGTAAAGCCTCCATCAAAGCGGGACGGAAGCTCACGCGGCGGGAAATGTTGAATCTCATCAACCAGCTTTTCGCCTGTCAAACACCGTGGTTTTGTCCGCATGGACGGCCTTTAATAGTCAAAATGACGCTGGCGGAATTTGAGAAGATGTTCAAACGGCAGCTATGATTCCACTGGTGACCATCGAAGGGCCAACGGCGTCGGGGAAATCCAGGTTGGCGCTGGAATTGGCAAGTGTTTTGGAAACCGAAATCATTTCGGCGGATTCGAGACAGGTTTACCGCGGGATGGATATCGGCACCGCCAAGGCTTCCAGCGAAGAACAGAAGCGGGTTCCGCATCATTTAATCGACATTGTTGAACCCTCCGAAAGCTATAATGTGGGCAGATTTTGCGTTGACGCCGCGAGGGAGATTGAAGCGCTGTGGAGCCGGGGGAAGATTCCGTTAATTTGCGGGGGGACAGGGCTTTATGTGAATGCCTTGTTCACGGGGCTGTTTGAGGAAATTGAGGTTCCGCCGGAGCTGAGGGAAGGTTTGAGTCAACGTTTACAGAGCGAGGGTTTGGAAGTTTTGTATGATGAACTCACAAGGACTGACCCCGGTTTTGCCGCCAAAGTGAGCGTGAATGACAGGCAGCGGGTTTTGAGGGGTTTGGAGGTGTTTTTGGCGTCTGGAATCAGCATCAGTGAACACTGGCAAAAACAAAGCAGAAAAGAGGCTTACACGGCTTTTCGTATCCTCATCAATCCGCCACGGGAGACCCTGTATGAACGCATCAACGCCAGGGTTTTACAAATGTTGGAAAATGGGCTCCTGGAAGAGATTAAGACGCTGTTCGCGCGCGGTTTTGGACCTGAATCACCCGGTTTGAACAGCGTTGGCTACAAGGAATATTTTCCCCACCTCCTGGGAAGCGCGCCCTTGCAGGATTGTGTGGAACTGGCTGCGCAACATACACGTAACTACGCCAAACGTCAGTGTACCTGGTATCGCAAATATTGGTTCGATTTGACATTAGCCTCGCCTGAATGTATTATATCAGAAATCGCCTCCCAAATCGAGGCGTGGCAAAAAACAATTCAAACGAGGTAAACCATGCAACAGGTAGCCAAAGTATTTGACTTATATATCAACGAGGATGAGGTCCTCTTGGAAAGCGAAAACTGGCCGCAACAGGAAGAGTTTCAACCGCTTGCGCATGCTTTCAGCCAGGTTTTGGACCGCTATTTACTCTTTTATAAAGCCCGGGAAGCGGGTGTGAACATCACTGAGGAAGAATTTGATGAGGAATTGATGTTGACCCTGGAGGACATGGATGAGGCGCCCCAAAGCGAGCAACAGACGCGGGTTATGGAAAACCGTGTCCGCCAGCGGGTTATGATTCGCAAATATGTTCATCAGATTACGGAATTGGCGGTGGATGTGACGGACGAGGAGCTTTTGGCGCTCTATCAAGACCAGGAGGAATCCTTCTATTCACCGGAATCCGTGAGGGCTTCACATATTCTTTTCCGTGCGGATAAACCGGAGGCGGAAGCCAAAGCGAGGGAAATCAGGGCTAAAATCCATAACGCGGAAGATTTTAACAATATCTGTCCCAACCTTTCGGACTGTCCCAGCGGAGCGCGGAAGGGAGACCTGAACTGGTTTTTCCGCGGGCGGGTGATTAAGGAAATCGAGGATGTGGCTTTCGCTTTGGAGCCGGGTCAGGTGAGCGAGGCTTTTAGAAGCCCCCACGGCTGGCATATCATGTTGGTCACAGACAAAAAAGGGCGGGAAAAGCTTTCTTTTGAAGAGATTAAGGACAGCCTGAAAACTCAGCTCATCCAGCTTAAAAAGGAATTTATCCTCATCCGCCACGTGAAAGACCTGCGTCAGGAACTGAGCTCTGGTATTCAGATTCTGGACAGCAGGTTCAGCCTCTCCCAAGAATAAGATTCATTCAACAGCCAAGGCGAGGACCTCGCGTTTGAGGTCCTCCTCCTGAGCTTGAGTGAAAGGCTTGCGCCCTTTCAGGTTAAAACTTCCCTCAAATCTCCCCGGACGTCCACGCATTACGCGTATTTCATCTCCCAAACATATTGCCTCACTGATGTCGTGGGTCACCAAGATGATGCTTAACTTTAACTCGCTGGCGATATCTTTAAGCCAGTTTTGAAGTTGGAGCCTGGTGATGGCGTCCAGGTTGGCGAAAGGTTCATCCAAAAGCAGGAGTTGGGTTTCCATCATACAGGTGCGCAGGAAGGCAGCCCGTTGACGCAAGCCGCCTGAAAGCTGGTAGGGGAGATGGTTGATGTGTTTTTCCAAACCGAAGACGGGGAGGAGGCTGTAAACGCGGTCTTTGGCGCGTTTGAGGTCGCTCTTTCGGATTTTGGCCGGAATGAGGGCGTTTCCAAGCACATCCAACCAGGGTAAAAGCAGGTCATCCTGGGGCATATAACCCAAGAGGCCGCTCTTGCCGGTGATGTCTTCGCCGCGGAAAAAGATGTTGCCTTTATCGGGGTTGGAGATGCCAGCCAGGAGTTCCAGGAAAGTACTTTTTCCACAGCCGCTGCTTCCCACCACGCAGATGAATTCGCGCTCCGCCATTTCGAAATCCACCCCTTCCAGGATGAGTTGGGGCTGTTTGTTCAGCAAAAAGGTTTTGGCAAGACCGCGGGCGCTGAGGATGGTTTGGTTCAAGGCAAATACTCGTTTGTGAAGGCTTCCAGGGGGTTCACGGCGAGGCGGATGATACGTTTTTCATACATCCAATCCGCGAAGCGTTTCCAAATCTGGGGGTCCTGTTGTCCCCAACGCTGGGCGTCGGCTTGGAACTCTTTACCCAGAAAATCCAGGCTGGCATGGACAAGCTCTTTATCCAGTTCTGGAACGGCTTTCAGCATCAAATCCGCCGCTTTTTTGGGCTCTTTGATACAGAGCTCGTAACCGCGGGTTGTGGCGACCAGAAAGTCTTTCATCAGTTGTGGTTCGGAGTTTGCCAAAAAGTCGCTGGTGATTAACACCGGGGTGTAAAAATCGAAGATGGGGTCGATGTCCTTGGCGGGGATGAAATTGATTTCTACGTCGGTGAGCTGGGCGCGGATTCCGTCCCAACCAAAGAAAATCCACTCCACATCGGCATCTCGGCCAATGGTGGAAAAGAAATCGTAAACCCCGGAAACCACCGTCAGGCTGTCCATATTCGCGCCCGCGCCACGCATCACCTGGCTGAGGACTTCGAGCTCGGAAGGCCAGCTTGAGCTGCCGTAGCGTTTACCAATGAAATCCTTGGGGGACGTGATGTTAGAGCTTTTCAGCGAGGCAAATCCGGAGCTGTTATGTTGGATGACGGCGGCGATGGATTTGATGGGCAGGCTTTCCGAGCGGGCGATGGTGACACTTTCCTGGTAGCTGAAGCCAAATTCAGCCTGACCGGACGCCACAATCTTTTCCGCGGTATTTTCTCCGGGTTGGATGATTTGCACATCAAGCCCCAGTTCTTTGTACCAGCCCATTTCTTTGGCGGCGTAAACGCCAGCGTGGTTTGTGTTTGGCGTCCAATCAAGCACCACGCGGACTTTTCTCAATTTCGGTTCGGAGCGATTGGTTTTGCAAGCTCCAAAAAAGAAGAGGAAGGGTAATAATAGGAAAGTAAGTGTCCTAATTTTCATTTTATTTCTCCATGTTAATTAAAGCAATATCTAAGCTCTGGGATGATACATCCTATGTGTTTCAATCAGATGGCTGATGTCAACGTGGGTATAAATCTGAGTGGTGTTCAGGCTGGAATGACCCAACAGAACCTGTACGATTCGGAGGTTGACTCCGCCTTCCAGGAGGTGGGTGGCGAAGCTGTGACGGAAAGTGTGGGGTGTGATTTTTTGTTTTAAACCCGCTTCCAATGCCGCCTGACGCAGGATTTTCCAAAAACCCATGCGGGTCAGTTGGTCGCCGCGGTTGTTCAAAAAGAGGACGTCGGTACGTTTGAACCCCATCAGCGCGGGTCGGGATTGGGAGATGTAATCTTTGAGGAGCTTTTCCAGGCTGTCGCCAAAGGGTACGAAGCGTTGTTTGGAGCCTTTTCCCCTCACCAGGAGGCTTTGGTCGGCGAAATTGACATCATAAAGGGTGAGCCCCAACAGTTCGGATACCCTCAGTCCGCATCCATACAGCGTTTCCAGCATGGTTTTGTTTCGTCTTTCGAGGCTGGTTTCCAGGGGGAGTCCATCCAAAAAGCTTAGCATGGTGTCCACGTCCAGAACGTCCGGCAGGTGTTGGGAAGGCTCGATTTTAATCACTTTTTCAAAGTCCACGTTTATGGGTCCAGAGTACTCGCCCATCCAGGTGAAAAACTGTTTCAACGCCACTCTTTTGCGAGCCACAGAGTTATTGGTGAGTCCGGTTTCGCTGATTTCAATCAGATATTTGTTGATGTGTTCCGCATTATATTTCACGGGGTCCAGGCTTTCCCAAAACAGGAAATCGCGGACATCCCGGCGATAGCTTTCCACGCTGTTTTCCGCCAAGCCTTTTTCCACTTTCAGATGGAACATAAAACCGTTTAACAGGCTGGTGAGCTTGGGGGTAAGGTCAGTCAGTGGCTTGGTAGTTGGGCGATTCTTTGGTGATGTTGACATCGTGGGGGTGAGATTCCCTCAACCCGGCTCCGCTGATTTCGATGAATTCGGCTTTTGAGCGCAGTTCCGCCAGGTCTTTGGCGCCGCAATAGCCCATTCCGCTTCTGAGGCCGCCGGTGAGTTGGAACAGGAAATCGGTGAGCGGACCCTTGTAGGGAACCATGCCCTCAATACCTTCCGCCACCAGCTTTTTTTCCTCGGCGTTTTCCTGGAAATAGCGGTCGCTACTACCCTGACGCATGGCGCCGATGGAGCCCATTCCGCGGTAGCTTTTGAAGCGGCGACCGTTGTAAATGATGAATTCACCGGGGCTTTCGTCCGTTCCAGCCAAAAGGGAACCAATCATCGCGGCAGCCGCTCCTCCCGCCAGGGCTTTCACGATGTCTCCGGAATATTTGATTCCGCCATCCGCGATGAGGGGAATACCCGCTTTGGAGGCCTGTTCGGCGCAGTCCATCACGGCGGAAAGCTGGGGAACTCCGATTCCCGCAATCACGCGGGTGGTACAGATGGAACCGGGGCCAATACCCACTTTCACCGCATCAGCGCCGTTATCGATGAGGAATTTTACGGCCTCGGCGGTGGCGACGTTTCCAGCCATCACATCCACGTTACAGCAGGCTTTGAGCTTGTTCAGGGCTTCGCCAATTTTGGCCTGGTGGCCGTGGGCGGTGTCGATTACAATCAGGTTAACATCCTGGCGCACAAGCTCCTGAGCGCGTTCCAGCCAGTCGCCGGACACCCCCACAGCGGCTCCAACGAGAAGACGGTTTTGGCTGTCCTGGACGGCGTCTGGATAGCTGATTCGTTTCATCATGTCCCGCACGGTGAGCATACCCACCAAACCGAAATCCTCGGTTACAATCAGCAGTTTTTCGATGCGGTGTTTTTGAAGCAGAGCGACGCGCTCTTCCTCGCTGGCATCCTGAGAAGCCGTGATGAGCCGCTCTTTGGGGGTCATCAGGTCTTTCACCAATCGCGTGTCATCCGTCTCAAAACGGATATCCCGGCTGGTGAGAATACCCACCAAACGACCGTTTTCCATCACGGGAAAACCGCCCACACGGTGTTTTTCGCGCAATTGATGAACCCTTGCCAAGCTGTCTGTGGGAGCCAAAGTGTAGGGATTTGTGATGAGGCCGCTTTCGGCGCGTTTCACACGGCGAACTTCCTCGGCTTGTCTTTGGATGGACATATTTTTGTGGATTATGCCCAAACCGCCTTCACGAGCCATCGCAATCGCCATCTGAGCTTCCGTCACGGTGTCCATGGCGGAGCTTAAAATGGGGATTTTCAGCCCCAAATTCGCGGTTATCTTTGTTTCCAAAGACACCTGGGACGGCAACACTTTGGAATGTTGAGGCAAAAGCAACACATCATCAAAAGTGTAGGTTTTACGGATTGTTTTCTTCATCCTGGACTTCCTTTAAAATCCAGAAAAAGCTTTGCGATATGGATGTCAAGAAATTTTGTGTATGCACAGGGCGGGACGAAGGAAATTATGAGGTAATAGAATTCATTAAGATGTTTGTTATTCAATACCAAACTGCCTTTTAAGAGCCTGGGAGGTAGGAGGAATCAGCCGGCGTTAATCAGATAAATTTGCCCCTTTCTTGGCTGCCGCCCTTAGTATTCCTTATGTTTGAAAAGCAAACTTATGGTAGATATAGACTTCGAGCCTTGAGGGTGAGTTTACAGCAGACTCGTTCTAATATATGATGGAAGCTTGATAGTTTCATTAGCTTGGCGCTGAGATGAAAAGATGGAGGTTTCCGTGAAAAAGGTGATGAATTCTGGTGACGATAAATGTATCCCGGATATGAAGCATAAGTCTAAAACCAGCGGCTTGTTAGCGCTTGTAACGGTGTTTGAAAAATCAGGTTTCCGGTTTGTGAAAAAGATGTGGAAAGAAAAAAGTGCTTGACCAAAATGAGTAGCCCGGGCTTTTATGAATGTAATTTGAAAACCGCTTTGACGGGGATGAAAACATGAAAAAGTTAGTTTTGATATTTACGCTTCTGGTGTTGGCAGTTTGGGCAGTTGCGATACCGGTGGAAACCGGGTCTCTGCGCAATTTCCTGATGGGCTCGGAGCCCGCCTGCGCATATGACAATTGGATTTCACACATCGCGGAGGGGATAGCCATCCCGAATTATAATCTCTACGCGCCCTACGACAGGCAGACCAACGGTTTTGGCGATTTTCGCCTGCCCACAACGAGCGACTTGCTTTGGTGGGGGAATATGGCTGATTTATTTATGGCTGAGGATTTTGATGGAGCCCAGGCCGTCATCGACGACCATGAAGCGCCTTACGAGATTGTTCAATTCAATTGCACCGACCTGAACCGCACTTTCTACATCCTGCGTGAGATTCCGGATATGTCCTTTCACGACGACAACGGCACACCGCTTGACCCCTACGACGATGAGTTTGGCGCCTTCACCTATGGCTGGGGAGTTTTCATCTACAATCCCAACGCCAGCAGACCCATCATTGTGACCGTTCCGCATCCCTGTGACGACTTTCCCACCCCCGCCATGGGCTATGAAGCTCTGAAAACCTGGGACGCCAGTTGGCTGATGATTAACGGCGCTTGCAGGGAAGTCCGCTGGACAAATGTGGGGACATACACAAACGCCAAATCGCTTTCCGACGCTTTACGCAATCCCGCCCATCCCTTCAACACCATCTACAAGAAATCCGCCGATACCATCAGGGACAAATTTGGCCAGCTCGAATTTTCCGCTCAGATTCACTCCTATGACTGGAACCGGCATCAAGGCTATGCGAATTGTCAGATTTCGGCGGGAAATCCGCGTCCCTGTCCCACTCTGCCCATCCGGGATCTTTCCCCACTGAAGCGCGATTTAATCAATATGGGACAGCATCTCATGATTCCCGCCAATACCATCGGCTATCATGAAGATGTGTATCTGAACGATTTTTACAGCGTCAACTACCAGCTTTACGATTTCATTTTCGACGATGGCGAACACAGCTATTCAGTGAACAACGAGATTGACCTGCCCGCCTACGTTCAAAACCTGCACATGATTTACACCCAGGCGGGAACGAATCAGTATGATGTTTACGACCCATTTTTCCATCTGGAAATGGACGAATTGCCGAATTGTTATGAGGAAACAGAGCATAACTACCACTGGTTCTACGGTTATGACGCCGCCAGCAGAACCTGGGACATGGAAAATCTTTTCACCCGCTTCATCGAGTATTATGGACGCTGGATTGAGGATTTGGAGCCCATCCTGGCGGATATGTTTGCCATGAACGATGGCTACACGCCTCCAGTTCCGCAAAATTTGCAGGTGCACAATCAATCCCTCACCACCGTGACCCTTTCCTGGGAAAAAAGCCACGGTTATGATTTTGACAGCTATGAAATCCTGTATGCCACCGAAGCCATTGGTGAAAACAACTATCAGATTTGGGACAGGGAAAACACAGCTCTGCTAGCCTCACCGGATTGCGAGATGGTGACCGTCACAGGTCTTTCAAATTCCAGCCCCTACCATTTTTCCATCCGGGCTCGCGACAAGAACGACAATATTTCCGGGTTATCAAACGAGGTAAACACCGTTTTGGCGCCTGCCAACGTGACCAATTTTTGGGCTTGGGGCTTGGATGGTGAGGTGCGCCTGTATTGGAACGTGAACGGCCAGATGCAAAACCAGGGCTTCAAAATTTATCGCCGGGATGGAGCGGGAAACTATAACCTGCGGGATTCCTGGCAAAACAATCCCAGCCTCTCCAACCCCACCGGGTCGAGCTTTGAATGGTGGGACACGGAGGTGGAATTCGGCGTGGATTACAGCTATATGATTAGCAGCACCAACACCGGCGGCGGTGAGTTTTTCCACAACTATCCAGTCGGGGCGATGCCTCTGCCCATCCACAGCCTGAAAATCCAAAACGTCAGCGAAACATTGAGCGACGAAGCCTTTTTTGGCTGCAATCCCTACGCCACGGATGGACAGGACAACTATTGGGACCAGACAAAATCAAATCCCGGCACTTCCGCCCACGTGTGGATTGCTTTTTGGGAAGCGGGCTGGGGCAATAATGGCACTCAACTGGGCAGGGAAGTTCTGGGGTATTTCGACACCGATTCGCAGATGAAAAGCCTTGTTGTTCGCACCCGCAGCAACCAAACCGGAACCCTGAGAATCACGGCTTCAGACGATTTTAACCGCACCGAAAAGCTTTATCTTCTGGATGGTTCCACTTACCATAACCTGCTGGAATCTCCGTATGAATTCAATAACACCAGTTCCACAGTCAGGCAGATGACCCTGTTTTGGGGGAATCTGCAGCCGCGAACCATCATTGGCTCGAAAGACAACATGGTTTATCAGGGCGGCGACAACGTGAGCTTTCTTTGGAACTATCAATATCCGTTCCTGATTGAGCATTGCGAAATCCGTGTGGTTTGTGCCACCGACAGCATCGTTCTTTCGAACAACATTCCCTCCACCCAAAGCAGCTACACCTGGAATCTGCCCTACGCCATCGAAGAGATGCAGGATTGCCGTTTTGTGGTTGAAATCACCTCGGTGGACGGGGTTGTGAGCCGTTATGTATCAAATTACCGCTTTTCCATTTTACCCAAGATGATTTTAGCATACAACGAGCCTGGATTGAAAATGCGATCGAACCCCTGGCCGAATAGAATACTGAGTTTCGATGAGATTTTCGGTCCTTCTCTCGGCTGGGAAATGGGTCCCTCGGGAGATTGGGTTCCCTCCGACGGGTTTGAATTTAATACCGCAAATTGGGTTCAAAGCGACGATGTGAGCTTTTTCAGCAGCATCGACGCGATTCAGAAAACCACCTGGTTTCATGACCTGCATCCCGGTTGGAATTTCATCCCCAACCCGCATCTTTGCAGCTACCGCTTGGAGGACCTGAGTTTTGCCCTGGGCGGTCAGCACTATCTTTTCAGCGAAGTTTTGGCGCATGATTTGGTTTCTCCGGGGGTTTTTGTGTTCCGTGATGGGGATTATGAGCTTGTCCAACAGATTGAGCCTTGGGAAGGTTTTTTACTGCATTATAACGGCACGATGGAACTGATGCCTCAGATTCGTTTTTATCCATTTTTCAGCGGACCAGCGATGCTCTTGCCACCCGCGGATTACACTCTTAAAATGAGTCTCGATAATGCGATTCCGGGAAGCCTGGAACTTGGTTTACACCGTTTTGCCACAGAGGGGCTGGACCCCAGATTGGATTATCCCCGCGCGCCAAATCCACCTGTAGCGGGACATTCAGCCGTTTGGCTCCATTTTGCTGACGCGGAAAATGGCTTGGTGACCCAGGAGCTTTTCAGCGAATATCGCGTTCCTTTCACCGAAGCAGACCAGGAAATGTTTTTCAACATCAAGCTGCAGGCCGCCACAACCGAGCCACATCATTTCCATTTTGAAAGCACTGGGGGCGAGGATGATTGGCAGTTTGTGTTGGTAATGAACGATGAACCCCACTATTGGAACGGCACGGAGCCGATTGTCTGGACGCCGCCTGAATCGGGAATACACACTGGCTACATCCTCTTGAGAAATTTCACCGTGGGTGTGGACGACCTCGTG
>LSQX01033617.1_pt4 | contig 15085 bp, 10 predicted proteins | sample 654561 | NCBI WGS metagenome assembly LSQX01 (sample SAMN04489861, study PRJNA283612) | anaerobic digester metagenome | isolation source: 4 biogas reactors fed with cattle manure at either 37C or 55C with and... | place: Denmark: Kongens Lyngby | collected 2014 | reverse complement strand
AAGGGAGATTTTTTTTATTTAATTATTTACAATTTAATTAAATGGTTTTTTTAAAAACTAATAAAATTCTTTCCAGACTTGTTGTTAACTCGTTAGCAATCAGGATGATGATGGGGGGGGGGGCATTCCTACAAGCTTCCAACCCAAATAAAACCTAATAGTAGTCGATTATATTTAATTAAAAGCAAAATCTCATATTTTTCAATTTTTATTCTTTTTGGTTTATTTACAATCAAAGTTGTTGCCAATAATTCTAATTATGCTGAAATATTTGGGAGAGTGAATGAAAATAAAACTAAAAATGGAATAGACGATACAAAAAATTATATAGAAGGTTTTTTAGAAGGATTTTCTGACGAAATAAAACAAAAATAACAATCAAAAAAATCAATGAATATGAATAAAATTTACCTTTTTTTTGCTAGTATTTTACTTGCCATTCTCCTTAATAGTTGTGGTAGCAAATATTTTGAAGTAGATAAACAAATACTTCAAACAAAAATTTATGAACCAACTATAGTAAAACATCTGGAATTACAACAGGATGTCGTGCTTTATATTGATCATTCAACTTGCATGATAAATACTATTGTTAACAAGTCTGATGTTTTTAATGCACTACGCCCAAATTTGGGTAAATATGCTGATACGTTGGTTTTAATAAAGGGGAGAGATTTTGAATATATATCTAATACTGATAAGTCTCCTACTAGTACAACGGTTTCAAATATTCTTAACAATATTGATAGAGATATACCCTACACTGATATTGGTGAAGCTTTTAATAGAATTAGCAAAAGCAATTCACAAGCCGTATTCATTACAGATTGTGAATATTATGACAGAGACAATAAACTACAAGACCACTCACCATATATGACAAGTACTTTCATAGATTGGCTACAAAAAGGTTATTCAATTTATATTATAACAGAACCTTATGATGAACCGTGCAAAGGGAAGATTTATAAGAAAAACCGCTTTTATTTCATATTTACAGATGATAAACTACAAGCTCCTATTAGCGGTCTTATAAATGCTGAAATTCAGGATTTAGTGGATAGTGGTATTTGTACATTATTTAAAATGACCAACTCAGATATTGGTGTGGTAAGTCCTAAAAGTGATATGGTCAATACCAATCTAACATTTAAGGTAGATTATCTAAATAGTTTTGAATTAATTTCTATTGACGATTCTTGGAAAGCTATTCAAGAATATGTTATGAAATTGGACAAATATGGAGAACCAATTCCTGGCGAGAAACCAGAGCCACTTATTAGTAATATAATGCTCAATAATGGAGAAAATTACAAACTAAGCGATATCCAAATTGTGGCAACGAATATTACGACTAAATACATTTCAAAAGACACCAGTGTTGCTGATGATCTGAGAGTGATTTTACCAATAGATACAACTGAAATTAATATCTCTGATGGATTTATTTTGGATAAAGCAACATTTAAGAATAACAAACTTAATGTGATGCTAACCGACACGATATTCACAGATGGTTATCTATTCAACAAAAAATACGGGGGTAATCTTATTCGACTTGATTTTGTAATAACACAAGTTAAATTGAACCCAATGAATTCAAGTGATTTCGAGTGGCAGTCAATTGGGAGTTCAAATAATGCTATTTGTGTGTCAAAAAGCATTGATAATGCACTTCTAGATGTAAATGTAATACCTACTGCTCTAAATAGACGTGTTATTCATACAATTTTTATAAAGATGGAATCTTATTAATTTATTAATCAAATAAAACATAAACAATATGAGAAAAATTGAAGCTTTAAAAGAGGTTCAGGCGTTGATAGGTGATACCTATATGTACGCAGTTATTATCGGCATTGTAGGCATAGTTTTCGCTTTTATTATTGCCAATGTAATAAAGTATGGTGGCGGAAGAAATGCAACCGACCATATTAAGAGGCGAGTATGGTATATTATAATAGGTATAATTACCTCAATTGGATTTTTCCTATACAATGCTTTTTATGTTAGTACATTTATTTCCAAAGCACCATTGAAAGCACAATTTTCATTTGCCAATCTTTTGGCGACATTGGTAGTTTTAGGCATTTACGCAGTAGTAGGTATTTTATCAATGTTACTTATGCGTAGCACCAAATGGGGTAGCATTTTAGGAAAATCAAAAAAATAACACGCAAAAATAATTAAAATATGGCAAATATATTTGTAATAGGTATTGGCGGTACAGGTATGCGTTGTATCGAAGCGTTTACCCATTTATGCGCTATCGGAATGTTCGACAACACAGATGTGCATCTTTTGGCTTTGGACACCGACAAGGATAACGGAAACTTTACCCGCCTAAAAAATCTAAAAGAAGCGTATATCAAGACAAAGGGAGTAAATAAAAATCAATCGGCACTAAAAGATACTTTTTTTTCGGCAAAATTGAATTATTATCAATTCAGCCCCGATTATTCAAAACTTTCAACTTTTGATGCTTTGTATAATTATGGCGATGCTAAATTCAGCAATCCCGAAAAAGCCGCAATTGCCGACTTGCTTTTTACTGATAATGCAAAAGCATTTGACTTAAAACACGGATACCGTGCTCAAACACATTTGGGCAGTATGTTGATGTATCATTCTATTATCAACGAAATTAAGCAAAACGACAAAAGCGATTTGAGGCGTTTTATTCAAGAATTGATTACGGCTTCCAATGCGGGTAATCCAAGAGTTTTTATTCTTGGTTCTGTGTTTGGTGGAACAGGTGCATCTTCTATTCCGATTATTCCAAAGGCAATTAAAGAAGCCGCAGCCTTGATTTCTGATGCTACCGATATTGAGCGTAATGCTTATTTCGGGGCAACATTGCTGACAAGTTATTTTTCATTCCCATTGCCAAACGAGAAAGAAAAGCAACAACAAAAAGTAATTGCTACTTCCGACAAATTTGCTCTTAACTCACAAGCGGCAATGATGTTTTACGAAGCCGACGAAACTGTAAAAAAAACCTATCAGAAATTTTATATGATGGGAACCGAAGGTATGGAATGGCAACCAAGTAAGATAAAAGACAAAACCATTACCGGAGGTGAAAGTCAAGAAAACGATTCGCATTATATTGAAATGTTGGCAGCCTTTGCCGCTTATCATTTTTTCAATTCGCGCGAAGAAGGTACAGACGCTGCTAAACTGATCGGCTTACGAGATTTGAAATTGGAAAACAAAGTTGAATATCTGTATCGCACTTTCAACGAAAACGGCAAAATAGATTTTACTGATTTCGTGGGTAGCGAAAAGAAAGAAGAATTGGCAAAGAAACTCGGACTGTTTACAGCGATGAGTTATCTTACCTTACTTGAAAAATATGACTTTTTTGTGCAAGCACAAACGGGGGATTTGAAAAGAGTGAAAATAGAGGGTTACGAAGATATTAATGCTGAAGAAGTAACAAACTTGAAAAGATATATGTCGCTTTTCCACTTCGGCATTGAAAACGGAAGTATTAAAGACGGTTGGTTACGCCAAGTACACCGCTCGGCAGGTGGCGGGGATAAGTTTTTGCTTAACCCCGAAGTTTTCGGTTGTCATTCTATCAAAGAGTTTGATAAATTTGATTTCAATGAAAAAATATATCAGAAAAACTCTGATTTTGAAGCACATAAATTCAAAACAGGAATGTTCGGTAGTATTTTCAATAGTTTTGTTGAGAACTTTATCAAATCACGAGAACCCGATAGTATTACTAACAAAAACGAAAAGTTGATAAAAAGGGCTTACGACACACTGTGTCAGTTGTATAACTTTAAAAATTAAGAATGATGGCAAAAGCAAAATTAATAAAAAGTACAGAGGGCAGTAAATCCAATCCCGAAGGAAAATGGTATGTTCACGACCAAATAAAACCTTTCATTCAAGGCATTATGGCTGGCGATTTGGATATTAACCAAGTATCAAGTACGCTTATTTCGGGAGTCCCCACGCCTTGGGCACGTGTCAAACTCTTTTGGTTTGCCTTTGATTATCTGCAAAGACAAGATGCAAACATAACCACTTCGGGTTTGATTGAGTTTTATTCCGTCCTGCGGGACGAATGGAAAGGATTACTTGCGTTGGTTGCATTGTTCCCCGACCGAATAAGTTTTTCCGAATCAATTTATATGGACAAAAAAAGCGATTTATTTGAAATAACAGGTGGTTTTGGGCGTATGCTACTTGACGATGCCGATTTTTGGACAGACCAACAAAAGAAACAAACTAATCCCGATGAATTGCCTCAAATACAGTTGTTGCGTTACAACGGACAGGTAATTGGTGGCACTTCGCCGTTTTCTATTGTTTTTCCGGGAGTGGAATATGTAGGCTTGCAACACACAAGCGATATTCCGTGGTTTAGAAATGGCAAGTTTGAAGACCCAATGCGTTATTTGGATAAAGACAAAATGCAAAAACTCTATTTGTTTATCAAAAACATAAACGGAAACTTTGCCAAATACGAAGAAAATATCAATATCGGTCGTGCAAACAACAAATTGGACTTATCGGGAATGAAAGCATTTTTGCGTGAATGGCAAATATCTATCGAATTGAAAGAAAGCGGTTTACAGAAAAATGGCACCGTTGCAAAATACAACAATTTATCAATGCCGTACCAAGCATTGTTAGATTCACACCAAAAAGTATATCAACTGCAAGACGGCTCATTTACTTTTGATGAACCTGCCGATAAATCGTTGATAAAAGCCACTTTGAGCGATTTGCAAAATATCTTGAAAGAAGATAAAAGCATTTTGGGTTGGTACGAATCAATAGACCATAAAAACCCGCTTTCGCAAGCGGCTGTTTATTATTTACAAGTAAACGATGTAAGAGATCCAGAACACCCAATCAAATATTTTGCTTTGCCATTGAGTATGGAAGGTGTTCAAATGTTCACGCAACAATTGGGTAGATTGGTTTCGCATCAAGACCCGAAATTTGATATTATCGGTAAAATCAGCGACCAAGGCAATTTGATTGTAGATTTAACCGTAAATATTGATAATCAGCCATACCGCTTAAATTCAAAAGAATATGAAATAGAATGGGGAACACCAAACAACAAAGTATTGATGTGGCCGGATTTTGTTTCCGATAATTGGGACGCTTATTATTTATATACCGAATATCCGCTCAATATGCAAGGCGAGAAATTTGTTCCGTTCTATAAAAGAGGACAAGAACAAAAAATTATTACCATTGAGCGAAATCACGGAACTGAAGTATTCAATTTCGTAGTATATTCAAATAGTCCCAATGACCATTTGCAAGATGCGGAATTGGATATTACAAACTTAATTACTTACCCTGCAGGACAAGTTCCGCAAGAAATGCACAAATACGAAGTGATTAAATCTAATCGCCCGATTGCAGGTTTGGAAATTCGTATAGAGCGTGCCGGAAAATCGCAAAATGCAGGTTATTTGATTGTGAAAAATCCCAATGATACAACAATGGGCAATCGAAAAATTACCGATTTAACAACCGAAGATATTACAAAAGATGCTATTGTGGGTATCGACTTCGGAAGTAATAACTCTTGTGTGCATTACACATTGAAAACGGCAGCAAGCAACATGGCACAACCTATTGAATTTAAAAATCGCCGCTTAGCATTGGTTGGTGTTGATGCTCAAAGCGGCGCAACTGCCGAAAGGGACGAATTGTTGTTTTTCTCAAACGAATCTACGCTGAACGGACAAATCAAATCATGGTTGCACGAACACGATAAGCGTTATGTGGGAGCAAATAAAGACAAGGAAATTGCAGGCGGTGTTGCAGTAAACGAAAAAAACATTCTTGTAAAAGAGATGACCAAAGAAATAATAACCACGCAAGCAGGTACTTTGCATTATAATATGAAGTGGTTGTCAGATGAAAATGATGGGTTGTCTAAAAAAACAGCGTATCTAAAAGCCTTGTGGTTATCAATATGTGCAGACTTGTACGCTCAAAAAATCCGCCCTACCGAATTGCGATGGTCTTTCCCTGGTTCGATGTCGTCTTTCGATTTGAGCCAATACAACACTATTTACAATACAGAATTACCACAATTAACACCAATTTTGGACAGAAATTCAAAAACAAGATTAAAACCACAAAATATTGTTGATAGGACAGAATCGGAATCGGTTTGTAACTATGCTTTGAGCAGAGATTATGGCTTGAACAACAATATGTTTATTGGTATTGATGTCGGCGGAAGTACAAGTGATATTCTTTTATTGGCAAAAGATGTGAATATACCTCGCTTGTACAAGCAAAGTTCTGTTCGTCTTGCCGCCGGAGTATTTTTTGATGCTGTAATTCAGTCGGCAGAGTTCCGTAAGGCAATTTACGATTATCACGAGAGTCAAAAGAAAATCAAAGTAGAAAACATTAAAGAAATTTTGTCTGAGGGACATAAAGCACCGTTCTACCTCAATAGTGTCTTCGACCAACTGACAGATGATGATTTCGGGTTATTCTATTCTTACATTGGTAAAGAAGCGTCATTTGCATACGCAATTCCCGCTTATGTAACAGGATTACTTTTGTTTTATGCAGGGAAACTTTGTGCTAAAACAATCAAAGAAAACAACTTGACCGAAGTAAGAGAAGTACATTTGTTGCCTTTCGGAAAAGGCGGTCGCCTATTCCATTGGTTGCAAACCATACCTGGAAGCCGTCTTACTAACGCTTATTACGAAGAATGTTTTCGCAAAGGATTTGGCGATGGGGCTGAGGGTATCGCATTGAAATACAGAAATGATATTACAAGCGATAATAAATCGGAAGTTTCAAAAGGCTTGGCCGTAGATACCGATTTGATTTACGACAGCAATGTACGTTTCACTTCCGATATTTTCGCCGAAAAAGGGGTTAAATATTTGGTAAACAATCAGCAAGTTATGCTTGCGGAAGATGAAGTCGTGGCTGATGAGTATTTTGAAAATATTGGCAACTTCACATTCCCTGAAAATTTAGAAAACTTTGAAGAATTTTTAAGAATTTTTATTGATTTTGTCGGGCATAAATCAGGTTTGGTTAAAAACATTGCAACATTAGAAAATAAAAGCAAGGAACTTACCTCGTTATTGTCGGCATATATTCAAAACGACCCTGAATACAAAAAAGCACGAAACGCCAAACAACAAAGCAATAGGTTTGAATATCGTTTTCCGATTTTGATTGCCGAAGGATTGTGTTATTTAGAAAAAATACTAATCCCCGAAATTTTCAAGTCATAAACGAATGAGTTATTTGCTGTTGCATATTGATACAGAGTTCATTGTCGGCGCAGTCAGTGCTGACAATGGAAACTCGTATCCTGTTACCAATGGTAATGATGATTTGCTGTGGTTATATTTTTTCAATAATCCTCATCAAAATCGCATCTCTTTCGGCAAAGATAATAAAACGCATTATAATAGTAATGAAGTTAATTATTACGGTCGTTTCTTTGAAATGGTTGAAAACGAACAGGAAACTTTTACAATCAGAGGCATTAAGAAAAAAGGCATTGAGTTATTAGAGTATTCCGATTTATTGAAAACGATCAAAGAAAAATACGAATCCATTACACACGACAATACAGATAAAATACCGACTTTAATTACTTTTTCGCTTTCAATCAGCGAATTAGCGAAACAAAAAACAGTTGAATATCTGAAAGAGCAAGGATTTCAAATAGAATCTTATACAATCCCCTTGTCGGAACTGACTTGTTATTATCCATTTAGCCAAAAAAAATTTATTCCAGTAAATGGCAGTTCCGTTATTTTATTGGCTGCCACAAATAGCTCTTTGCATTTGATGAAACTCGTCTTTTCCGACAATTATTTTATGATTGACGGCGAAGTAAAAATCTACAAAGGCAAAGGCATTGACCCGCGAAAAAGAGCATTGGTAAAATTTGTTGTCAATGAAATCAATAAGTCGGTTGGAGCATTAAGCACACAAGACGAAATAGAAGACGAATGTGCAAGAAAGGAGCAAAAAGCAGAAGAATGGTTGCGCAGAATTGATGTTCAACAACAAAACAGACCGTTGCCAATTACTGAAAGTTTGTCGATAATGCCAAATGCGGTTCGTCAAATTCTTGTCCGAAAAGATATTGTCGAAAGCGATACAGGGCATTACATTCAAGAGTTGATGGATATTTTCGCTGCTTTCAAAAGCGACAGAGTGCAAGGCGATGCTTCGGCAATTTTCCTTTTAGGCGATAGTTTTCAAAATTCGTTGGTAAGAGAGCGTTTTGAAAGACAAATAAATAAAGAAAAGTTGTTTTTGTTTGCCAACAAAGATATTCAGCAAATTTTGTCTGTTTACCCAAAAGTTGATTTCAAACGCTACATCGACCAAGAGGCAAGAAGTAAATCACTTGCTAAAGCCGAAGAACAAAAACAAGCCGAGCAACGAGCATTAGAAGATCGAAGGCGGAAAGAACAGGCAATGGCTGAACAAAAAGCTGTCGCTGCCCAAAAAGCTGAAGAAAATCGAAAGGAAGCAAAAAAATTGTTTGACCGTGCGGTGGAGCTGGAAAAAGAAGGAAAATTAGAAGATGCCCGTGTTAATGTGGAAAATGCGATTGAACTTGACAAAACCAATAAGGAGTACAAACAATTTTATGATGATATAAAAGATAAAATTTCAAGGTTAATTGAAAAAACAGAACTATACAAGAAGTATTTAAGTAGTGGGGATGATTTATTGAAAAAGGGAGAATTGGATAAAGCATTGGACGAATATGAAGCAGCTAAATATGTTTTTGACAATGCTGAAATAATCGCAAAAATTATTGAAGTAAAGCGACTTATTAAAAGCAAAGAAAAGCTGAAATTAAAAATTACGCAGCTTGTATCGGATGTAAAGGAACTTGTTCAGAAAAAGGACTTTCAAAATGCAAAAAGCAAAATCAATGAGATATTAATCATTGATAAAACCAATGCAGAGGTAAGCAAACTTTTAGCCGAGATTGAACAAATTTATAAACAGCAGGAAAAACAATTTAATGATTTTGTGAAATCTGCTGACAAATATTATAATTCTGCAAATTTTTCGGAAGCTATAAACCAATATAAACAAGCTTTATCTATAAAATCAGAAAACACATATTGTTTGCAGCAGATAAGTAATATTGAAGAAACAATTCGGCAACAAAAGGACAATCAAGAAAAGTGCATAAAAATAGTAACAAAAGCAGATGAATTATTTCGAAATGAAAAACTGCAAGAGGCACTAACTCAATATCTCTCTGCATTGAATTTATGTCCTCAAGATAAAACTTTACAAGCTAAACTTAGTGACTGTAATGCGAAAATAAAGGAAGTAGAAGCTAAGTTTAATGATTTATTAAAGATAGCTACTATTAGTGAGAAAAAGGGCGAATTGAAAGATGCACTCGAAACATTGGAAGACGCAAAAAGAATAAAACCAGATAATGAAGATATTAAAAGGCGGATTAAAAATATAAAGTTTAATTTAGAATTTGATGATGGCGAAAGTATAATAGATGCTCCTCAAAAACCAGAAAAAATCAACAATAATGACGATTTTTTGCGGACAAATCCAATTAATGACATACGAAAAAACAACGACAATGAAGATGACTTTTTAGGAAGAAAAAAAAATAACTCAAGCTCAATAAAAAATGATGAGGATGATTTCTTCAAAAAAAAATCTAAGAAAACCATTGATGATGATAACGATGACTTTTTAGGAAGAAAAAATAAAATCTGATTTATATTCATAATAATAACAAATAGTTTAATTAATTTAAATTTAAAAAAATGGAAGAAGTAAAATTAAAACAAAAAGTCACTTTAAAAAGAAAAGGTGATGTGGCTGAAGTGGCAACATTTAACAGAATGATTGTAACCTTAAATTGGACTCTACAAGATGTTGGAGGTGGAGAATTAGGTCCAGATTTCGACTTGATGGCCTTCTATAAATGTAAAGATGGACGTGAAGGTGGTATTTGCTCGTCAGGCTATAATCAAAATGTCGCCGACATGGGATATATTGATAAATTTCCATGGATGGAATTAGACAAGGATGATAAGCCTGAGGGGGATAGTAAAGTTGGGGATTCTGCAGATGAACAGATGAAAATTGCAAAGCTTGATGATTATGACACTGTATTTATATGCGTTATTAATTATGATGATGCACTTGAAGGCAAACCAGCTACTTTTGGAAATTATAATGGTTTTGTTTCTGTAACAACCGATAGTGAAAGTGGGGATAACAATTTTGAAGTACCATTAGATTCAATGGAACAAGGACATGTTGCAGTTGTTTGTAAGATTGATAATTCCACAGGCAGACCTCGTTTAATTAATGAAAACAGAGTACTATCTTTAGGAAAATTTGCTAAAGAAATACCAGGCTCAAAATTAATTCTTGAATAATTATGGCACAACTTAAGCAGAAGGTTAAGCTCAAGCAAAAACAAGAGATTGAGAAAATATCTCCAAAACCTAAGCCCAAATGGTGGCTTTGGCTATCACTTGTAGTTGTTGGTATTATTGGTATTGTTCTAATCGTTAAAAATTATTCTTCAGACAAAACGGATAAGAATTTAATAGCTAAAACAGAACAAGCAACCGTTAAAGCAAACGAAATCATTGCTGAAGTTCAAAGTGGCAATGTGAATTATGAGGATGCGAAAGCTAAAGTTACAGAAGCACAAAATATAGTAAATGAGGCAAAAGCTGATGCAAAAACCGAAGATGAGAAGAAAGCAGTAGTAGAAGCTCAAGCAAAAGTTGACGAAGCAGCCAAAACTGTGGAAGCATCGAAGCCGTCAACTCAACCTTTAGAAACTGAAGAACCATTAACACTTGAGCAAGGAGAAGGAGTTGCTTCGACAACACCTGATGAAACTTCAACACCTAATCAGGCTACTGGCGAAAAGCCAGATGCAAATACTTCAAATGATTCTAAACCGCCAACTAATGACCAAAATACAAATGCGACTTTAACGCCAGCAGTATCTGTCTCAGAAGGAACTCTTGAACAGAAAGCAAAAGAAGTTATTAGAGGCGACTACGGAAACGGAGCAGAACGCAAAAGAGCTTTGGGAAGCGAATATGATGAAATTCAGGGTAAAGTGAATGAAATGTATCGCAAGGGCGAAGTAAGATAAATTATAACAACAAAGGGGTATTGTATTTTCTAAAGATTCAGTATCCCTTTTAAATGCTTTAAAGAATGGTAGCGGCAATTATAAAAGTTTTAATCGGACTTTTCATTTGGATGGTCTTGCCTCGTTTAATATATAATAAACGGAAATATAAGAAAAACACAATTCAATTTTTTGTTACAATCGCCTGTAAAATTATTGGAATAGCATTGATAGTATTTGCGACAATAGGATTATTCCAATCATTATTCGATTTATAAAATCTAATGGCAAAAACCAAAAAATGAGTAAATTAAATGAACTTAAAAAAAAACATACTCGCTGATGCCGTAATTGATGAACAAGAAGAAAAACAAAAATACGAAGTTTTATTTACAGAATTAAATTTATTGAAAAAAGATGGAACATAAGAAACACTACACAGGACTTACTAATGAGCAAGTTCTCGAAAGCCGTAATAAATATGGTGAAAATATTTTAACTCCACCAGAAAGAGAATCTTTATGGAAACTTTTTTTAGAAAAGTTTGAAGATCCAATTATCAGAATACTTTTAATTGCGGCATTTCTTTCATTAGGTATTTCATTTGTCCACATGGAGTTTGCTGAAACAATAGGTATCTTTTGTGCTATTTTTTTAGCAACTGGTGTTGCTTTTTGGTTTGAGATGGATGCAAATAAGAAGTTTGATGTTTTAAATAAAGTTAATGACGACACGCTTTACAAGGTAATACGAAATGGAAATATTTGCGAAATACCAAAAAAAGAAATCGTTGTTGGGGATATTGTTATTCTCGGCACAGGCGAAGAAGTTCCTGCTGATGGAGAATTACTCGAAGCAGTGTCTCTTCAAATAGATGAATCATGTTTAACAGGGGAACCAATCATTGAAAAAACTACCAACCCAGCAAATTTTCACACAGATTCAACTTATCCTTCTAATTGGGCAATGAGAGGGACAAAATTGATGGACGGACACTGTATTCTTGAGATAAAGAAAGTGGGCGATGAAACAGAATTTGGTAAAGTTGCAGAGAAAGCAACAGAAATGAGTGGTGAAGAAACTCCGTTGAATAAGCAATTGGACAAACTGGCAAAATTTATTGGCGTTGTTGGTTTTGCTTTAGCATCCTTGACATTTCTTGCACTTTTTGTGAAGGATTTATTTTTAGGGGAAGCTCAATATACAATTGGTCAATTAGGTTCAATTGGGATTGTAATCCTTTCAGCAGCCATTATATTGACCAAAGTTTGGTTGCCAATCATCTACGATACATTTGAACTGTTAGGTAAAGAAAAGGAGTTACCAAAAAGTGTTGAAGAAGGTAGTTGGTTTAGATGGATATTATATGGAGTTGGAACATTCCTTCTACTTGCCTCTGCTGGTTATTTATTTGGTATAAATCCTTTAAATTCCGAATCTTGGGTTAACTTAGACGTTGCAGGTCGTATTTTACAATATTTTATGGTTGCTGTTACCTTAATTGTTGTTGCAGTTCCAGAAGGTTTACCAATGAGTGTAACCCTAAGTTTAGCATTAAGTATGCGCAGGATGCTTCAAAATAATAATCTTGTGAGAAAGATGCATGCTTGTGAAACAATGGGGGCAATAACTGTTATTTGTACTGACAAAACTGGTACTTTGACCCAAAATCAAATGCAAGTTTATAAAGCCGATTTTTTCTGTTTAAATGGGAATAAACTTTCAAATGAAGAAAGCCATAATATAATAAAAGAGAGTATATCAGTAAATTCAACTGCTTATCTTGATTGTTCTGAACCATCAAAAATTAAAACTTTAGGTAATCCAACAGAAGCTGCTCTTTTATTGTGGTTACATGGTCAAGGCTTAAATTATCTAGATATACGTGAAGATGCCGAAGTCATTGAACAACTAACATTTTCAACTGAAAGAAAATTTATGGCTTCATTGGTTAAAAGTCCTTTGCTAAACAAAAAAGTTCTATATGTGAAAGGTGCGCCTGAAATTGTACTATCAAAATGTAGTTATATATTGTCTGAACAAGGGCTGAAACCAATTAATGAATGTAATTCAACAATCGAAAATTCTCTTTTGCAATATCATAATCAAGCAATGCGAACTATAGGTTTTGCGTATGAAATTGTTGATGATAATATCCGCAGATTTGAAAATGGAAAATTGATTAACTCAAGTCTGATATTCCTTGGAATTACTGCTATTTCTGACCCCGTAAGATTAGATGTTCCTTCTGCTGTTACAAAATGTTTAAATGCAGGGATAGAAGTTAAAATTGTAACTGGGGACACTCCTGGTACTGCCAAAGAAGTTGGTCGTCAAATAGGAATATGGAACGATAGTGATAACTTACACAACATAATTTCTGGGGTTGAGTTTGAAAATCTTTCTGACGAAGAAGCTTTAAAGAGGGTTCAGTATTTAAAAATAATGTGTAGGGCTAGACCGACAGATAAGCAAAGACTAGTTCAGTTATTGCAAAAAAGTGGTTCTGTCGTTGCAGTTACTGGTGATGGCACGAATGATGCACCAGCTTTGAATTTTGCTCACGTTGGCTTATCAATGGGTTCAGGTACTTCTGTTGCCAAAGAAGCAAGCGACATAACCCTGTTAGATGACTCATTTAGTAGTATTACAACTGCAGTAATGTGGGGTCGTTCATTATATCAGAACATTCAACGTTTTATTCTTTTTCAATTAACAATAAATGTTGCGGCCTTAATCATCGTACTTTTAGGTTCAATTTTCGGTCATGACTTACCATTAACGGTAACACAAATGCTATGGGTGAATTTAATTATGGACACATTTGCCGCAGGTGCGTTGGCTTCTCTGCCTCCAAATTTGCGTGTAATGGAAAATAAACCTAGAAAAAATAAGGATTTTATAATTACACCTTCAATGAGGTTCAATATTCTTTTTGTAGGTTTTTCATTCGTAATTATTTTATTAGGACTTCTTTTTTATTTTTCGGATAATGGTGAAGTAAGCCGTTATGACTTATCTCGTTTCTTCACAATATTTGTAATGTTGCAATTCTGGAATATGTTTAATGCAAAAGCATTCGCATCAGGTAAATCTGCTTTCCATGGATTAAATAAATCTATTGGTTTCTTAATCGTAGCTTTTGTCATTTTAGTAGGTCAAATATTAATTGTTGAATTTGGAGGCGAAGTTTTCAGAACTGTTCCATTATCATTAAAGGATTGGGCTATAATTATCGGTTCAACCTCATTAGTTTTATGGATTGGTGAAATTATTAGAGCAATTAAACGCTAGTGTACACAACCAAGCACAAAGGCAGGTCGCACAAGCCACAGCAAAACCAAACCCCAATACAACCCCTAAGCTCACCTAACCTCACTTACCACCAAATTCCATTAAGTAAGTTTTAATAAAATCCCAAATTTTACCATCAAGTACAGCTTGGGTATTGCCGGTTTCGTAGTCTGTGCGTAAGTCTTTCACAAGTTTATAAGGGTGTAAAACATAATTGCGGATTTGTGAACCCCATTCGATTTTTTGCTTTTGTCCTTCAAGTTTTTCTCTTTCTTCTTGTTGTTTGCGAAGTTCTAACTCATATAATTGAGATTTTAATAATCGCATGGCATTTTCCCGGTTTTTTAGCTGAGAACGGGTTTCACTGTTTTCTATTACAATTCCTGTAGGTATATGTCTTAAACGAACAGCGGTTTCTACTTTATTTACGTTTTGTCCGCCTGCTCCACTACTTCTGTAAGTATCCCACTCAAGCTCAGAAGGATTTATCTCTATGTTTATTGTGTCATCAATTAAAGGATAAACAAAAACCGAAGCAAAAGAAGTATGTCTTTTATGTTGTGAATCAAAAGGAGATAATCTTACCAAACGATGAACTCCATTTTCACTTTTTAAATATCCATAAGCAAAATCACCGCTTATACTCATTGTAACTGA
>LSQX01127413.1_pt1 | contig 15086 bp, 15 predicted proteins | sample 654561 | NCBI WGS metagenome assembly LSQX01 (sample SAMN04489861, study PRJNA283612) | anaerobic digester metagenome | isolation source: 4 biogas reactors fed with cattle manure at either 37C or 55C with and... | place: Denmark: Kongens Lyngby | collected 2014 | reverse complement strand
TCTGGATACTCTGTCAAGCCTCGGATCGGCTTCCCGTGCGTGTGTGCAGCGGAAGCCACTTGCAGGTTCGTCGGATTCTCATGAAAGGCTTCTAATACCTATTATACCAGCAGGCTCCAACGGGGCAGGGTTAGTGTAGCGAGCCATACGCGCTGTCCCACTATGTGGTTGGTCGTGTGGCCAGGGAGGTTCTGCCGAAGCGTATTCGCCATCTAATTGCCCACTGGCCAGGGCGATTGCCCGCTCACAGTTTCGGATCGCACCCTCTCGCGGCGCATGTACTGAATTGGCCTGTGCGTGTAGGCGATCCAGCGGCGAGACTTGAGAGGATTCCATGTCAAAGGCCCTGCCGGGGCCGCCAACCGCAAGTTGGGACAGCACCTATGGGTCGGCAACCTGAAGGTGTATCCGCCCCTCGTGGAGAATGTTACCGGCAACCGATATCCACGGAGGGATAGACAACATGCTTGTTCTCACACGGAAGGCCAAGCAGAGCATAATGATAGGCGATGGCATTGAGATCACTATCGTTGAGATCAAGGGCGACTCGGTCAAGGTGGCCATCGATGCTCCGCGCCACGTTCCTGTCCACCGTCGCGAGGTCTACGAGGAGATCCAGCGCGAGAACAGAGAGGCTTCTCTTGCGTCGGTCGAAGATGTGACCGCCATCGAGAAGCTCCTGGGAGGAAACGAGTAGCCAAATAGTCTGCTTGAGGTATAAATTCCTTGCCGCAGATGCCGATAACATTAGCAGAGCCGTTTGTCTTGGCTCTGCGTTATTGCGTGGTCTGCGGCGTTCGCATTATCAAAGGGCTGGGCACGGAGGTGTTGTCTATGCGCTCAGAAAGGATATCAGGTGTATCTTCCATAGACATGCAAGTCTCAAGAACGTCCCGGAACTGGCAGACCCCTGTGAAGGGGGACGTGAGAACCCAGGTGCGGCGAGCCAACAGGGCTCTGGAAGCCCTTGAGGTTCAGGCGAAGTTTTCGGTTCATGAGGGCACTGGACAGATAGTGGTAAGGCTTGAAGATATGGAAACCGGGGAAGTTCTGAGGGAGATTCCGCCCGAGAAGATGCTTGATCTGGTGGCCAAGATGACTGAGATGGCCCGCGGGATAATCGGCGAGGAAGCTTGATCGAGGGGTGAGTGGCAGTGGCAGGGGATTTCCGCATTTCGGGGCTGGCGTCGGGCTATGATACGGCTCAGCTTATTGAGCAACTCATAGCGATCGAGCGCAGGCCCGTGCTTCAGATGCAAAAGAGGCAGGATAGGATAAAGGCCAGATCTGATGCGTGGCGCGACATAACCACGCGTCTTTCGAACCTCAAGTCCAAGATTTCTTCGCTGAAGCTTGCCGGCACGATGAACGCCAAATCGGCCTCTTCCTCCGATGACAAGTTGCTTACAGCGGCTGCAGAACCGGGCGCGGCCAATTCTGTGTACAAGATATGGGTGGATCAACTGGCCACGTCCACCAGGGTGACTTCCGGGCACCAGGTGGGCAGAGAACTGGATCTGGGTGTAAAGCTGTCGGAGGCGGGGTTCGCGATTACGCCCACATACGGCACGTTCACCATCAATGGTGTGGCGATTCGCATCGACGCTGATACGGTCATGAGCGATGGCGTCGACAATGCCGACTCCAATTCGATCTTTGGGAAGATCAACCATTCAGGTGCAGGCGTTACGGCCTCTGTTGAGGAAAACAGGCTAGTCCTCCGGGCTGAGCCCGATGCCGAGCCTATTCGTCTGGGAAGCGGCGGCGACACAAGCAACTTCCTCACGGCAGCCAAAGTTCTCGGGATTCCCGCTGGCGACACTATTACCAGCTATGGTGCGCTAGGCGTGGCCAGGACTACGGCGGCGCTGAACAAGGCCAGGCTGGCTGCGGGAATGTCCCACTCCATTACAGGCGGAGTCGCAGAGGGCGAGGTCGAGGGCAAACTGGCGACGGCGCTGGAAGAAGGGACGACTGTCACGTTCACCTACCGTGGCGAGGAGTACACTACTTCCGCCCTGTCCGGCGGCGACGATATGGAGCTTATTGCAGCGGAACTTCAGGCGAAGATGAACGAAGCGGCAGGGCTGGATTCGGGAGTCATAAGGGTTCGCATATCGGGGCTTGAGGGAAAGGCGAATGACAGATTCGTCATAACCGATACTGCTGAGCCCATGTCCGGAGATGATGCAGCCGACAACTCTATCATGGTAAATGAGGCCTCGGATGCGCTCAAGCTGACGTTGGCTGACGGCGCTACGACCAGGGGCATGTTCAAGATAAACGGTGTCGCCATACAGTACGATGCCAACCGCGATGCCATAAACGACATCATAAACCGGATCAATGCATCGACTGCGAATGTGACCGCAGCCTATGACGGTCTGTCTGACAGACTCGTGTTGACGTCAAAGGAGACGGGCGGCCTGACGGTAACCATGGATGATGTGGGCGGGAACTTCCTTGCTGCTGTGGGCCTTGCCGGTGCCGAGCAGGAATACGGTAAGAGCGCCCTCTTCAGGATCGATGGTGTGCAAGGAGGCGTCCAGCTTTCCTCTGCGTCGAACACAGTTTCCGGAGTCCTGACTAATGTCACACTCGATCTCAGGGAAGTGAGTGATGATCCGGTTACTCTGACAGTCTCGCAGAACGTGGATTCTGCCTACAATGCCGTCCGGGGGTTTGTTGACCAGTACAGCTCCACGATGGACCTCCTGTCAAGCCTGACGGCGTATGACAAAGAGACGAAGACGGCCGGGGCCCTTCAGGGCAACTCGGCTGTGCGTGGCATTCAGACTTCGCTGCGGCGTCTTGCAATGGTCTCTGTGGAAGGACAGCCCAAGGGCTTCGACTCGCTCCTTGCGATAGGCATCTCTACAGGAGCGCCGGGCAAGGCTGGCTCCAGGACAGGGGCGCTTACGATAGATGAGGCTAAGCTGAAGGAGGCACTGCGCACTGACCCTCAGTCTGTTCTTCGGCTCTTCAATGAGGCGGAGCAGGGCATTTCGGTGCAGTATGAAAAGTACATCGATGAGCTTGTGAAGAGTACATCGGGCCTGATATCCCAGACCCAGAACATCCTGAAGGACCAGACGAGGGAGATAGACCGTCGAATACAAGAGATGGAGGCTCGCCTCGAAAAGCGAAAGGAATCGCTGGTGAGGCAGTACACTCAGATGGAGAAGGCTCTGGCTGCTATGTACCAGCAACAGATGTGGATGGATTCGCAGTTTAATTCGATGGGGATATGATGACAGCCTGTACCAGGTTAGGGAGAGGTGAAGTCAGGATGATCGCGACTGCTCACAATAGATACATGGAAGTGCAGGTTCAAACAGCGCCTCCCGAAAATCTCGTTCTCATGCTCTACGATGGCGCCATACGGTTCGCAACTCAGGCCAAAGCAGATCTCGCCGCGGGGAATCGAGAGGCTGCCCACAACAACCTTACTCGCGCCCAGGACATCATGGGAGAACTGATGGGTTCGCTCAATATGGAGCTTGGAGAGATAGCCGAAAACCTCTTCAGCCTTTATGAGTACATGCAGTACCGGCTGATCGAGGCGAACATAAAGCGGTCTGCAGGGCATATCGACGAGGTCCTTCAGATGCTTCGTGAACTTCGTCAAGCATGGGCCGAGGCAGTTCGGGAATATCGGGGACAGTCGGCCGGGAGCGCACGTCCGGGTGGGAATATGAATGGGGGCCGCTAGATTGACAGGTTCTAGTTCGTTTCCTGATACTGCTTCTTTGGTGGAACGGATACACACATGCCGAGCAGAAGAGCTGACACGGTACGAGCAGCTGCTCGAGCTCTCGCATGCGCAGCGCAAGGCCATAATCGAGAGCGATATCGATTCGCTCGTCTGGGCGACTGAGGAGAAGAGCAGGCTGATCCAGATGATTGAAACCCTGGATCTGAGAATCTCAGGTCTCATCGATGACATCTCCATGCTTATGGGGGATGGCAGCCAGATTCACCAATGCCGCCATCCCGAACTCGGTTCCGGTTTCGGTTGCCCGCTCAATGCGAAAATAGCCCGCACAATGAAGGAGATTCTCGAGGCTGAGCGCGAGAACCAGGCCTTGTTGGAAGATGCCATAAGCGTGATGAGCAATGAGATAAGGCAACTAGATGCGGGAGGTAAAGCAGTAAAAGCCTACCAGGTACGCCCCCAGGATGCATCCAGCGGGGACCTCGACGAAACCTTTTGAACATCTCTACAAGCACGCCGGAAACCCTGCTCCCACAAGCCTTCTATGCAACTTCTGCTGAAATAAGGAGGATATGTGAAACTATCTGAAGAATTGAAATACGATTACGTCTATTAATGTAATCATTTAGCATTATGTTTGCCGTATTCTTCAGATGGGGGTCACTGCTGTGGAAACGGGCATTGCAAACGGGTCTACAGGGCCTGCCGGGCGTGTGCTTATCGTTGATGATGAGATCAATATGCAGGTTGTGTTATCTGCTGCTTTCGAAGACGCAGGTTTCGTAACTGGCACTGCATCTACAGGAACAGGGGCTATCGAAGCTTTCACTGAAGCAGACTTTGATCTCCTGTTGCTCGATCTCAAGCTGCCCGACATGACAGGAATCGATGTGTTCAGGCGCGCACGGGAAGTGAGGCCTGGGATAATAGTCATCATGATAACCGCCTATTCTTCAGTGGAAACCGCCATAGAGGCCATGAAGATGGGCGCTTATGACTACATCACCAAACCGTTCAACGTGGAGAAACTCCTCATGGTGGCGGGAAATGCCATCGAGGCCAGGCGCCGCTCCCAAAGAGCTTCAGGTTCTGCGGCCAGAGGCGCGGAAGCGGCGCGTCAAGCCGCTGATGGGGCGCGGGATGAAGCTGTCTCCGATGGAGGCAAGCCTGCACGGGCTTCGCTGGATGCTGCCTGGGCTCTTTCAGGCATCGACCTTAGGGCTGAAGACGAGGATTTCGACGGGATTGTGGGCGTTACGGCCCGAATGAGGCGTCTAATGGAGATGTCGCGGGATATCGCCCCCACCAATGCCACCGTCCTCATCTACGGCGAGAGCGGAACCGGGAAAGAGCTGGTTGCAGACTACATACATAAGAAGAGCCTCAGGGCGGGGGGACCCTGCATCAAGGTCAACTGCGCCGCAATCCCTGAACCCCTTCTCGAGTCGGAGCTTTTCGGGCACGAGAAGGGCGCTTTTACCCATGCTGTTACGAGGCGGCTCGGAAGGTTTGAACTTGCCGACAAGGGCTCCATATTCCTTGACGAAGTGGGCGAGATGTCCCCTGCAATGCAGGCCAAGCTGCTCAGGGTTCTTCAGGAGAAGGAATTCGAGCGTGTAGGGGGCACAGAAACCATAAAAGTGGATGTAAGGGTGATCGCAGCCACCAACCAGAACCTGAGACAGGCTGTGCTTGACGGAAGATTCAGAGAAGATTTGTATTACAGGCTGTCAGTCGTCCCTCTCTTCCTTCCTCCGCTGCGCGAGCGGAAGCGTGATATTCGCCTTCTGTGCGCAAGATTCGTCGATAAGTACAACGAAGAGTTTGGCAGGAAAGTCTCGGGGGTTTCTCCTGAGGCATTAGAGATGCTGGCTGAATACGATTGGCCTGGCAACATCCGCGAACTGGAGAACGCTATTGAACGGGCTGTGCTTCTTTCCAGAGCGGATGTGCTGGAAACTGGCGACTTCAGTTTCGGGATTGATCCCGCCAGACTACTATCCCTGGGCACTGGGGCCTCCCCCCACGTCGACGATTTGAGAGTTTCTGAGGCCAGTGGGAATGGCGATGCAGATGAGTCCATGTCCGCAGAGGCCAATGGCTACATCGACACCGTGGATGCGAACGGGAGCCCGTTGCCGCTGGAGGAAATAGAGAAGCGCCATATCAAGGCGGTTCTGGAGCAGTGCGATTGGAACAGGACTCAGGCAGCCAAGGTTCTCGATATTTCAAGGCGCACTCTGCTCAACAAGATAAACAAGTACGACTTGTAGCCCCCTTATTCCGTATGGGGGCTGTTGCAGTTGTACTCTCTGCCTTTCTCAAGTACAACATCTTGCCATTAGGATGTGATCGCCAGTGGAAAGTGCGCGTATGAGATTATGGATGCCAGGAGCGATGTTGGCCGTTCTAGTAGCGGCCAGGTTTGTTTATGGCTGGTTTGTTCCCGTTGCCGGTACCTGGTGGACGGCGGCTATCGATGCTGGCCTCGTTGCATGCATCTTTCTCCTGGTCTACTACTATGTGAGAGTAATCAACTCCCGCATCGAGGCTGCTGAGACTGTTGCAGAGCGCGTGGGCCACCTCGAATTGGTGACCAGGGAACTTGTGGATCATGAAGCCATGATGAGGGAGGAATTAGTCCGCGGCCATCGCGAGCTGAACGAGAGGATCGTCAGGCTTTCGGGCCTCCTCGATGCAGGCAGGGAGCTTGTTGGCGCCAGGGACCTGGAGGATGCCCTCCAGCACGTAGCTGACATGGCGCGCAGCGTGATGGGCGCCGACCTAGCGACGATCCGAACAAGCATCGGAAATGAGAATCTGAGTGTCGTGTCTTCGGATACAGATGACGAGGATGAGCTCCTGTTCCGCTTTTCTTCACAGATTGCTGCGCGCGGTGCCGGGGTTGGAGAGCTCTCAGTCGAGTTTGCCAACATCGATCCAGGCAATGTGGACGCCGGCAATCTCCTTGCCATCATATCTGCTTTCGCAGGCGCTGCTATTGAAAACGCGGTGCTCTACCGCAACCTGACAGATGCCAATGAGAAGCTCCAGGTGTCGCGCAGATATGCCGAAAGGCTGGTTGAAGAGGTGCCTGTGGGAATGGTGGTGATCGACGACGAATTCGATGTGATCACCTGGAACCGCGCGTTGGCCGAGAGCATTGGGGTCCCTTCACATGTTGCAGAGGGTATGAGCCTGTCTGACATCTTCACAGGCACAGACATGGAGCAGTTCCTGGACATGATTGAGGAGACGGCAAGCGGGACGGATTCTGCAGTCATAGAGACACTAACCTTGCGCATTAAGGGCGGAGAAGATTACGTTTTCAGGGTGATTGTGTCGCCAGTGGAACGGCTATTCGGAGAGAGCCAGGGCTTTATCATCATGGCCGAAGACGTAACTGACAAGGCGCGCCTGGGGGAGCAAATGAAGCAGGCGGAGAGGCTGAAAGTTCTGGGCGAGTTTGCTGCAGGCATGGCTCATGAGATAAACAACCCCATGGGCATCATCTCAGCGTGCGCCGAGGTAATGGCAAAGAAGCTTTCACGTCGCGGACCTGAGCTTGAGGAGTGTGTAAAGACTGCCCGGATAATACAGGATGAAGCCATAAGATGTTCGTCAATAGTCAAGAATCTTCTCGGATTTGCCAGACAGAGCGAGATGAATCCTGAAGAGGTGGATATCAAAGGTCTTCTCAACCAGACAGTTGAGTTCATCAGTGGCCGCGCTGCCGCAGCCAATGTGGAACTGGTTCTTGACGTCGATGATGATTTCCCTCTGATGGTTGGCGATGCGCATCAGCTTGAACAGGTTTTCCTCAATCTGTCCATCAACGCCATAGAGGCCATGCCCGATGGAGGCCGTCTTGAGATATCGGCCCGGTGTGACGGCGATGAGGCAAGGGTCTTTTTTTCCGATACAGGGCCGGGGATCAGGGACGCTGCCGCTCACAAGCTTTTCAACCCTTTCTTCACAACCAAGGCCGGCGGCACAGGTCTGGGACTAGCAGTAAGTCTGGGTATAGCAGAGCGCCACGGAGGCAGGATCGATATTGGAGCTTCCGAAGCTGGAGGCGCCTGCTTTACTGTTATTCTCCCTCTCACTGCAGGCGCCTGGGAGCGACACCTGTCTTTCGATATCGAGAAACACTTGCATGCAGGTGAGCAAAATTTGCCCACCGACAAAAACAAGTAAAGCTCCTGACTTCTCGGGCCCTCTGCCCATCCGGAAGTCGCAGGGACGCCGTACCCCAAGCTTAACGGGCCTTTCCGCGAAAAGACGCGGGAAGGCCCGTTCGATTCGTTCCGGTGGCATCATTATTGCATCTAACTTTGGTAGAACTTGTGTCTCTATTTCGAAAGGTGGCATTGCGCTATGAGAATCCTCGAATCGAGAACCATGGAAGTGCTCGGTGCTGCGCTGGATATCTCGTCTGCCAGGCATGAGGCGATTTCGCGCAATGTGGCCAATGCCAACACCCCTGGATACAAGGCGAATGACGTGGATTTCAGCGAAACTCTGCGGCAATCCATGTCCCTGTCTGGCACGTCCGGTTCTGTTGGATTCAAGGCTACGCGGCCGGGGCATTTCGGTTCGGGCTCCCAGGCGGGGCAGTCTATGGCCGTGGTTATGTCGCGAGACCCTGCCGGGCTCTCCATGAGGGTGGACGGCAGCAGTGTAGATATCGATCTTGAGATGGCCAAAATGGCCGAGAACGTCATTCTGTATAACACTGTGTCACACATTCTGGCCAGCAAGTTTGGGATGTTGAGATATGTAATCAGCGAGGGGAGGCGGTAATGCATGGCTCTGATGTCGAGCTTTGGGGTGAGCGCTTCAGGAATGTCTGCTGAAAGGCTGCGTTTGGATGCGATTTCCAACAATCTTGCAAATGTCAATACCACACGAACGCCTGAAGGCGGCCCGTACAGGCGGCTCATGGTGATGTTGGAATCGGCCGCCGGCGGAGGAGTCCGCGTGGCCAGAATCGAGCAGGACGATTCGCCGCCGATGATGGTACATGATCCGGGACATCCAGATGCCGGACCAGATGGGTATGTGGCAATGCCCAATGTAAACCCGGTGCTGGAGATGGTCGACATGATCACTGCCACCCGGGCATATGAGGCCAATGTTGCTGCGTTCAATGCGGCCAAGTCGATGGCAGCGAAGGCGCTGGAAATAGGAAAGATTTAGTTGCGCAGGTTAGGGTGGAACCCACGCATGGAGGTGCAAGCGGATGCCCAGGATTGATGGAATAGGCGGTGGCAGGGTGCCTGCTGGCGTGTCGCCGAGTTCATCAGATGGTGGCACAGACCTTGTTCGCGCTTTTGGCGACGTGCTCGAGCAGGCGCTCGACACAGTAAACGACATGCAGTCCCGTGCTGACAGGCTCACCGAGAAGCTTGCCGCCGGGGAAGTCAATGACATCCACCAGGTGATGATCGCGGTGGAGCAGGTAAACCTGGCTCTCCAGCTTACCATGCAGGTGAGGAACAAGGTCATCGAGTCATATCAGGAAGTAATGAGGATGCAGATATAAATGAGTATGCCCGCGAGCGGTCAGGAGGACACGACTCAGCTGGAGGAGTCTGGATTCATGTCCGGCTTGACAAGGAAGCAAAAAATTATAGTCGGCACCGTCGCCGGGGGAGTCTTGATAGCCCTCATAATCCTCATAGCACTGGGTTCATCCAAAAGCTATGCTGTGCTCTACTCCAACCTGTCTACTGAGGACGCCGGGAGGATCGTCGAGCACCTCAAGGAGTCGGGCGTAAGCTACAAGATCGCCTCGGGCGGACGCACGATTCAGGTGCCGGAGGGCCAGGTGTATGAGCTCAGGATGGAGCTTGCGAACAAGGGGTTTCCGCAAGGCGCCGGCGCCGGGTTTGAGCTCTTTGACAAGACGAGCCTGGGCGCCACTGAGTTCACTCAGAAGGTCAACTATACCCGTGCGCTCCAGAATGAACTGGCAAGGACGATAATGACGCTAAACCCTGTTGAACAGGCGAGGGTACACATTGTGCTCCCAGAGGAGAAGCTCTTCTCAGAACAGCAGAAGCCTACGACTGCGTCGATAGTCCTCCAGATGAGCCCCGGCACATACCTCCTGGACGCGCAGGTCCGCGGGATTGTCCATCTATCTGCCAGCGCTGTTGGGGGCCTTACCCCTGAGAACGTGACAGTCCTTGATACTGACGGGAATCTGCTATGGCGCGCCAGCAATGCGGAGGCCGCTTTGAGCAATATGACTACGGCTCAACTTGAGGCAAAGATGGGTTTTGAGCAGGAGATGCAGCGGAGAATCGAGACGATGCTCGACCGTGCATTCGGCCTTGGGAAGTCAGTAGTGCGGGTATATGCCGACATCAACTTCGACAGCGCAGAGCGAGCGAGCGAGATTTACCAACCTGGTGAGGGCGGGCTGGGAATCCCTGTGGCTGTCCAAACAACCCAGGAAGAGCGGATTGGAGAGTCAGACGCTGCCCGGGGCTATGCGGGAACTGATTCGAACGTTCAGGGCTACCCTGCAATCTCTGGTGGAGGCGAATCCAGATACGTCAGGAGCGAGAGCACTACTAACTACGAGGTGTCCAAGGTCATCCACAAGGAGATCATCGCTCCGGGCAAGGTTGAAAGGGTTTCCGTTGCGGTCATGCTCGACAGGGTGATGCCAATGGACCGCATGGAGGAGATGCGGCAGGTGATAAGCGCGGCAATTGGCATACAGCCGGAGCGGGGCGATCAGATAGCCATCACTACCATGGAATTTGCCAGGGCCGCAGACGACAGCGAGATGCTCGCGTCGGCGGAGGAGATGGCGAAGGCAGACAGGCAGGCCTTTATTATGCGTATTGTGAAGTCCCTGACTCCGATCATTCTCGGGCTACTGGTCCTTCTTTTTGCTATGTCGTTTTTGCGGACCTTCCGCGACCAACCTGAATACGCCACTGAACCTGCTCTTGTAGGCAGGAAGGTCGATGAAGTCCTCACAGAGGAGGTGCCTCCGGAACCGCTCAGTCCGGAGCAGCTGGCTGCCCTGGCTGCAGAGAAGCAGAAGGCAGAAGTGAGGCAGGGAGTCGAAACGATGGCCCGTAGGAAGCCGGAAGATGTGGCAAGGATCCTCGAGACATGGATGTCGGAAGAGTGAGAGGCGGGTGTAGGCAGGGATGAATGTTGCAAGAGGCTATGCCAGCGGAATACGGAAGGCGGCGATAGTCCTCGTGTCGCTGGATTCCGAGACGGCTGCGTCTGTGTTGAAGCATATGAAGGACGACGACATAGAGCAGCTGACGCTCGAGATAGCGACTCTTGGCAAAGTCACCCCTGCCCAGCAGGAGAATGCTCTGGAAGAGTTCTACCAGCTTGCCCTCGCTCAGGAGTACATAGCGCAGGGCGGAATAGATTACGCAAAGCAGATTCTGGAGAAAGCGCTTGGAACGGCCAAGGCCATGGAGATCATAAACAGGCTTTCAGCCAGCTTGCGAGTGACGCCTTTTGCATTTGCGCGAAATGTCAGCCCTGAACAGCTCACTGGTTTCATAGAGGGCGAACACCCACAGACTATCGCGCTGGTCGTTGCCCACCTCAGGCCTGACCAAGCGGCACTGGTCATGTCGGCGCTTCCCCCCGACCTCCAGGCTGACGTAGCGCTTAGGGTGGCCCAGATGGAGGGAGCGAGGCCTGAGGTTATCAAGGAAGTGGAAGAAGTTTTGGAGCGCAAGCTCACTACATTCGGAACCCAGGAGTTTCAGGCGGCCGGCGGGATCAAGTCCCTTGTAGAAGTTCTGCAGAATGTTGACCGATCTACGGAGAAAGCCATCTTAGAGAGGCTTGAGGAGGAGAACCCGGAGATCGCTGAAGAGGTCAAGAACCTGATGTTCGTCTTCGAAGACATCGTGTTCATGGAGGACCGCTACGTGCAGATGATCATCAGGGAAATAGACAGCAGCGATCTGGCGCTGGCGCTTAAGGCAGCCTCCGACGAAGTCAAAGACAAGATTATGCGAAACATGTCAGAACGAGCCTCAACCATGCTCCAGGAGGAGCTGGAGTATATTGGCCCTGTAAGGCTCCGCCAGGTTGAGGAGGCCCAGATGAAGATAGTGGCGATCATCAGAAAGATGGAGGAGGCCGGGCAGATTGTGGCTATCCGCGAGAAGGGGGATGAGATGATTGTCTAAAGTCATAAAACGGACGGCTATAGACGATGCTTTCGTCAGATCCCCGGCGTTTCTTCTGCCGACGGAAAGGCCCGGACTCTCTCTGCCAGAGCGCGGTGAGGACGAATTCGTGTTGGAAACAGAGGACGATGCCGCGACCGTCATAGAGAAGGCGGAAGCCCGTGCCAGAGAAATCGTAGCCAGATCTCGGCAGGAAGCAGAGAGGATTACTCAAGACGCGGCCGCCCGGTCGGAACGCATCGCCAGGCAAGCAGAAGCCGAAGGTTATGAGCAAGGGCGTGCTGCCGGGCTTCTAGAGGTCAGGGAAGCCTATGCTGAGGCGCTGGATGCAATAAGGTCCACAGCTGATGCAATAGTTGACAGCGCAGACGCCACGGTCAGCCAGTGCGAGCGGGAAATAGCTCGGCTTGCTGTCGCAGTGGCCGAGAAACTGATATGCAAGACCTTACAGGAGGATCCTGAATCGGTGCTTGCGGTGGTGCGAGAAGCTGTGCGCCGGACTGAGGGCTCCCGAAGTGTAGTCATCAGAGTATCTCCTGAGGATCTCGGGCTGATTGCCAGCGCCCGCGATGAGTTGATAGGCCTTTCGCCTGACTTGCGAAACATGGAGATCGTGGAAGATACCAGGATTGAGCGGGGCGGATGTTTTATAGAGATGGAAGTTGGGGCGGTTGACGCCAGAGTAGACGAACAGCTTCGCGACGTGGAGCTGTCGTTCCTGGAGGAAGCGAAGTATGCGGGCTGATCACGTTTCGTCTGTTGCACCAAAGGCTGTAGATTTCCACAAGTATCATGCGAGGCTCAGCAGCCTTGACACGATCAAGCAGCGCGGCAGAGTCGCGCAGGTTATTGGCCTTGTGATCGAGTCGGACGGGCCCCATGCACAGGTCGGGGAGATCTGCTCCATATATCCTCGGAATACTACTGTGCCTGTAATAGCCGAGGTAGTGGGGTTTCGCGAGAACAAGCTTCTTCTGATGCCGCTTGGAGAGATGGAGGGCATTGAGCCCGGAAGCGAAGTCGTGGCCAGCGGCAAGTTCCTGACGGTACGGGTGGGCGACGAGCTCCTGGGCAGAGTCCTTGACGGGCTTGGCAGGCCCATGGATGGGCTGGGCCCGATCCACGCTGCGGTGGAGTATTCGGTGTCCAGTCCGCCGCCGAATCCTCTGTCCAGGCCGAGGATTGTGGAACCGCTCCCGCTCGGGGTTCGAGCCATAGATGGGCTGCTCACGTGCGGTTGCGGTCAGCGTGTGGGAATATTCTCAGGAAGCGGGGTCGGCAAGAGCACTCTGCTCGGCATGATCGCGAGGAACACACGGGCTGACGTGAACGTGATTGCCCTGGTTGGGGAGCGTGGGCGCGAGGTTCTCGAGTTCATAGAGGGAGACCTTGGTGAGGACGGGCTTGCCCGATCTGTGGTGGTTGTGGCGACGTCAGACACTCCGGCGCTTGTGAGGATCAAAGGAGCCATGGTGGCCACTGCGATTGCCGAGTACTTCCGCGACCGCGGGCTCAATGTGATGTTCATGATGGATTCGGTTACCCGTTTTGCCATGGCCCAACGCGAAGTGGGGCTGGCCATCGGCGAGCCGCCGGCAACGAAGGGTTACACACCGTCCGTCTTTGCGCTCCTCCCCAAGCTGTTGGAGCGTTCGGGGACGAGCGAACGCGGCACGATTACCGGTCTTTACACTGTGCTAGTGGACGGCGACGACTTGACAGAGCCCATTGCCGATGCAGTAAGGAGCATTCTGGACGGGCACATAGTTCTATCTCGCAGCCTTGCCGACGGCAACCATTACCCCGCCATAGATGTGCTGAAGAGCGTCAGCCGCGTCATGGACAACGTTGTTTCGCCGGAACAGAGAAGAGCTGCGGGAGTGTTTCGGGATCTGTTGGCCACGTATCGCCAGGCAGAAGACCTGATCAATATCGGCGCGTATGTAGACGGGTCGAATCCGAAGATAGACGAATCGATTGCGGCGATCGATGGATTCAATAAGTATCTGCGACAGGGTGTTGAGGAGAAGGCCTCATTCGATGAGGCAGTCGAGGGCCTGGTCGCAGTCGTGAGCTAGGGGGATCGGAATGGATACTTTCACTTTTCGACTACAACCGGTCCTGGATCACAGAAGACGCCTGGAGGATCAGGCGAAACAGGAATTTGCCCAGGCTAAATCGCGGGAGCTCGAGGCCAGAGAAGCGCTGACCGATATGGAGTACGCTTTCGGTGAAGGGCAGTATGAGATGGCCGAGGCGACGCAGGACGACATTGACCTTGCTGAGGTCTCTGCATGCCAACGATATCTGACTCGGCTCAAGACGGAGATGTTGAATCAGAACGATCTCGTCGCGACACTGCACGTAGTCTCCGAAGAGAAGAGGACAGGCGTTGTAGACGGGATGAAGTCCCGCAAGATCGTGGAGAGGCTGAAGCAGAGGCAGTACGAGCAATTCATGATCGACATCAATCGTCTTGAGCAGAAGCAGACAGACGAGCTAGCTACTACAAGACACGGGAGACAGAAGAAACAGACGTCGCATGCATGATGCGCTGGCGGCACGAACGAGCAGGCTTTCGAGCGCATCATACATACAATCGGGTGAAAGGAGGTGATAGACCAGATGGATGGCATGACAGCGATCCTTGCCCATGCCGGCCTGGAAAGCTCCGGATCGGTTTGCTCTACTGGCTCAGTAGCCCGCTTGTGCACAGGCTTTGGGCCAGGCGACATCCAGAGTTCAGGAGCATTGGATCAGCCGTCAGAATTCTTGCAGATGCTGCAGGAGGTGTCGGAAACTGCCACAGATAGCGAGCTGGAAGCGTCAAACCGTGCTCAGCCGTTGACAGGCGAGGAAGATGCTGAGCTTCAGCGGACGAACAGGCTGAAGAGCGCTGCTGCTCACGGCAAAGATGGGCCGCAGCTGGATTCGGAGGCTAGCGAGGCGGCGGGCGGCAAGATGTCGGATGAAGATAAGCTAGATAGCGGCGCGCCTGTTCTCGTCGACACAGCTTCTTCCCAGGCACACCCTGAAGCAGCAGCTCTACAAGCTTCGGCAATGCTGGCGGCAACGCCTACGTTGGCACTGGATTCAGCTGACGCATCTCAATCTCAAGAGTCGGCCTGCTGCGATGAGTCCTCATCGGGCGAGTACATTGCTCCGATGTCGGGCGGCGGTAGCCG
>LSQX01352218.1_pt1 | contig 15087 bp, 12 predicted proteins | sample 654561 | NCBI WGS metagenome assembly LSQX01 (sample SAMN04489861, study PRJNA283612) | anaerobic digester metagenome | isolation source: 4 biogas reactors fed with cattle manure at either 37C or 55C with and... | place: Denmark: Kongens Lyngby | collected 2014 | reverse complement strand
GAGCAGCACATTGGCCGGCCTTACCTCCAAACCGCCTTCGATGCTGGCTTTGATGTTCCTATATTCAGTCTCGAAGTCCTCAAAGGAGAGATCGTCTATAAATATGATGAAGCGCAGGCCCCGGTCGCAAATGGAACGGACGACTACCGGGAACTGCTCCAACTGATTCTTGCGCAGTTCGATCATACGCAATCCCCTATCCCCATATTCATTCAACATGGCCTTGACCATGGAAGATTTGCCGGTTCCCTTGTCACCATAGAGGAGCATGTTGTTGCCCGCCTTTCCTTCCAGGAAGGCCTCGGTATTAGCGGTGATGATCAGTTTCTGGTACTGGTAACCGACCAGATCCTCCAGGCGGACCGGGTCATGTTTGACTATCCCCTGCAGGCCCTGCTCCCAGCGGAAAGCCAGATAGCGGTTCATCAGCCCGCATCCCCGGCGATCATAGAATTCGGCCAGCTGGCCAGCCATCATTATCGGCCCGTTGTCCAGATCCAGGAATGTACCCAACTGCTGCAGGTTGTGCCCAAAAAAGCCGGGTTCCCCCACTCCAGGCTGAAAGCTGCTTAATGGCGGAAAAACATCCAGCCCCGCCATGCGGGCTGCCGCCGACCAGTCCAGGGCAAAAGCCTGACGGATGATCTCCATGTCGTGGATGACCAGCTGAAACAGGCCCGGTAATATTCCTGCCCCCCTCTCCCCGGTCAGACTGAAGGGGTTCTCATCCCCGGCCAGCAATCCCACCAGGTAATTATGCCAGATATCGCCGGGCAGCTGCTGCTCTTCCGAGAATCTGACCAAGAGGCTGTAAATCTCGAAGTAAAGGCTTTCCCGGGCGATGGCTTGGGCCGCCCCCGGTTCCCGCAGCATTTCCAGCAACCGGGTGCTCTTGCCGATGACCTCGTCATCCAGCAGATCCCGGTAGAGAATCAATTTATGCCATTCCATCGCCCTTCACCTCCAGGTCCGCTGACTTCTTCGGTCCGCTCATCCATACCCTCATCCCGGTATCATTTTGGGTTCGGTCTACACCTATATCATAATCTTACAAATGTTATTGGTAAACTCCACCGGGTCCTCCAGCGGCAACCCTTCTATCAGCAGGGCCTGGTTGTAAAGGAGTCCGGTAAAGAGGCCGAATTTCTCCTTATCTTCGCTGTACGCCTCCTGCAAGGTCTTGAAAACCGGGTGGTGGACATTAAGCTCCAGTACCTTGCTGGCCTTGACCTGCTGTGATTGAGCGCTGGGCATGGCATTCAATGTCTTTTCCATCTCGATGGATATGGCCCCCTCGTTGCTTAGGCAGACCGGGTGGTTTTTAAGACGTTTGGAGGCCCGGACATCGTTGACCTTGCCGGTCAGCAGGTCTTTCATGGCCCCAAACAGATCCTGGTTTTCCGAGGCTTCTGATTCGGCCGGTTCGGCGCCCTCGTCCAGTCCCAGATCCCCGCTGGACACCGATTTGAACTCCTTGTCCTGATATTCCCGCATCATGCTGATGGTGAATTCATCCACATCATCGGTGAAATACAATATCTCATAGCCTTTATCGGCCACCAGTTCCGACTGGGGCAATTTGTCCAGCTTGGCCACCGATTCCCCCGCCGCGTAATAGATGTACTTCTGTTCCTCCGGCATCCGGGCCACGTATTCATCCAGGGTCACCATCTTTTTCTCCCGGGACGAGTAGAAAAGGAGCAAGTCCTGCAACAGTTCCTTTTCGGCGCCGAAACCTTCATAGATACCGAATTTCAGCTGACGGCCGAAAGATTGGTAAAATGTTTCGTATTTTTCTCTTTCATTCTGGAGCAAATTTTTCAGTTCATTTTTGATCTTGGTCTTGATGTTCTTGCCGATAAGCTTCAGTTGGCGGTCGTGCTGCAGCATCTCCCGGGAGATGTTAAGGGTCAGGTCCTCTGAGTCGACCATCCCTTTGACGAAGCTGAAGGAGTCGGGCAGCAGATCGGGGCATTTATTCATTATCAAAACCCCGCTGGAGTAGAGTTCCAGGCCCTTTTCGTATTCCTTGGTATAGAAGTCATAGGGCATCCGCTCAGGGATGTACAGGATAGCGTTGTAGCTGACGGTACCGTCGGTACTGACGTGAATATGCTTTAGCGGCTGGTCGAAACCGTAGTGTTTTTCAAAATAGAAATTCTCGTAGTCTTCCGGTTTGAGTTCATTCTTGTTCTTTTTCCAGATGGGGACCATGCTGTTGATTACCTGCTCTTCCGTGTAATCCTCGTATTCGTTTTCCGAACCCTCTTTGAGCCGTGAATGGGTCACGTCCATCTTGATGGGGTAGCGGATGAAGTCCGAATACTTCTTCACGATAGACCGCAAGCGGTATTCCTGCAGGTAATCATCGTAATTATCTTCCTCGCTGTTGGGTTTGATCCGCAGAATGACATCGGTCCCCACCTCATCACGATGAGCCGGTTCGATGCTATAACCATCGATGCCTTCCGATTCCCAGCGATAAGCTTCATCCTGGCCCAGGGCCCGGCTGACCACAGTTATCTTATCAGCCACCATAAAGGCGGAATAGAATCCGACCCCGAACTGCCCGATGATGTCATAACCGTCCTTGATTTCCGTCTCTTTCTTGAAATTCAGCGAACCGCTGCGGGCGATCACCCCCAGGTTATCGTCAAGCTCCTCCCGGGTCATACCAATACCATAATCGGAAACGGTCAGGATACGCTCGTCCTTGTCCACCGAAATCCTGATGTAGTAACTTTCCTTGTTGAAACTAAGGGCTTCATCCACCAAGGTCTTGTAATAGATCTTGTCGATGGCATCGCTGGCGTTGGAGATCAGTTCGCGCAGGAATATCTCCCGGTTGGTGTAAATGGAATTGATCATCAGGTCCAGCAACCGCTTCGATTCGGTTTGAAATTCTTTTTTGGCCATTAATACTTCTCCTTCCTTATGTTAAAAGTACTGCCGCCACTCAGGCTCTACAAAATTATTAGCACTCTCATTCAAAGAGTGCTAATAATTATCTTACTCAAATTATTCCCGGTGTCAATATCTCCAGTTCAGCTGAACCCGGTTCGGCTCGCCGCTTGGGCCTGGATCGGGGTTGGTTCGACCATCCGAATGTTGTTGGCAAAAGAATAAGGGTTCTCATTGTAACCAGTATTATATTGGCTGGCCTTGCAGTTTGCCCATGTAATCCTCAAGGTATTCGGACTCACCCTTTACTATTTGCGCATGAAGAAGATTCCCACCGTATTGGGGCCGCAGTGGTTGGAAATGGTACATCCGGCCTCACACTCCACCGTCTCCTCAAATAGTGCATAACGGTCCACCGTTTCTTTGACCATAGCCTGGATGTCCGGCGGACACGCTGCATTGGCGAGGTAGATCCGCCGGCAGTCGATATCACGGCGATCCTGGAAACGTTCCTCCATATAATGCTGTAAGCAGCGGCTAAAGCTGCCCCGGTACTTTTTCCCCACCACCATGCGGTTCTTGACCACCTCTATGCACGGCCTTATCTGCAGTAACCGCGCTCCCTGTTCGGTAAGAGCGGAACAACGGCCGCCCCGGCGCAGATAATCGAGCTGATCGACCACGAAACTGGCTTCGATCCGGGGGATCATATCCCGCACGGTGCCCAATATTTCCTGAACATTGGCCCCCTGCCGGGCCAATAAAGCGGCGGTATGCACCAGGTAACCGCTGCCCAGGCACAGGTTGAAGGAATCTACCGTAAACACGTTGTAGAGTTCCTGGGCCGCCAGTTTGGCGTTCTGGTGGCAGGATGAGAAGCCAGAACCGATGTTTATGTGGATCACCGCATCATAACCGGCTGACAGTTTTTCAAAACGGGTCCGGTATTCGAACAGGTTGACCGCCGTGGTATGGCAGGATCTGCCTTCCTCGTCAACCAGTCTGAAAATCTCGGATGGGGTAATATCCACCCCATCCCGGTATGTATCATGGTCAACTACGATATGCAAAGGAATAATCTCTATATCGAGCTCGCTGATGATCTCTGGAGTCAGATCGCAAGTGCTGTCTGCAGTAATCTTTACCAAACACTCTTTCCCCCACTGGAAATATTTATTGCCAGTATATCATTTCCCGCCTCCTGCCAGGACTCCTTTTTTCTCATCGGTCGGCCAGGTAGTTGTATTAATATGAGCACCCCTTACTAATGGGTGTCCCTACCGATTTGTCAGCCTTGGCGGGGTTATTCCGCCGAGTGGTGTTTAATGAGCCCGAAGGCCTTGGATATTTCCAAGATCAGCAATGGCACCAAGGCCAGGGCCAGGGCCAGAAGATACAGGTCAGAAGTCAGCCCCACCATCCCAAACGCGTTGGCCACGGGCGGGATTAAAACCACCGTGATCACCAATATTGCCGATATCAGGGCGGCGCCGGTAAGATAACGGTTGCTGAAAAAGCCTGTCTTGAATAGAGAATGGTTGGAGCGCATGTTGAAAGAATGGACTACCTGGGTCAGGGCCAGGACCAGGAAAGCCATGGTACGGCCGGCATCGATGTCACCGCTCTCCTGCCAGCCGATCCAAAAGGCGATCAATGTCAAGACCGCGAACATGGCCCCCTGGAGGGCAATCCGCAAACCCAGTCCATGCGCGAAGATGCTCTCGTCTTTCGGTTTGGGTTTATGTTTCATGACGTCCGGTTCCACGGCTTCCATGCCCAGGGCTATGGCCGGCAGGCTGTCAGTGACCAGGTTGATCCACAGCAGTTGGACCGCCAGCAGCGGAGATTGGTTCCATATGACCATGGCGGTGAACACAGTGAGCACCTCGCCGATATTGGTGCCCAGCAGGAACGCCACCGCTTTCTTGATGTTGTCGTAGATGCCCCGCCCTTCCCGCACCGCATCCACAATGGTAGCAAAATTGTCATCGGTCAGGACCATGTCCGCCGCTCCCTTGGCCACATCGGTGCCAGTGATACCCATGGCGCAGCCGATATCGGCCGCTTTCAAAGCGGGGGCGTCATTGACACCGTCTCCGGTCATGGACACCACCTCGCCCTGCCGCTGCCAGGCCCGCACTATCCTTATCTTGTCTTCAGGTGAAACCCGGGCGTAGACCGAGATGCCGCGCACCCGTTCCCCAAGGTCTTCAGCCGACATATTGATCAGATCGCTGCCGGTGACCGCCTGGTCTCCGGGACTCATTATGCCCAGGTCGCGGGCGATAGCGGAAGCGGTGATAACATGGTCTCCGGTTATCATCACCGGCCTGATCCCGGCCTGCTTACACACCGCCACCGCGTCCCGGGCTTCGGGACGGGGCGGATCGATCATGCCCAGCAAGCCCATAAATGTCAAATCTTTTTCCAATTCATCACTGGTAACCGGATCGGGCAACTCACCTATTTCCTTATATGCTACTGCCAGCACCCGCAGGGCGTCGCGGCTCATGCTATCGCCGCTGCGGCGGCCTGCCTCCAGGTCGCCCGCCACACACCGACCTTCCAATACATCAAAAGCCCCTTTAACGATGACTACGGTGCGGTCTTCCACCCGGTTCACGGTGCTCATCAGCTTGCGGTCGGAATCGAAAGGGAGCTCGGCCAGCCTGGGGTAACGATGGTTCAATTCATCCTGGGGCAGCCCATTATTATGACCCGCCAGAACTATGGCGGTCTCGGTAGGATCACCTATGTGACGCGCTTCTCCATTCTCGAATTCCACCCGCCCGTCACTGCAAAGCACTGCATAGGTCAACAGCTGCCGGATAACCGGCGAGTTGTCCTCCCCAGTATCCTCCAGCACCCCTGATGCAGCATCAAACGCCTTTACCAGGGTCATTTGGTTAAGGGTCAGGGTACCGGTCTTATCCGAGCAAATGACCGAGGCGCTGCCCAAGGTCTCAACCGCCGGCAGCCGCCTGATAATGGCGTTTTTGCGGACCATCCGCTGTACCCCGACAGCCAGTACAATGGTTACGATGGCGGGCAGTCCTTCGGGGATGGCCGACACCGCCAGGGCGATGGCGATCATGAATATTTCCATCACTCTCATATCGGCCGCCAGGCCGATGGCAAATATGACGGCGCAGACCACCAGGGCCATGATCCCCAGGTATTTGCCCAGCACCGCCAATCGTTGCTTCAGGGGGGTCTGGCCATCTTCTTCCGCTGCCAGCAGGTCGGCGATCTTGCCCATTTCTGTTTTCATGCCGGTAGCGGTGACCACTACCAACCCCCGCCCATAGGTTATGCTGCAACCCGAATATACCATATTGAAGCGGTCTCCCAGAGGAGCGCCCGCTTTCACTGCCGCCTCGGCCTGCTTCTCACTGGGGACTGATTCCCCCGTCAAGGCCGCTTCCTCCGACTTCAAGCTGGCGGATTCGATAAGGCGGCCGTCGGCGGGAACGAAGTCCCCCGCTTCCAGGATGATTATGTCCCCCGGCACCAGTTGTACAGCTTCGATGACACTTTCAGTGCCATCGCGCCGCACCCGGGCTTGGGGGGCGGACATCTGCTGCAGGGCTTCCAGGGCTTTCTCCGCCTTGCTCTCCTGCACCACCCCCATGATAGCGTTAAGCACCACGATGATAAGGATCAGAACCGGCTCAAAGTAACCCTCTCCTTCATAGATGGCCACAACAAAAGAAATCGCCGCAGCGATCAATAAAATCACGATCATAGCATCCTTGAATTGTTCAAAGAAACGCTGGATCATGCTTTTCTTTTTTTTGGCCTCCAGCCGGTTCTCGCCATACTCTTGCAGGCGCAGCAAGGCCTCCTCCGACGTCAGTCCCTTAAGGGGGTCGACCTGCAATTCCCGCAGGACATCATCATGGCTTGTACTATGCGGTATCAACTCCCAATCGTCCTCTCTTAAAACTGTCGCTCCTGAGGAGCGACAGTTTGGGCTGCTAACTATTATCCGACTCAGCGCGGCTTTTTAATCCTTTTCGTTGATTATGGCTTCCTCCAAAGCATGGATTATGGCGGCCTGGTTCTTAGCCGCTTGCTTGCTCATCTCCTGGCCCAGTGTAGTCAGGTCCTCCCGCACCGCGGCCAGTTCACTTAGTTGCTTACGGAGGGCATTTTCAAATTCATTCTGGGTCCAACTCAAGCCCCCCAGGCCGACCATCCACATGTCCCACATCTGTACCATCATCTGCTGCCAAACTACAAAGAGGTTTGCAAATTCCATATTTTGAGCCATCAGGCTGAAGGGATTCTCCCCGCTGGTAACTGGGCATGCTTTCATCATTTCCAGGATCACGAAGGGATTATCCTCGGACATCGAAAGATACGGGTTGTTGGCCATCATCTCTTCAAAAAAGGGCTTCTCTGACATAATATTCTCCTCCTATCCTATATTAACTATTCCTAAATCCATTTGTGTCAAAGGGACAGTTCTTAACACCCTTTCAACAGTTTGGATCCAGCCCATGTCAAGGGGTTGAGCAATTCTTTGCATTTTCAATGGTCTCGGACTATTCTCTTCACACTCTCTTGATGTCTTCTGATTTTTATTATGCCTCTCCGCTGCCGTTGGCATCCTCCGATGCTGGAAGAGCAGATGCGGTCGGCCTTCTCACCATCAAATGCCAATATATGGCTCACTCCTATGATACTCTATTTGCGGCTTTGTTAGCAATTCCGACGCGATCCTGCAATAGGAGACCGGCCCACTTAACTTTTCTATGAACGGTAGACCGGATAAATGCCAATAATTTTGGAAAGGGTACCATTAAACATTGTTGGTCCCTTTAAATACAAGGCAAAAAACGACGAATTCTGCGTATATTATAGTCCGGCCCACCACGAAATGATCCGGGAATTTCGTATTAATAAACACATTGCCGGGGATCTCCATATAATAATTACGGGGGGCATCGCTATGAGTGCGGGCAAAGGTACAGTGAAGGATTACTATAGTATTCTAGGGGTGCCGGCGACAGCCAGTCAGGCGGAGATAAAATCGGCCTGGAAGAAACTTGTCAAAGAATGGCATCCCGATGTCTGCCGGCTGGCCGATGCTCACGTACGCTTCATCGAGATATCCGAAGCCTATGAGGTGCTGCAGGATGAGTATGCGCGGCACCGCTACGACTACCTGGTTCAGGAAAATCTTCAGGACCTGCTCCGCAGCCGCCGCCAACGCGACTTTCGGCGCGGCCAGTCCCAGACCCACGACCAGGCCGGCCATTTTGCGGTGCTGCCCCTGGATTTGATGCTGGAGACCGCCGTCAATCTGGCCCAGTATATATTCTTGAACTGGTACAGCGCAGCATTATTATATCCTTTCGGATACCTTGACCGCAGTGAAAGCAGACAAACTTCCTAGCATCACCGACCAGCCCAGCGCCCATCTCCTTTCCAGCCACCAAACTCATATCCTGCCCCGCGCCATTTCTGCATGACTGCCTGCCAATCCATCATAACTGTATAGCGGTTCCTGTTGTTGATTAACCTGGTGTTCTTCTACAGCAAAATGATAGCCCGCAGAATGAAAAGCCAACCGAGTCAATGTAAAAAAACATTTAGCAGCTGAAGCCGTTTATGTCCCGCAATTGATGATACCGATGAATTATTAACACAGCTACCGTCTGCTGCCCAGCGGGCTGTTTCTTATTGTGCCGGGATATTTTTTGCATTATATTTAGGTGGACTGATTAAGTTGCAATCAGGGGACGAACAGAGGCCACCGAACAAGTCCATTTTGCAGACATATGGCATGCATAAATGTACTCGCTTCCACGCAATCGCTTAACGGTCGCCGGTATATTGTGCATACCCTAGAGCAATACTTTATATGTTCTGTGGTTTCGGACGTTTTTCTTGATTGCCCGTGACGGACCGGGGGGAACGTCCCCTATCATCGAATAGAGAAAATAATATGAGGTGTTGAAATGGCTAAGTCCAACGAGTTGGAAAAACTAATGAATGATCATCTGCAAAACCTGACCGACCAGGCCAAGCTCTATGACGCTGGTGATGATGAAGCGGCTATCCAGATGGCCTTCAGTGCGCGGGCCATATTCCAGGAGCGAGAACAATCCGGTTCGCTGTTCAGCCAGCTGGGGCTGCAGAACCTGTTGTTCCTGCTGTCCACCACTACCCAATACATACCGGGACAGCCCAAGCCCTATTACGGGCTTTTGGACCGCAAGTGCCTGGAAGGGGAACTGCCTGGGCAGGGGACGGGTGAACTCACCCCGATCAGCCAGCTGGATTCTGAATTCGTGAATAAGTGGCATAGTTTCGGTGACTGGTGGCAGGAGCTGGTGGCCAATGGCGACGGTTATTCCCTTTCCCGCCAGGATGTGGTGCTTATGATCGCCGATCAGGCCACCGGAACCGGGCCCGAGCAGGAGACAGGCCATACCAGCGTGGTCTATGACGATGCCACCGGCTGGATATACACCGGGCCGGGAGGGGAATCGTTATTCGAAAAGAAACATGCCTATGCCAGCATGATTCAAATTGCTTACGAAATACTCAAGTCCTTCGAGTACCATGGCAAAATCAAATCCTACACCCGCAAGGTCCAGACCAAGCTTAATGCTATCTATTTCAACGACAAGCTGTATTTCGCCAGTTACGGCTGCGAGAAATACCCCATGACCGCTGCTGCCCTGGTGGACCCGCGCAAGGAGCGCATCGAAACCCGGGAGGTCTGTTTCGACAGCCTCAACTTCAAGGACGGCACCAAGAATGGGCGGGTAGTGGCCATATAAGCGAATCGGTGCGAACCCCAGAAAAAAGGATGAGCCCGCCTTCAAGTATCGCTACCTGAAGGCGGGCCTTTAGGGGGAAGATATTTTTGGTCTAGAACAGCCTGAATTCGCACAGTTCCGGGGCTACTGCAAATTCGGCTTCGGTAATACTGCGAACATCATCAACGGTCAGTCCGGCCATAACTTCTGTCAACACCATTTTGCCGTTAATAAAATTGAAAACTGCTTTATCGGTGATAATGACGTCCAGCACCCCGGCACCGGTAAGGGGGAGGGTACAGAGTTTCTTGACCTTGGAATTCCCCTTTTTGTCATTGTGCTGCAACATAGCTACCACTTTACGCGCTCCGGTCACCAAGTCCATGGCTCCGCCTGGCCCGGGTGAATAGCGATCCGGGGCCAAAGGCAAAGCCCAGTTGGCTATGTTCCCTTCCTGATCTACCTCAAGGGCTCCTAAAAAGGTGGCGTCAACATGCCCGCCTCTGATAATCGCAAAAGACACCCCTGAATCGAAGATTGAAGCTCCAGGCATTAAAGTAATAGGCTGACCGCCGGCGTTGCCGACATCAGCATCCTGCTCTCCCAAAGCAGGGGTAGGTCCAAATAATAGGCATCCGTTCTCGGATTGGAGTATGACTTCGACTCCTTCCGGAAGATAATTGGGCACCCCGGTAGGCACTCCAAATCCCAGGTTTACATACTCGCCATCCTTAAGCTCCAAGGCTGCCCGCCGGCATACTATCTCTCTGAATTCCATGAATATATACCTCCATTCTCGTGAGCTCTATTGGGCGGCCTTCAACATACCGGCCCGCACCCATAGCTTCTCGTAGATATCCTGATGTTCTTCGCGGGTATAACCTTGGACGACCTTGTCCACGAAGATACCGGGTGTCCCAACCCTGATAGGCTCGATCTCTCCGACTTCCACGATCTCATCAACTTCGGCCACCACATAATCAGCGGCGGTGGCCATGATCGGATTGCAATTTATGGATACCCCGCGATACTCCACGTTGCCCATCTTGTCTGCCCGATAACCCTTGATAAAGGCATATTCAGCCCGCAGCGGGGTTTCCAGGAGGTAGTCTTTACCGTCCACATTGATCTTCTGTTTGCCCTTCTCCATAAAAGTGCCCACCCCGGTGGGTGTCAGCACTCCACCCAGACCTGCTCCTCCGGCCCTGATCTTTTCAATCCAGTTGCCCATGGGGTAATACTCTATTTCTACCTCACCCTTCTTGAACTGCTCTATGGCTATGGGGGTGGTACCGGTATGGGAGGTGATGAATTTTTTGATCATATGGTTTTCAAATAGCAGTGCGAAATCGAAATGACCTGCCGGATTGGCATTCGCGATGGCGATGACAGTGAGATCCTTGATTCCCTTTTCCACCAGTTTTTCAATGGCTCGTATCGGCGTGCCGACCGCGAAGAAGCCGCCTATCATTATAATGCTGCCATCCTGGATTTTGTCGATAACTTCATCGAAGCTGCCTATCTTATTCATAATTCTCCATCCTTCCTGAAGATTCGGTTGGGCGCCAGCCTTAAGCATTGACATGTCTAGGCACGCAGCGGACCATGCCGCCTCAAGACAAACCCGGCCACTCCTTGATATGAGCAGCCGGGGGGTTTAAGGTAGCAACGATCGCTATTTGAATATGGTCTACTCTTAGCTGCTGTTAATCCTGCTGCGTTTTGTCTTCATCTGTTTGTATTAGGCAGTACATTTTTATTTCTTGATGCCGGCCATCTTTTCGGCTTTGCCTTTAAGGTAATTGACATTATTGTTCAAGCGCATCCCTAATCTCTGAACCGCCGCCGGCCCGCCACCATGGGAAGACTCAGTAGGAATAATGGACCCCTGGCCGCACAGGTACTCAATCAAGCGTGCGATCCGTACCCGGTTCTCGGTGGAAACATCAGCTTTGCCCTTGAAATATTTGTCCACATATTTTCCAATTTCCGGGTTGTCAAAATCTTTTTGGGTCGGTGCGGTCGAAACGATGCCTCCCACTACCTCAGTAGCCAGTTTGGAACACTCCCACACCGCATCCACCGCCTGCAGTTTGGCTGCATTGACGAGCAGGTCGTCAGGGATATAGGCGCCGGAGGGATGAGCTTTAGCTTTATAAGCTGCGCCAAGGGCGGTTCCATAGGCCAGGGCGGACTGGAAAGACATCTCCACGATCTTATCTTTGATATGGCTCAGTTTTTCGATGCCGTTGTAATCTGCTGCCACGGCCGCTGCTCCATAGGTCAGATCGCAATGCCCCGATTTACAGGAAGCGGTAGCCAGACGCTGGAAGGTGCCGAAGGTATTGGCCATCACTCCGGCAAATTCATATTCGCCGCACATGAAGATCATCTCATTGGGAATGAACACGTTATCGAATACGACCAGGGTGGAACCATGCACACCATACTCGGCATTGCCGAAATCCATTTCATCGGTGTCCATAAGACGGCGGGCATTGGGAGCCGGTCCCTCAGCTATATGGGTGATTCCAGGAGCATTGGGGGGTACCGCAAATGCGATGGCAAAATCCTTTTCATTTTCCTTCATGGAGGTAGTGGGAACAACCAGGTTATAGTGGGCTAGGACCGCACCGGACTGATGCGCTTTAGCACCACTGACCACGATACCGTCTTCCCGTCTTTCCACTATATGCAGATAAACATCGGGATCGGCCTGCTGACTGGGACTTAACGACCGGTCGCCTTTGGCGTCGGTCACCATACCGCTGGTCACCAGGTCTTCTTCCTGTACATGTTTCAAGAACTTAACGAATCGATCGTGATAATCAGTGCCATATTTATTGTCAATGTCGTCCGTGATCATGAACAGGGTATTTAGGGCGCCGGTGCCAACACAGCGGGCACCTATACAAGCACCATGGAACGGAGTAAGGAATTTGCTCAATTCAGCTCTCTTGATCAACTCTTCCGGTGACTGGCAGATGTGCAGGAAACGGTTGGTCATTTTGCCGGTGAAGGGTGATTTCACCGTCATGAGAGTTTCATTTTCAGTTTCTTTGGCCATCTTGTAGGTTAGAGCTATAGCATTCACCGTGGGGGCAAATGTCGGATGATCAACAACCTGCGCAACTTTCTCGCCAAATGCATATACGATTGGCTGCATGGCTCTGATACTATCTCTGTATTCTTGTTCGGTCTTCATAAAACATCTCTCTCCTTTTCTATTATGGACTTAAGACAACTTGGAAAACTTGCTGGTTGGATTTCCCGGGAAATCCGATCATTATTGCCTGTCCCATCGTGCACTACGGGACTTTCCTTTTTGGTTCTTTTACTATATAGATGCACTGGTTTGAGAAATGTTTCGCCAAAATTATAAAAACTTTTTGGCTGCCAGGCTAGTTCCTGGTAATCGCAGAATAGGAGCCAGCCCATAAAGGAACCGGCAATGCGGTCTTACCACCCCTCACACCTAATCCCACTGTAACGCTGAGCCCCTTACCCATATCAATGCTCATGAAGTCACATAGTAAAACTCTTAAAACATAGAAAAGCCATATATCGCGGTAACGATACATGGCCTTTCTGCATCCAAGAGGCCTGGCGGACCTCTGCTATATTACCAGGTGCTATTTTTCCGGTCTAACCTTAACTGCGGCACGAAGGATCCGCATCGAATTAATGAAGATAGTCAATTCCTTTTCGCATTCAGCGCAGTCCTCAAGGTGCTGGTCGATCTTTTGCCGGGTGGCGGCATCCAAATCATTCTCCAGGTAACGGCTGAACTGGTTGCGTACGGTTGAACATTTCATGCCAGCATTACTCCCTCACAATAGCACGTATAGTCTTTCATTAGCTTGGCACATCCCGATTTCTCCAGGTGTTTGCGGAAAGCCATCCTGGCCCGGTGTAATCGGGATTTGACCGCACTTACCGAAATATCCAGCACCTCCGCTATCTCCTCATAGCTCATGTCGTTAAGGTCCCTTAGTGCCAGTATGATCTTATAGTCCCGGCTGACATGGTGCTGCAGTACATGGTGGATACACCATTGCAGTTCCTTCCTGATGATAATTCTCTCTGGGTCGATGGTTTTTTCCGGGGGAGTCATCACTTCCAGACACATAGACTTATGCTTATAATTTCTGCGGCGGCTCATCTTATACGTATTTACAGCTATGCTGCAGAGCCAGGTCCGCAGGCTGGATTCTTCTCTGAAACTAGCCAGGTTTTCGAAGGCCTTGAGAAAGGTCTCCTGCGTCAAATCATCGGCAGCGTAGCGATCACGACTTAGATAATAAGCCAAGTTGTAAACGTAATCCCTGTTTTCTTCCACGATATCTTCCCATACACGGGCGGTTGTAGCCATGCGTATCTCTCCTTTCGTAGGTTGCATCGAATGATATGACCAAAGAAAAGGGTTCGGCACACAGCACAACTATACCATGAAAATTCAATAAGTCTCAGACCAAATACAGTGAAAACCTTATGAAAATTCTAACTTTCACAATTGTTGACACTTGGATTCGCGGAGCATATACTACTCGTAAGCTCCAAGGAATACCTAAGACAAAAATCCGAACCAAAGCCAGAAAAACAGAAACAAAAGACTTTTAACCAAGTAAAGTTGCCAAGTGGAAAAAATCTACTATATCCAAAAGAAAAGTAAAAGAAATTGGTTTACAACAGAATGACAATACTAAAATCTCATTATTTAAAAGAAATTCTGAAAAGAAGAGTAAAGAGAATAAAATGATAAAAGTAAAGTTAAACTGAAAATAAACCAAAAGTAAGAGAAATTCCAAGGACGAAGGTAATATGAAAGGTTGAAAGACAGGAAACAAAGTTGGAAGGCCAAAGTAAGGAGAGTAAGTCGATAAAGGTTCGTTGGAGCTTCATAATTTTAAAGCGGCCCTGACCGGGAGCCGCTTTTTTAATGGGATTGAATACCACTACGAAAAAAACTGAGGCAGCGCAAATATTGGTCACCTCTTAACCGACACTTTTGACAAATAGTGTTATTATTGGATTGTGGACGAAGATAATTAATATAAAGATCAAGGAGAATCGAGTAATGAATAATGAGGAGAAGATCTTGACGTTACTGGAGACCATGAACAATCGCATTGGGAGTATTGAAGATAACGTGGAGACCATGAACAGTCGCATGGGGAACATGGAAGATAATATGGGGACCATGAACAATCGCATGGGTAATATTGAAGACACTGTAGTGGTTCTCGAGAAGGGGCAGGACATTTTGGCCAGACAGGTCAGTAAATTAACCGAGGACGTTCAGGAAATTCGTCAATCGCAGGTACGAATGGAAAATGAGCTTACTGAAAAAGTCAGCGCTTTGTTTGATGCCAGGGAAGTACAAAACGATGTTAATGAACGTATTGTTACCGCC
>LSQX01298341.1_pt1 | contig 15092 bp, 17 predicted proteins | sample 654561 | NCBI WGS metagenome assembly LSQX01 (sample SAMN04489861, study PRJNA283612) | anaerobic digester metagenome | isolation source: 4 biogas reactors fed with cattle manure at either 37C or 55C with and... | place: Denmark: Kongens Lyngby | collected 2014 | reverse complement strand
GAGACGCGCGCGGAGATGAAGAAGATCCTCTACGAGGTCCAGAGCGGGCAGTTCGCGCGCGAGTGGACGCTTGAGAACCAGGCGGGCCGCCCGATGTACAACAAGCTGCTCGCGATGGGCGAGAAGCACCAGATCGAGGAAGTCGGCCGCAGGCTGCGCAAGATGATGCCGTTCATACCGGACGAGGAGTAGCGAATGACCCCGTGGCACGGACACTCCTGTCCGTGCTTCGTGAAGATGCGAGTGGGCGGAGGGACAATATCCCTCCGCCCGCTTCATGTACGGCTCTCCAGGCGAGGGCGCCTGGAGTCCGGTCGGGTGGCGAGGACGCTTGCCATCCGAATCTGCTGGCGGGCGTGGTTATTGCGGCCCCAAGTCCCGGAGTCCAGGCGCCCACGCCTGGACAGGTATTGCCTGGAGTCCCGGGTTTGTGAGGCGCTTGGGACCGTCCGGTCCGTGGCGCGAGTTGTGCCTGTGCGGCACGGCGCACGGGCGAGGCGCCCGTGCCACATGACAACAACGACAACAGCTTGAGCAATCCCATCTGCTCCAGTACAATGACCCCATGCTCATCAGCGAACGGATCGAGGTCGAGATGGCCGAGACGGAGCTTGCGATGAAGGTTCCGGCGGCCTTCGTCTGGGATGGCACGCGCTACGAGATCGAGCGCATCCTCGACTTCAACTTCGACATCGGCTTCGGCGCGCAGAAGCGCGGGCGAGCCTGGTACAACCGGCGGCACCGGAACTGCTACCGCGTCGAAGCGTCCGACGGACACGTCTACGACATCTACCTCGACCGCTCCAGCCATCAGCGCAAGTGGGTGCTTTACCAGCGGGTTGAGGGTGAATGAGGCTGGCGATAGGAGCGCTTCGCGGGTATAATGCGTGAGGAGGTGGCTGCGATGGCCGACACCAAGCTGAATTTGGAGTTCCTCTCTCCGGAGAAGCGTGAATTTCTGCGCCGCCGGCTGGAGCAGCGCGACTCGCTGCTGCGGCGCCGACTGGAACGTATCGTTGACGAGGCGATGGAGGATACGGAGGAGGAAGCGACTGCTGCCACTGAGGAGGATTCTACCGCGCGTCCCCACCGCCCCATCGATGACTTCGTAAGCTGCCACACGCCGGAGACGCTGGCACAGGCGCGCGAAGCAGACAGGCGGCTGAACGCACTTCTGAAGCAGAGAGCCGCGGAAGGCGACCGATCGTCGGGTCTTTCAGAAATCATCGGCATCGTCCGGGGCGATGGTACAGTATCGGGACGCAATTTCCATGACTACCTCTACGGTTGGGGGGACGACAACGGTTGAGCGCTCATATCTACATTGATACGAGCTTCATCTACGCGTTGGCCGACGAAGGAGACCCCAAGCACTCTCGCGCGACGCGAATACACGATGACTGTTTGGATCTACTTTGCCTCAGCACTCATGTCGTCGGCGAAGCGATGAGCCTGCTGACGAAGAGGTTCAGCAAGTCGATTGCTCTTGACATCGGTCGCGGCCTGGTGGAGGAAGAGAAGGTCTGGGTCATCACACCATCGGACCAGGATTTCGCCGACGCGTGGGCGCTGTTCACCCGCTACCCCGACTGGGACCTCGATCTAATTGACTCCATTAGCTTCGCCCTCATGCACCGTGAGGGCATCGAGCAGGCGCTGACATTCGACTCGCACTTCGCCCAGATGGGCTTCACTGCACTCCCCGGCTGACCGCCCGCTGCAACCTCAGTTTGCCGCAGCACCGCCGATTCGTGTATAATTGCCTGCACTATTTCCCGTTCCCCCGACCGATCCACCGACACCGAGGTGACGCAATGACTATCACGGAGAAGTTACTTGCCCGCGCGGCAGGACGCGATGCAGTCAAACCAGGTGAGTTCGTAAGCTGCAAGCTCGACCTGGTGCTCGCCAACGACATCACCGCGCCAATCGCGATCGATGAGTTCCGCAACATGGGCGCCGACGGGGTCTTCGATCCGAAGAAGGTCGCGCTTGTCTGCGACCACTCGACGCCGAACCGCAACATCGAAGCCGCGACGCAGACCAAGAAAGTCCGCGAGTTCGCGCGCGAGATGGGCATCCCCAACTACTGGGAGGCCGATCAGGGCGGCATCGAGCACATCATCCTCCCCGACAAGGGCCTCGTGATACCCGGAGATGTTGTTATCGGCGCCGACTCGCACACCTGCACCTACGGGGCACTAGGCGCGTTCTCGACCGGCGTCGGCTCCACTGATGCCGCCGCGGGGATGGCCCTCGGCGAGTGCTGGTTCCGCGTCCCGGAGACTATCGAGGTCATCTACAGCGGCGAGCTTCAGCCATGGGTGTGCGGCAAGGACCTGATCCTCAAGCTCATCGGCGAGATCGGCGTGGCAGGCGCGCGCTACCGGGCGCTGGAGTTCAAGGGCGCGGTCATTGAGAACCTCGGCATGGCCGGGCGCTTCACCATCTGCAACATGGCCATCGAGGCCGGCGCGAAGAACGGAGTCGTCGCTCCCGATGCCACCACGCTGCAGTGGGTCGAGGGGCGCTCCGAGCGAGAGCCGGTGGTCTTCGGCAGCGACGACGACGCGAGCTACTTCCGCACCGTGGAGATCGACTGCAACGTGCTGGAGCCGCAGGTGGCATTCCCCCACCTCCCGGAGAACACGAAGGGCATTTCGGAGGTCGGCGATGTGCCGATCGACCAGGTGGTCATCGGCGCATGCACCAATGGTCGGCTGGAGGACCTGCGCGAGGCCGCGAAGGTGCTTGAGGACCGGCATGTGGCCGACGGCATCCGCTGCATCGTGATCCCCGGCAGCCAGGAGATCCACCTGCAGGCGACGCGCGAGGGGCTGGTTGAGAAGTTCCTCCAGGCGGGCTGTCTAGTGAGCACCCCCACCTGCGGGCCGTGCCTTGGCATGCACATGGGCGTCCTCGCCGAGGGTGAGCGGGCTATCGCGACGACCAACCGCAACTTCGTCGGCCGCATGGGCCACCCGAAGAGCGAGGTCTACCTGGCGAGTCCGGCGGTAGCGGCCGCAAGTGCAGTTGCGGGGAAGATCGCGGGACCGGCAGACGTCTGATCTGGCCCCGACCCGGCCCCTCCCCCTGCACTTCGCTGCGCGAAGTGGGGCGGGAGAGGGGGGACCGCAATTGCCCGCAGGCGCTTCGCGCAACGAGTATACTGATCACGAGGTGCAGAGATGAAAGCGACAGGCAGAGTACACAAGTACGGCGATCACATAGATACCGACGCGATCATTGCGGCGCGCTACCTCTCGACGACCGATCCGATCGAGCTTGCGGCGCACTGCATGCAGGACATTGACGCGGACTTCGTCGAGCGCGCCGAGCCGGGCGATATCATCGTGGCGGGTGAGAACTTCGGCTGCGGCAGTTCGCGCGAGCACGCCCCGATTGCGATCAAGGCCGCCGGCGTCAGCGCGGTCATTGCCGGGAACTTCGCGCGCATCTTCTACCGCAACGCGCTCAACATCGGCCTGCCGATCATTGAGGCCCCGGAGGCCGCGGCGGCGATCAACGCCGGCGATGAGGTCACGGTGGACACCGAGGCGGGCACGATCGTGGACCACACGACGGGCGAGGAGTTCACCTTCCAGCCGCTGACGGACGTCGCAGCGGAGCTTGTCCAGGCAGGCGGACTCGTGCCGATGGTGAAGGAAAGGCTGGCAGGGAAGAAATGATGAAATGGCGTTTCATCCTAGTCAGGGGGCAAAGAGCATGGCGACCGAGGACTTCAAGCGCGTAAGAGAAATTCGTGCTGAAGCCGAGAAGCGCGGCATATACAGTGTATTCACTCCACGACACCCAGTCGACCGTGCGGAGTACTTCCGCGGTCGAGAAGCACAGGTTGCATCGTGCTATGCGTCGATGCTGGAGGTCGGCAGCCACATTCTCATCTATGGAGACCGCGGAGTTGGAAAGACCTCTCTGGCCACCGTAGCATGTGAGAGAGCCACTGATGACGCCAATCCGAAGCCACAGGTATGCCAAGTCAACTGCGATGCAAAGAGCACGTTTCACTCCATCTGGGCGTCAGTTCTAACGCGGTTGGGGGTGGAGGGGAATGTAGTTGCCAAGACAAAGGAGAAGACCGAAGGTGGAGGTTTCGAACTGAATGCTGCTGTGGCAAAAGGTGGTGCCGACACTCACACCACCTCGAGAGAAGACGTAGAGACCTTTCACCAAAGTGAACTGACACCATCTTCGGTTGCGCAGTTGATTGATGACTTTGACGAGAATCGGCACGGGTTGATCGTCATAGATGAGATTGACCGGCTCCCGGACGAAGTTGATCGCCAACTGATGGCGGACCTGATGAAGCAGTTGAGCGACAGGAGAACGCCAACTACTCTGGTGCTTGTGGGCATCGCTCAGACTGCTGGTGATCTACTCGCAGGACATCCATCTTCCCAGAGATCATTGACGCAGGTCCGGTTGGATCGCATGGATAGCAACGAGATACGGGAGATACTGGAAAAAGGTAGTTCCGCCTGTGATATCGGGTTTGCGGACGATGTAGTCGATCGCATCGTTGACTTCTCAGCGGGATACCCACACTTCGCACATTTGCTGGGTCAGAAATGCGCCTACCACGCAATCAGGCTGAGGGACTATCATGTGCATTCACATGAACTCAGCTACGCTCTGCAGGATGCGGTCAAAGAGGCCGAGGAATCGCTGCGCATTGCTTACTCAGACGCTACTTCGTCGGCTCAGGCAGCAGGTTATACTGAGATCTTACATGCACTGGCCTACATTCCCTCCACAGTCTTCAGCAAAGATGACTGTCGGCGCTACATACAGAGTTACACCAAACAGGATGTTAACGAAACACTCCTAGACAATGCCGTGAGGAGATTCGTTGCGGAAGACGATTCCGCGGTCCTGAAACGGGTGGGGTCTGGGCTCTATTGCTTTACCGATCCTAGAATGCCGTCATTTCTCAAGATGATGGACCAATCGCAGCCAAAGAAAGCCGTATAGGAACCTTATATTCCCATGCCAACACCTGTGATTGCAATAGTCGGGCGAACCAACGTGGGGAAGTCCACGCTTTTTAACCGCCTGGTCGGACACCAGCTTGCGGTGGTTGATGATTTCCCCGGCGTCACGCGCGATCGTCTCTACGCCGAGGTGGCCATCGCCGGGACCATCGCGATCCTGGTGGACACGGGCGGACTCGTCGGCGCGGAAAGCGACGAATTGATCACGCAGGTAACCGAGCAGGCGGCAGCGGCTCTCGCCGAGGCCGACCTGCTGATCATGATGACCGACGGTCTCGATGGTGTCGTTCCAGCGGACCACCAGGTCGCGGACGTGGTGCGGCGCACGGGCAAACCGGTGGTGCTGGTGGTAAACAAGCTGGAGAACACCACCGATCCGCTGCACGATTTCTGGGAGCTTGGCATAGGCACCCCCCATCGGATCTCGGCCCGGACGGGCTATGGCATGATCGGTCTCGCTGAGGAGATCGAGAAGAAGCTCCCGCCGCAGGATGAAACCGAGGAGCGACCGGAGGACGAGGTTGCCCTGGCGCTGGTGGGACGGCCGAATGTGGGCAAGTCAGCGATCGTCAACTCGATGCTCGGCGAGGAGCGGGTGATAGTCAGCGATCTCCCCGGCACGACACGCGATGCCGTGGATGTCGCGGTAGACTACGGCGACCGGCCGTTGCGGCTGATTGATACCGCCGGTCTGCGTCACAGTTCCCGCACCGCAAGCGGCACTGAGTACTACTCCAGCCTGCGGACGATCAAGGCGATGCAGCGGGCGGATGTGGGTGTGCTGGTGATGGATGTCGCCGAGGGCATTACGCGGCAGGACGAGCGCATCGGCGGTGAGATCGAGAAGGCGGGGCGCGGCATTGTGATCGCCGCGAACAAGTGGGACATCATTCAGGACGCGCTGGGACCGGATGAGGATGCCCCGGAGGCCGAGCAGCGGCGGGCGGAAAAGACCCAACGCGGCGACTACGAGCGCATCCTGCGCTATCACATGCCCTACCTCGAGTACGCGCCGCTGGTCTTCACGTCCGCGGTCACGGGCGAGGGGCTTGAGGCACTGCTCAAGACCGCAATCGACGTGGCCGCTCAGTTCTCGCGGCGCATCTCGACGGGCGAACTCAACCGCGTCGTTCAGCGGGCGATGCAGCAGCATCAGCCTCCGGCACGCGGCCTGCGGGCGCTGAAGGTCTACTACGCGACGCAGGTGGATACGCGGCCACCGACCTTCGTGCTTAAGTGTAACGATCCGGAGCTATGCCACTTCTCCTACGAGCGCTATCTGCGCAACAAATTGCGGGAGGAGTTCGGCCTCACCGGAGTGCCGATCCGCCTGCGCCTTGAAGGGCGCGGCGGGCGAGAGAGGTAGGCGCTATGACGGCTATTCAAGGCATCGGCCTGGCGTTGGCGTATCTGATCGGCGCGGTCCCGGTGGGGCTGACAATCGGCCTGCTGCGTGGGGTGGATGTGCGCAAGATCGGGAGCGGGAACATCGGCGCTACGAACGTCATGCGTGGATTGGGCCCCGCGCTCGGCATCTTCGTCTTCCTCGTTGATGTCTTCAAAGGCGTGGCGGCCGTGCTGCTGTGCAGGCACCTTGGGATGGAGGGCTGGCTGCTGTCGATGGGCGCGCTCTTTGCGGTGCTCGGGCATTGCTTCTCGCCCTACCTCGGCTTCAAGGGCGGCAAGGGCGTGGCTACGGCGCTGGGCATTACGTTCGGCCTGCAGCCCCTTGCGGCGCTGATCGCGTTCGGGCTCTGGTTCGTCATCGTCCTACCCACCCGCCTCGTGTCCTTGGCCTCGATAGTCGGGGCAATCGCCATCCCGGTGGCGTTCTATCTGCTGCAGGCGAACGCCGCGGAGGCAACGGTGCCTCTCGCGGCGCTGACGCTGATAGTCATCGGCAGGCACAGTGAGAACATCGAGCGGCTGCTCAAGGGCGAGGAGAAGCGGTTCGGCAGTAAGAAGAGCGCTGAGGCGGCTCCACCTGAGGCCGAAACCGCCGAACGATAGCGTTACCCGCAGGGAAGGCATTTATTAATGACCGATTGGAAAGACCCGGTCGCCGTGATTGGCGCGGGAGCATGGGGCACCACGCTCGCGCGCATGCTCGGCAAGCGCGGGATTGACGTCCGCCTCTGGGCGGTTACGGAGGAGCTTGCGACCGACATCCTGAGCGCCCGGGAGAACCGGGCATTCCTGCCGGGCTTTGCACTTCCCGAGCGACTGAGTGTGTCCGCGGATGCCGCGGAGGTGCTCGACGGCGCGAGCGCGCTCATCTGGGTGGTCCCGTCGCAGTGGCTGCGTGAGGTGGCGCGGAAGCTTGCGCCGCATGCGAATCCCGACACGCTGCAGATCTGTGCCACGAAGGGCATCGAGCACGAGACGGGTATGCGGATGAGCCAGCTTATTGCCGAGGAGATTGGCGGCGCGGGCCTTCAGACGCAGTTCGTTGCGCTTTCGGGGCCGAATCTTTCGCGGGAGATTGCCGAGGGGCAACCGGCGCTGAGCGTGGCGGCCTCGGCGAGCGAGGAGCGGGCGTATCAGGCGCAGCGGCTGCTGAGTTCACCGCTCTTCCGCGTCTACCGGAACCCGGACATCATCGGGGTGGAGCTTTGCGGCGCGCTCAAGAACGTGATCGCCATCGCTGCGGGGATGAGCGACGGGCTGGGCTTCGGCGCGAACGTGCGAGCCGCACTCATGACGCGGGGACTGGCGGAGATGCGGCGCCTGGGGCTCGCCCTTGGCGCTCATCGCGATACCTTCGCCGGAATCGCCGGGATGGGCGATCTGATCACCACCTGCACCAGCACACTAAGCCGGAACTACTCAACCGGCGCGCGGCTGGCGCGGGGGGAATCGTGCGAGGAGATACAGGGCTCCATGCGAGCGGTAGCCGAGGGGATTCCGACCGTACGCGCGGAGCTCGAACTCGCCGCCGAGCATGGGGTGGAGGTGCCGATTGCGCAGGCGGTGCATGAGGTGCTGTTTGAGGGGGCGTCCCCGCGTGATGCTGCCGAGCGGCTTATGACACGGGCGCAGCGAGCGGAATTCTGAGCCATCGGGGGCCGCTCCCAGGCACGCGGAAAATATTAATGCCGGGGCAAAGGTCATAGAAGGTACTCAGGCGAAGATGGCACCCATTGCCGGCCGTCTCTATCCTGTGGGGAGGTGCAGTCATGGCGGACATGACCAAGGCGGACCTGGTCGAGGCCATTGCGGAGCAGGCGGACCTGAAGAAGGCTGACGCGGAGCGAGCGCTGGCTGCGTTCGTGGACACTGTGGCAAAAGCCCTGAGCCGAGGGCAGAGCCTGCAGATTACGGGCTTCGGAACCTTCGAGCCGCGTAAGCGCGCAGCACGGAAGGCGCGGAACCCGCAGACGGGCGAAGAGATTGATGTGCCCGCTACCACGGTCCCGGCATTTCGGGCTGGTAAATCTCTGAAAGATGTGGTAAAGTAAAGGTCCTGTCGGCCTCGCGCTGGTCGGCATGAACAGGTCGGGGCGTGGCGCAGTTTGGCAGCGCGTTTGACTGGGGGTCAAAAGGTCGCCGGTTCAAATCCGGCCGCCCCGACCATCATATTTTCGACGCCCGCGGGCCAAATGCGGACGCCGATCCGGGCCACATGACCATCGCGCGCCGCTCACTCGCCCATGAGACTGAGCGGCTTTTTTCTTATGCGTGAACGGGGTGCCGAAGTTGACCGATTACACCGGCGAGAAGGACCTCGCACAACTGACCTTCGCCCGCTACGAGCGCTACCTCAACCCCGGCATGGCTCAACTCGTGAAGTTCATGGGCTTTGAGAGCGTCGAAATGCGCTCCGAGGGCTGCTACGTCTACACCTCGGAGGGTGAGCGCTTCCTCGACTGCCTAGGCGGCCCGGGCGTCTTCAGCATGGGGCACAGCTCCGCGCCGATCATAGCGCGAGTCAAGGAGCAGCTTGAGAAGATGCCGCTGTCGAGCCACCTGCTGCTCAACCCGCTGACGGCCGAACTTGCCGAACGTCTCGCTGAGGTCACGCCCGGCGACCTGCAGTACACCTTCTTCTGCAACTCCGGCGCCGAAGCGGTGGAGGGTGCGCTCAAGTGCGCACGGGCGCGCACCAGCCGCGAGGGCTTCGTCTCCACCATCGGCGGCTTCCACGGCAAGACCTTCGGCGCGCTCTCGGCGTCAGGGCGCGAAGTATACCGCAAACCCTTCATGCCGCTGGTGCCGGGCTTCACGCACGTCCCGTTCGGTGACGCCGAAGCGCTGTCCGAGGCGGTTGATGAGACCACCGCGGCGGTGATCCTCGAGCCGATCCAGGGTGAAGGCGGCATCATTGTGCCCCCTGAGGGCTACCTGACGCGCGCGCGGGAGATCTGTGATGAGGCCGGCGCGCTGCTGATCCTCGACGAGATACAAAGCGGCATGGCGCGGACCGGCGTGATGTGGGCCTGCGAGGCCGAAGACGTAGTGCCGGACATCATGACGATGGGCAAAGCGCTCGGAGGCGGCGTGATGCCGCTCGGGGCGTTCATCGCGCGCCCGCATGTGTGGGAGATCTTCCGGGAGAACCCGTATCTGCACACCTCGACCTTCGGCGGCAATCCGCTTGCGTGCGCGGCCGGGCTGGCTGCGCTCGACTTCATCGCCGAGCACAATCTGTGTGCGGCGGCGGCGGAGCGTGGCGAGCAGATGATGAGCGGGCTGCGCGATGCCGCGGCCGAACACGAGGGCATGGTGCTGGAGGTCCGGGGACGAGGTCTGCTGGTGGGGATCGAGTTCAGCCACGAGGATATCGCCGGGCTGATGATCGCAGGGCTCTCGGGCCGCAACATCCTGGCCGCGTATGGGCTGAACAACCCCGGCACAGTGCGCCTCGAGCCGCCGCTGATCATTACTGCCGAGCAGGTGGATGAGGTCGTATCTGCATTCGCCGCCACTCTGTCGAGCACCGCGGCGATGCTGGAGATGTGATCCGCGGTCATGGTGGGGTCATCTGGAGGCTGATCGGGAAATGAGACACCTGAGATACGGCATCATCGTGCTGGTGGTTGCAGCCCTCGCGCTGGGGTTCTCAGGCTGCCGCGGGAAGCCCGATCCCGAGGCAGATGACGTCGCTGCGGTTGAGGATGTGGCGGTGGTCCCGGCCGGTCCGGCTACCGAGCGTCGCGTGCTTGTCCTCTGCTACCACGCAATGTCAGACGGCGCCACGGCGACGTACGATGTCCCCACCGGCGATTTCGCTGAACAGCTTGCCCTGCTGGACGAAGAGGGCTACGAGAGCGTTCTGCCGGCTCAGATCGCCGACTACCTTGAGGGTAAGGGCGACCTGCCGGAGAAGGCGGTCTGCATCACCTTTGATGACGGCCCCGAGAGCATCCTCACTGAGAGCAAGCCCCTGATGGACGAGCACGGCTACACCGGTGCGGCATTCCTGATCGCCGACTCAGTCGGCGGGTCCGGCAAGCTCACGTGGGACCAGGTGCGCGAGCTTGAGGCGGCCGGCTGGGAGATCGGATCGCACACTGCCTGCCATGAGAAGCCCACGAAGCTTGATGCCGACGCCTGCATGGCCGAGTTCGAGGGCTCACGCGAGACGATCGCCGCCGAGATCGAGGGGGATTGCGCGGCGCTGGCTTACCCGTTCGGCCTCTACGATGCAGGTGTAGTCGCTCGTGCGCGGGAGGCCGGCTACCGGATTGCGTTCACAATTGACCGCGGCCCCGCGGACTGGACGACCGACATCATGATGGTGCCGCGGCAGATGCTGGTGAACGGCAACTCGCTGAAGACCTTCGGGCGCTGGCTGGAGCAGGAGAAGCTGCACCTGGAGGACGTGACGCCCGCGATCGGCGAGCGGATGGAGACCAGCGCGCCCGAGTTCACCGCCACGGTCGCCGATGAAGGGGTGTCTCCCGGCGAGCTTGAGATCAGCCGCGACGGCAATCCGGTGACCTACGAGATAGACGAGGCGACGCGCAGGGTCACCTTCACCCCGGAATTGAGCGAGGGCGCGAATAACCTGCGCGTCAACTACTACGGCAGCCCCCGCCGCGAAGTGTCGTGGGTTGTCGTCTACGAGGCGAGCTGAGGCCATGCGAGCACCGCGAGACCTCCCCCCGCCCATGCGGGGCCAGCGCATCAGGACCAGCGGCGTCTCACCTGCCGGGCAGCGGCACAGGGTCCAGGCGCAGCGGCGATCGCTCTGCTGCTGCTCCGGGATGCTCATCCTGTCGCTGATCGTGGTCCTGATCGCCTTTCGTGGTGCCATCGGCGGGATCTTCGCGCGCGAACCAGCGGAGCCGGAGCCGGTCGCGCAGTTCCCCGTGACGATACAGACCGAGCGGACGGAGTACCTCCGCTACGACCTCATTCCCGTAACGGTGCGGGTGGTGGACGCGCAGGGCAATCCGAAGTCGGATGCCCCGCCGACGGTAGTGGTGCGGCACAACGGCGAGATCGTGGAGACCATCGGCCACTACCCCGATCATGTCAGAGTGAGCTGGGATGCGGATCAGAAGGCATGGGTGGGCCACTGGCCCCCCGGCTGGAATCCGCCACCGGGAACCTACGAGATCGAGGCGAAGATGCAGATCGACCCGGCGGAGTGGTCGTGGCAGGACGCTCGCAGGAAGGACGAGGAGGGGGAGATCGAGCCGGAGGGCGAGGCGTGGGCGGTGGCGGTGGCGCCCTTTGAGCTGCAGGCGCGGCAGCCTGCCGAGATGGCGCCCGGCCTTTGCGTCGCCACCTGGGAGTTCGACTTCAAGGACCGCTTCGTGGGGCCGAATGGTGAGCAGGGCGACTGGCGCAAGCTCTTCGACTGGGTGGAGTATACCGGCGCCGACACGATCTGGTTCCGGGGCGCGGTGACGGAGGCTGCGGGAGCACCACTGACGCTGGAGCAGCCCTTCAAGCCCATCAACCTCGAGGCTATCCCCCGCCTTGGCGCAGAGGCACATGCACGGGGCCTGAAGTTCGGCGCGTGGGCGGTCGCCTACTCAACCTACCCGAAGCAGAACACCGACAAGAAGCCCGACTACGACTTCGCGCTGGACGTGTCGCGCTCAACCGGCGCGACCAGCGAGCACAACTTCATCTCGCTGCTGGACGAACGCAGGGTCAACCACCTCGCTGAGTTCTTCAAGCAGATGGAGGCCTCCGAGCATGTGGACATGGTGGGCCTCGACTACATGCGCTCGGACCGAGGCGGCTATGAGATGACCGATCGCTTCACCAGCGAGATGCCGGTGGAGCTGCCGGACAACTGGTCGAACATGGATCAGAGCCAGCGGCGGCGGTTCATGGTGCGCAAGATCGAGGAGGAGTGGCGGGCCAGCGGCGACCCGGACTTCTACGAGTGCTGGAACTGGTGGCGGGCGCATCTCGGGGCGGGCATTGCTCGCCGCATCCTGGAGAAGAGCGGCGTCACCAAGCCGACGTGGATCTTCGTGCTCTCATGGCTGCACGGCATCCAGCACGGGCAGGATCCGATGATGTTCACCGACGCCGGCGTCACCATGCTCGCGCCGATGCTCTACCAGGTCCCCGACCGCGGGCACTTCGACACGCTCACGAAGGCGTGGAATGAGTACCTCGATGAGGGCCAGGCGAACATCATTCCGGGCGATCAGGTGGACTTCTACTGGCATCAGAAGACGCTCAATCCCCCCGCACCTGCCGAGCTTTACGATCGCACGGTCACGGCGCACAACAAGTTCCTCGAGGGTGGACATACGCAGGGCGCGTTCTGGCATGACATCAACCGAGCTGCGAGTCCCGGCAATCTCGGACCCTACAGCGGCCGCGAGTGGGCGCTGGCGGGCGCAGCGGCATTCAGCACCGTGCGAGATAGCTGGAAGGTCTACCCGCTGAGCGCCCGGTTGGAAGCTCCGGAGACGGCGGCAATCGCGTCTCAGTTCACCGTGAAGGTAAAGCTGACCAACGTCACGAATCAACCGGTTAAGGGTGTGCGGGTGTCGCTTTGCGACACGCCGCGACTGGTCGGGGTGGGCCTGACGGAGGCGCCGGAGGGCCAGGGCTTCGGCGAACCGTTCACCACGGTTGACGACATCGCCGCGGGCGCGTCGGTTGAGGTGCCGGTGACGGTTCGGATCGCTCAGGCCGACGGCTCGCGCGGCAACCAGGCGATGGTGGCGCTGAGGGTGACGTGGGCTGAGGGTGAGTTTGCGGAGCCGGTGCGTAACGACCTTCCCCGCACGATCGTTGTTATGCAGTATGTGAGAGGCCGCTGACGTGCCCGCCGGCTGCGGGTTGCGCGGCCGGAAAGGGCGTCCTGATGAAAGTCTCGATCATCTCCGACGAGATCTCCCGCGACCCCATGACCGCGGCGGAGATCGCCGCCGAATGGGGTATCCCCCACCTCGAGCTTCGCATGTTCTACGGCACCCGCGCTCCGCTGGGCATGAGCGCCGGCGACATCGATCTCGCGCGGAAGGCGGCGGAGACATTCGGCCTCGACATCCCCTCCATCTCCCCGGGGCTTTTCAAGCTCAGGCTTGACGATGAGCGCATTGAGCAGCACCGGGGGCAGTTGCGTGTGCAGTGCCTCGACCTTGCTGAAGCTCTCGGTTCCGGAATGCTCGTTATCTTCCCCCATGTCCGGCCCACCGAGGAGACGCCCGATGACGCGTGGCCGGACGAGGTGGTGGCGGACTTGCAGGAGACCGCGGATCTCGCGGCCGAACGTGGGCTACTGCTGGCGCTGGAGACGGAGAAGCCCTGCTACGGCGCCTCCGGGCAGTCCATGGCGCGGCTGATAGATGAGATCGGGCGGGAGAACTGCGGCGCGAACTGGGACCCACAGAATCACTTCAGCTACAACGGCGAGAGCTTCCGCGCCGGCTATGAGGCGCTGGGGGACCGCGTGATTCACGTGCATGTGAAGGACGCGCTGGTTGAATCCGACGGCAAGCGCCGCACGGTGCCGCCGGGCGAGGGGCAGGTTGGATGGCGCGAGCAGATTGATGCGCTGATCGCCGATGGCTACGGCGGCTACATGGTCATCGAAACGCACTTCGCGCCGAAGGTGGCCGCCAGCCGGGCCAGCGCCGAAGCGCTGCTGGGGATGCTGCGCGATGCCGGTGAGGCGATAGAATGAACCTGCGGAGGTTCCTGGGGCTGGGGCCGCGGGATGAGGCGATCGAAGATGAGCCGACACCGGTAGGTCGGGATGCTTTCACCGACGTATCGGCATACTACGATACGCTGATGAGTGCGGTCCCCTACCGAAGCTGGGTTGACTACGTGCTGGCGATCCTCGAGCGGGAGGGACACAGGCCGGAGCGGGTGCTCGATCTTTGCTGCGGCACCGGGAAAGTAGGCTCGGAGCTACGGCGACGCGGTTACGACACCGTCGGCGTGGACCTCTCCGAGGGCATGGTGAGGCGATGCGCCTCCCGCGAACCCGCGCTTCCGGCGGTTGTGATGGACGCGAGCGCACTCGGGCTGCGGCAGGACAGCTTCGACCTGGTGGTCTCGCTTTATGACAGCCTGAACTACCTCGTGCAGCCGGGGGCGCTGGAGCGTTGCTTCGAGGGCGTCTCGCACACGCTGCGTCCGGGCGGGCTGATGATCTTTGACATGAACACGATCCACGCGCTGCGCATCGGGCTCTTCACGCAGAACAACACCAACACGCTTGAGCCGCTGGAGTATCGCTGGAAGTCACACTGGGACGAGAGCAGGCGGCTCTGCAAGGTGGAGATGAACTTCCGCTGGCGCGGCAGTGGCGAGAAGATGGAATTCTCAGAGACGCACTACGAGCGGGCGTGGGAAGAGGAAGAGGTGCGGGACATGCTCGCCGCAGCGGGCATGGAGACGCTGCACGTCTACAACGCGTACGACTTCCGGGAGCCGGGAGTGTTCAGCGATCGTGTCTACTACGTCGCACGCGCACTGAAGGTGGAGTGAGAGACCATGGCAGCCACCACCCGGATGACGCACCTTACGGTCCGGCCGCCTCAACGCTCCGGCAGCACAACGGGTGAGCGTCACCACGGGAACTTGACTCTGGCCCCCTCCGGAACGGAGGGGGTGCCCGAGCGTCGTGTGCGAGGGCGGGGGAGGCTGTCGTTC
>LSQX01219259.1_pt1 | contig 15094 bp, 8 predicted proteins | sample 654561 | NCBI WGS metagenome assembly LSQX01 (sample SAMN04489861, study PRJNA283612) | anaerobic digester metagenome | isolation source: 4 biogas reactors fed with cattle manure at either 37C or 55C with and... | place: Denmark: Kongens Lyngby | collected 2014 | reverse complement strand
CCGTTTGAAATCTCCAAACGCCCCCGCCCCCCCGCCTCAACGCTATTCATGGAACCGTTAAGTTCCGGCGACTGGTCTCTTTTATTCCGCCCACCCGCCGCCGGACAAGCGCCCGCCGCTCCGCTTTGGCCCGACACATCGGAAAACCTGAAATCCCGACTGCGAGAGCTTCAAAACCTTTTGTCGCACGACCGCTTTCATCCGTGGAGCCGGCGCGAATGGTCCTGGCGCATCCGCCGCGCCACACAAGACCTGCCAACCTGCCCGCCCCTGCCAACCGCAACCGCCTTGCTCGGCGACAATCCCGCCCCGGAATACATTCTCGCCGACTTGGATGTTGCCGCATTGTCCACACACGGATGGACACTCCACAGCTCGCGCCCCGACATCATCGCCACGGATGGCCGCGTCATTCGCCCCGAAACGACCGCCCCGGTAGCCGTGACATTGACCCTCCACTCCGCCGAACAGCCTGCCGCTCCTCCGCTGGCGGAATTTAATTTCCGGGTCATGCCCAGGCAACGCTCTTGGCCCGCCATTTTCATTTCTTGCACGGACCCTCCCGCCTACAACCGCCGCGTGGATTTGCAGGCCACATTGTATGCCACCAATCAGGACAACGCGCCGCTGCGGCTCTCAGGCGGTCAGGCCACGAGCGGCGGCCTCAAATACCGGGGCAACACCAGTTATTGGCGGGGCAGGAAAAAACCGTTCTCCCTCCGCTTCGACGAGTCCGCCCAACTCATCGGACAACGCGCCAGCCGCTATCTGTATTTGCTCAACGGATACGTGGATGTCACCAAATTGCGCAATAAATTGGCCTACGACTTCTTCCGCGACTGGGGCACGCCGGAAAACCCGCGCCACGCCCCGGAAATCGGCTGGGCCGAAGTATTTGTCAACGGCCAATATCTGGGCATCTACGAAATGTGCACCCGCGTGGACGGGGACATGCTGGATTATGCGAGCGATCCGCTCGACCCGGGCGCCGTGCTTTACAAAATGCGCTACGAACGCATGTTGTTCGCCCTGCCGCAAACAAGCTCATTTGATCAAGCCTTCCCTCGCCCCAATCAAGAGCGGCGCGACGCGCCCTTACAAGAATTAGTCGCGTTCACCAGCCAAACGGACACCCCCGAATTTGTGCGCGACATCGGCAAGCATCTGGACATCGCCAACGCCATTGATTTTCTGCTCCTCCTCAACTTCTCCGGCAACATGGATGGACGAACCACCAATTTTTATCTCTCACGTGGCGGACATCCCGGCGCCCGCTTCTTTTTCATCCCTTGGGATTACGACCACACCTTCAACGAACACCGCCCCTGGCTGTCCAATCACCTGTTTGACCGCCTGCGCGATGAATCGCCCGACTTCATGGAGCAGGTGCGCGCCCGCTGGCAGCAACTGCGCGCCAATGAGGTGAGCAACGAAGCCATAGACCAGCGCATCCAAGCCATGGCCGCGCAAATCGCCGACATCATGCCGTGGGAAATCCTGCAGGAGCCGGGTGCGCCCACCTTTGAAGAAAATATCGAAGAACTCCGCAAGGCCACCCGCCGCAACGCCGAAACCCTCGACCACCGCCTCAACCAACCCAAAGAATAAAAAGTCCCCCAGGCAACAACGCGGGCAACGTCGCGCTCACGTGGGATTCAGCTCAAAAGTCTCCACGGGACATTCCGGCAGCGAGCGGAAAAACAGCCGCCCATACCACTTGGTCAGCAACCGCGAATCCAACACGACAACAATCCCTTCGTCCGTTTGCGAACGAATCAGCCGCCCGAACCCTTGCCGAAATTTCAAAATGGCCTCCGGCAAAGAATAATCGCGGAACGGATCCCCGCCCCGCTCCTTGATTCGCTGCAACCGCGCCGCCACCACCGGATGATCCGGCACCGCGAAAGGCAGGCGCGTAATAATCACACTGCTCAACGCCTCCCCCCGCACATCCACCCCCATCCAAAAGCTATCCAGCCCGAAAAGCACGTATCCTTGATTCTGCCGGAAGGTTTCAAGCATCGCCCGCCGGGTCAAATCCCCGCCCTGAGCCAGCAACGTCAAACCCGCCTGCGCCAGCGGCTCCTGCAACGCCCGTGTCGTGCGCTTCAGCAAGTCCGCGCTGGTGAACAAAGCAAACGTGCGCCCGTTGGTTCTCACCGCCCACTCCAAAACCCCCTTGGCCACCGCGGCGGCAAACGCCTCCTTGTCATTCGGATCAGGCGCATCCGTCGCCACATGCAACCGCATCTGACGCGCATAATCAAACGGCGAGCCCAAACACAGCAATTCGCAGGACTCGCCCGCCCCGATGCGCGCCTGAAAATAGTCCAGCCGCCCCCCAATCGCCAAAGTCGCGCTGGTCAAAATCACCGGCGGCTTATTTTCAAACAGCATCAGATTCAGCAGCGGAGCCACCTCAATCGGCGCGGAATGCATCACGGGCTGGCGACGACGCCCCTCGCGCTCCACCCAATACACATGATCCTCCAGCAACTGGCGCAAAAAGGCATCCAGCGTTTGAGTCAAAGCCATCCCCTGCCCGCGCAACCCGCGCAACTCGGCGCAAGTCTCCGGATCCTCCTCATCCAGCCCTTCAATCAAAGTAGAAAGCTGCCCGGTCATGGCAGATAGCAATTCCGGGAGCGCGGTCGTCACCGATGGCGGCGCGTCAACCACCCTTTGCATGTCCTGCGCACCCAAGCCAACCGCCCCCGGCAACTCCTGAAAAAGGTCCGCCGTCGCATTCCAGATTTGCGTCGCCGTCTGCATCGCCGACTCAGCCTTCAGCACCTTCAACAGCCCCTTGCCGGGCTCCGGGACGTACAACCGGCGCAACCAATGCTCAAACGCATACACGGAAAGCCGAATCCCCAGATGCTCGCTGGCCGTGTCCTCCACCGTATGCGCCTCATCCAGCACCAGCGCGCCGACATCCGGCAAAAAACTCGCCCCGGACTGCCGCAGCGCCAAATCGGAAAACAACAAATGGTGATTCACCACCAGCAAATTAGCGTCATGCATCCGGGCGCGCGCCCGTTGCAAAAAACAGCCCTTGCGCTCCGGACATTGGCCCCCCAGGCAGTTGCCATGCTCCGCGCAAACCGCATTCCAGGCATCCTGCGAAGGCTGGCGGCGCATCTCCTGCACACTGCCATCCTCCGTTGTGTCCGCCCAAACACGAATACGCTCCAAATCCGCCGCCACCCCGTCGCCAAATAATTCCTGCTGATGCGTTCGCGCGCGCCCCAGCCGCCGGCGGCACAAATAATTGGAACGCCCCTTGACCAAAACCGCGCGGACATCCAAATTCAGTTGCGCCTTCAACAGCGGCAGGTCTTTGCCAATAAGCTGCTCCTGCAACGAAATGGTTTGCGTGGAAACCATGACCCGGCACCCCGTCTGCTTGGCAAAAAGCAAAAGCGGCACCGCATAGGCCAAACTCTTGCCCACGCCCGTGCCAGCCTCAACAATCAAGTGCCGCCCGTTCTCCAGCGCCTCCGCCGTCGAAGTCGCCATCTGAACTTGTTGAGTGCGCGCCTCAAAAACAAAATCGCTGCCCGAAACAGACGCCAGCGCCCCTCCCGGTGAAAAAACCGCCCCCACAGCCTCACGCAACGAGACGTCCGGCATGGAAGATGGCTGGAGAGGCGCAATCATCGCGTGCGTATTCCTGTCCGCGGCGTTGCCTCAACCCGCGTCACAAAACGCCAAATATTACGGAGCCGCTTCTTCTTCCACACTCGTCGGCTCGTCCGCCGCGGGCTCTTCCGTCGCCGCATCCTTGCTCGAACCCGCCAACGGACCATCCAATTTAATAATAGCGCGTTCTCTCAACTCAGCCAGATAATCCGAGGTAATCTTCTGTTGCGCCTGAGACTTCAAAACCGCCACGATATGGCTTTGAACCTCCTCAAACGGAACAACCTCGCTCGCCTGCTCCCCGGTCACCCGAATAATGTGGAAGCCGACTCGCGACCGCACAACCTCGCCGATGTCGCCCATGTTCTGGCTATACACCGCATCTTCAAACGGCTTGTCTTCCCGCCCGCGCGGAACCACCCCCAAATCGCCTCCGCGAACACGGCTGCCACAATCCGACACCTCGCGAGCCAGCGCCTCAAAATCCGCCCCCTCCACCAACGCCTTGCGAATGCCATCTATCTTCGCCCGCCGCTCCGCCTGAATCGCCTCATCCGCATCCGCCGGCACACTCACCAGAATATGGGAAACAATGCGCCCCTCGGGCTTGGTGAACTGCTCCAAATGGCCGTCGTAATACTCACGCGCCGTTTCCTCGGTCACCGCCGCCTTCGCCGCGTCAATTTTATCTTGATTGACCTTGTTCTTGAAAATATCCAGACGCAGGTTGTTCTCCAGCTCCTTCAAAGTGATATTCGCCTCCGCCAGCAGCATCACCAGCGACCGCCCCTCACCCAACGTCTGCTGCAACTCCTCCTTGGCCACCTCAATATCCGCCTGCGAAATCAGAATATCCGAGCGCTCCATTTCAGACTTCACCAGTTGACGCACCACCAGGTTGTCCACCGCCTGCTGCAAAACCCTCAGTTGAAACTTTGCCAACTCCTCGGGCGGAAGGCCCGCAGGGGGCTGGGGCGCCAAACGAATCACCTCTTGCTGAACCTGTCCCGAGGTGATGCCCACCTGATCCACCCAAATAGCCACTTCCGACTCCTGAACGCCAGAAGGCTTCACAACTTTCGCCTCCCGCTTGCCACACCCCAACAACCCGCAAGCCAGAATCCCAATCACCAGCCATTGTACCATTCGCGTCATAACGACCATCCCTTTCAATAAAATTTACTCAACACGACGATTTTCAAGCATCCCCCCCAAAAAGCAAGCCCAAACGAAAATACCAAAGGAATAATGTTTCCCCGACATCGTCCACCAGAATAGCTTCAGGTCTTGCATTGGGACTCCCCGCCCTTCTATAGTCGCCGCAATGAGGCCAACCGAAAAAACCCCAGGACCGAGAAGGGTTATTGCCCGGACCCGCCCCGCGCCGAGTGTTCTGGCAATACTACTTTTCCTCCTCGTCTTCGCTCTCTACAGCCCCTCTCTCCGGTATGAACTGGTGGCCATCGACGACATCCACTACATCAGCCACAATCAACTGGTGTTGTCAGGCCTTTCCTGGGCGAACATTCGCGCGGCTTTTACGGATTTTCACCTGCAAATGTACGCGCCGCTCCTGTGGATTTCGTATATGCTGGATGCCAGTTGTCTAGGCGCGAGTCCCGAGCAGCCTTGGGGATTTCATTGCACGAACGTTTTGCTCCACAGTCTCAATTCCCTGATACTCTTTTTCTTGCTTTTGGCTTGGTGCAAAAAACCATGGCGCGCCTTTTTTTTCGCGGCCCTGTGGGCGCTGCATCCGTTGCGCGTCGAATCGGTGGCATGGGTCACGGAGCGAAAGGACGTGCTGTCCGGCCTGTTCTGCCTCCTCAGCCTCGCCTGCTATCTGCGGGCAAACCGAGAGGGCACGGTCCGAGCCGCTGGCACCTTCTTTCTGTCGCTTCTCTTTTTCGTCTTGGGGCTGTTGGTAAAACCTTCACTGACGCCCATTCCGCTCGTGCTGCTCCTCCTCGACTATTGGCCCTTGCGCCGATACGGGCGTAACGGCGCAAACCTGGCCCGCACGGTTCTGCGCCTGCTTGTGGAGAAAATTCCTTTCTTCATAGCTTCTTTGGCCGCATCCGTCGCGGCCATACGGGCCCATCAGGTCACCCACTCCCTCATTGAGGTCCCTTTGGCCAAACGGATTCTCGAAGTCCCGATCCACTATGGGTTCTATCTCTTCAAGATTATCCGTCCGCGAAATCTCTGTCCGCTTTATGCCCCGGTTGCCTTTTCGTGGTCCGACTTCTGGCTCGCCTGCGGGTTGCTCGTGCTGCCGTCTCTCTGGCTCTGGAGCCTGCGACGGCGACACCCGCACGCATGGGTCGGCTGGTTATGGTTTCTGATTCTTCTTCTGCCCGTCAGTGGCCTGATCCGCTTTGGCGCCCAGGTGGTGGCCGACCGTTTCACCTATCTCCCCGCCATTGGTTTGTCCATTGCTGCCTTGTCCTTATTTCCCACCTCGACACCCTTCCTCCCGCGAAAATGGATCGCCCCCCTTCGCGCCCTGCTGGCAGGGGGGCTGTTGCTGGGGCTGTCCGTCCGAAGCGGACAAGCTCTCCCGGTCTGGAGAAACAGCCAACGGCTCATTTACCATCTCTCGTCCTTTGCTCCCAATCATCCTTTGGTCCTCATCGATCGTGCCGTCCAAACCGTAGCGAAGGAAGGCGATTTCGAGGCCGCCCGATCCGCGTTGGAAAATGCGCTGGCTCTCAGCCCATACAACACGGACATCATCACCCGCATCGCCATATGCATCAACGAGTTGCAAACCCCTAACGACGCCATGGAGTTCCTGCGACCACTTCAGCCCCATTTTACCACCGGCGGTGAATGGGAACTGCAAATGGCCACCTACGCTTTTCTGGCAACCCGTTACGACATCGCTTTGGGCTACGTGGAAGATGCCCGAAAGCGCATGCCTCAAAATGACGTCGGACAAAACAATCTCCTGCTCTTGGGCATGGCTGCGGCCTTTGAACAAGGCGACCTCTCCCAAGCGCTGGCCTATGCCCGCCAAACCCCGCGCTATCGCCATCGAACCGAACTTCAATTGGAAGACCTGCTGCCCCTCCATTCCTTTCACTGGGGCATCTTCCTGCGCCGGGAATCTCTGGCCTTCTTCCAGCGACTCATTCGGACTCATCCAACACGTGGCGATCTTCTCAACAACGTGGCCTGGCTCCTCGCCACCGCCGAATGGTCCCCCGCATCACCACAGGAAGTCCTCGCAATCGCCGAACGCTCCAACGCCCTGGCGTCGGCCCCTCACCCTGTCGTGCTCGACACCCTGGCCGCGGCGCAAGCCAACTGCGGCGATTTTGATGCCGCCAGCCAAACGGCGCAGCAAGCCCTTGCGCTCATACCCGACACTCCGCAACAAGCCGAATTCCGCCAGCGGATTCAGGCCCGCATTGCCCTCTACCGACGTCAGCAACCCTATCGCGAAGAAGCCGCCCCCCGCCTTTTCTAGGCTGAAGGCCCACTCGTACCCGCCCATTCCCATTCCTCCCTTGTCCCCTCCGCCGATGATGTCGTATAGTACCCGGCGGATGCATTTTTTCGGACCAACCTCGCTATCTTTTCGGATGGTTTTTCCTGGATTCCTGCTGTTTGTGCTGGTCTTTGCCCTGTTCGCTCCATCGCTCGGCTACGAACTGGTCCAAGCGGACGACACCGCCTATATCGTCAACAACGCCCTCGTGCGGAACGGCCTCACGCCGGAGGGCATTCGCGCCGCTTTTTCGCCCGCCAATGCCGCCGCGCCAATGTATATGCCGCTCCTGTGGATATCCTATATGGCCGACGTCTCTCTTTTCCGGGCCTCGCCATCCCATCCGTGGGGATTCCACTTCACCAACGTACTCCTGCACGCCGTCAACGCGCTCCTGCTGTACGGACTGCTGCTGGCCTTATGCAAAAGACCCTGGAGCGCGTTCTTTTGTGCCGTGCTATGGGCAATCCACCCGCTGCGCGTCGAATCCGTGGCCTGGGTCGCCGAACGCAAGGACGTGCTCTCCGGCTTCTTCTGCTTGCTGACCGTCGCGTTCTACGCCCAAGCCAACCGCCCTCCGGCCAGATGGCGTCCCGTACCGTATCTGGCTGCTCTCGGCGCGTTCTCCGCCGGCCTGCTGACCAAGCCGGCCCTGGTGCCCTTGCCGCTCGCGCTTCTCTGCCTGGACATCTGGCCGCTGGGGCGAATGAGCTCCGGTCCGCGCCTCCGCCGCGCGTTCCACCTCACTCTGGAGAAAACACCTTTCATCCTGGTGGCCGCCGCCGTGGCTGGAATGACCATCCTCGGACACCGGAATGTCGGCGCGCTCGACCCCGCGCCTCTATGGCGCCACGCCCTGCTGGTTCCAATCCACTATGGTTTCTACCTGTTCAAAATATGCTGGCCGGCGCAACTCGGCCCCCTCTATCCCCTCATCGCTTTTTCGTGGATGCGCTTCATTGCCGCCGGCATTCTCTTAGCCGTTTTCTCTTTCTGGGCCTGGCGGATTCGTTCCTCCCGGCCTCAAATCGGAATCGGCTGGCTGTGGTTCTTGNNNNTTGCTGTTCCTGCCCATCATTGGGTTTTTCGGGCCGGTCGGCGTCCACAGCGTAGCCGACCGCTTCACCTACCTCCCGGCGCTGGGCTTGTCGCTTGCATTGCTGCCAACGGGCGCGCCCCGCGCGGCTTCCCCGCGTCAGCGGGCCGGGCTCGCGCTTGTCGCCGTCGGCCTGTTGGTCGCCTTGGCCGCCCTCACCCTGACCTTGCTACCCCATTGGGCCACCAGCGAGCAGCTGTTCGCCCGCGTGGCCGCGCTGACCCCCGACCATCCGGCGACCCGCAACGTCCAAATCTTACGCCAGCTCGCGCGCGACGGCGACTTCGCGACGGCCCAAGCCGAATTGGAACGCGCCTTCGCCGCCGCTCCCCAAGACGTCGAAATCCTATCCTCGCTGACGCTTTGCATCCACGCGCAACAAGGCCCCGACGCGGCGCTCGCCTTCCTCGAAAATCAACGGCCGACAGCAGAACCCCTCGTCGGCGAGTGGGCCCTTCAGATGGCACAGTATTCCTTCTTGGGAGCCAGATACGACGAAACCATCGCCTATGCGGAACAGGCCCGGCTCCACCTGGCTCCAACGGATGTCGGCCAGAACAATCTCTCCCTTCTGGAAATGGCCGCCGCTTTCGAAAAAGGCGATGCCGCCGCCGCGCTCGACTATGCCCAACGGCTCCCGCCCTATCGAAACCGGGACCGAATCGAGCTGGCCGACCTGCTCCCGCTCCATTCCTACCATTGGCAACTGGGCTTGCGGCGCGACGCATGGGCTTATTTCCAGCGACTGATTGAGTCCTCTCCCGACCGAGGCGATCTGCTCAACAACATTGCTTGGCTGCTGGCCACCGCCGAATGGTCGCCGGTCGCCCCCCGGCAAACGCTGGAATGGGCAAAGCGCGCGCAGGCGCTGGCGCCCGGCCCCCATCCCGCCCTGCTCGACACTCTGGCGGCCGCGCAAGCCAACGCCGGCGATTTCGACGCGGCCGCGCAAACAATCCGCCAAGCACTGGAGCTCGTGCCAAACATCCCAGCCACCGACACCTTCCGCCGCAACCTCCAAACACGCTTGAAACTCTACCAAAACAAAATCCCCTATCGCGAAGAGGCCGCTGATCGCCTATGGCAAAACCAGTGAAAAACAAGTTGCCAGCTCCCCCGCCCCACCCGCCTCCGCGCCGACTCCTCACGGGTTCCAGAATGCGCTGGGCCTTGCTGGGCCTCCTGCTGCTAACCGGCCATATCATCTTCTTCACCTGGCACACCGACCGCGCCGCGCAATCGTTCAACCGCTCCACCGTCCCTCCCGACACCATCACCGGCGTGCCGGAACCCCGGTTCTTTCTCGAAACGGACAGCTATGCCTGGCTGGCCCACACTCGCGACCTGATGAATTCCGACGCATGGCGTCTGCGCTGGACCCATATGGACAACGCCCCGTATGGCCGCGAAATGCACTGGTCCCACCTGTTGATTTGGACGATTCGAGGAATGGCCACCGCCATCATCGCGGCCACCGGCTGGCCCGTGGCGCGCGCCATTGAATTAGCCGGCGTTTGGGTCATGCCCCTCTTTCAATTTCTCTTTCTGACGCTTTCGTTTCTGGCTATCGCCCGCAAAATGGGCTGGCTCCCGGCGGCGGGACTCGCCTTCGCGTTCCTGACATTCGAATCCGTGTCCATCGCCTTTTTCCCGCTCAAGCCGGACCATCACGCCTTCCAGCTCTTTTTTACCGTCGCCGCCTTCGCCTGCCTGCAATTTGGCGGAATGGGCTGGGTCCGCGCACCAAGCGCTTCTGCCAACCCGCCGCCATGCCTTCTGGGTTTTCCCGAAACGCCCGGTCCGGCGGAAGCCCGGCGCTGGTTCATTGCTTCCGGCGTGTTCGGCGGCCTCGCCCTCTGGGTCGGCGCTACAGTCTGGCTAATCTCGCTGGCAATCATCGCGCTCGCCGTCCTGCCCGCCCTGCCGCTATTCCATCCGCCGACGAAAGAAGAAACTTACGTGCCGAGCTTATGGCGTTATTGGGCGGGGGCCGGATGCGCCGTCGGCCTTATCTGCTATTTGCTGGAATATGCGCCCGCCCACTTCGCGATGCGCCTCGAAGTCAACCACCCGCTTTACTGGCTCTCCTGGATTGGAGTGGCGATGGGTCTCGAACTTCTTGGAAACCTGAGCCGCCCCTTGGACATCGGGCGCAAGCAGATGCTTCGCCTCTTGCTGACGGCGCTCGTGGCTTCAGCGCTGCCGCTGGCGGTGCTGCTGGGCCCCGACGCCTGGCACCAGATGAACGACCCGTTCCTGAAGCGCCTGCACGCCCGCTACATCACAGAATTCCAACCTTCCGTTCTGATTCGCGAAGGCAACTGGGCATCTTTTTTTGCCACATTCCGCGCCTACGCTCTGGCCCTTCCCGGCATCGGCGTCCTGTTGCTGGCCCGTCGCGAAATCTCCCCGTCTCGGCGGCGATGCCTGGCCAGCGCCGGACTCTACGCCGCGCTATTTCTGGCGGCGGCGCTGGCTCAACAGCGCTGGGGCTTCAGCTTCGCGGCCGCGCTGGTGTGGTTGACCGTATTGACCCTGACCGCGCTGGCTACGGCGTCCGAATCCCCCCACCGTTCCCGCTGGCAATGGGCGGCAGCGGTGCTGACGCTTCTCATCGTGCTGGACGGCCTGCATACCGACATCTCCCGCCTGCGAATGGAAAACAACGCCGCCGAAAACCGGGCGCTGCCGGAAAGTTGGATATCCAACAACCTGCACAAACGCAATGCTCTCCGCTGGGGACTGGCCGCCGACGCCAACCAATGGCGCTTTTGCGGCGCGGCCCCGGAAGTCCCGCCGCTGTATTACTTCGCCGGCATTCCCTCCGTTGCCTCCTACTATTGGGAAAACGCCGCCGGCTGGCAGGCGGAAGCCACCCTGCTGGGCGATGTGTCGCCCGGCGCCACCCAAGCGCTGGAAATCGCCCGAACGCGCGGGCTAACCCATATCGTGTCGTCCGTCCATTCTTCCTACCCCGAAATCTACTTCTACGTCGCCACCGGCATCCATGATCCCGTGTACGCGGCTCGCCACACCCTTGATGGGTGGCTGACCTACGAACCCTTCACAAACCGTCCCGCTTGGACAGTCCCGGACAAAAACCTGTCGGACATCGGCCGCGGCGAATACATCTTCCGCATCCCCGGCGGATATGCGAAGGAACGCCTCCGCTATCAGGTGTTTTCCGTCCACCTTCCTCCCAACGCTCCCCCGGAGGCTCCACAATGAAAGCAATGCGTCTGGTTCCATCCGTTTCCGCCTCCAAATGGATGATGGCCCTGCCCCTGCTTTTGTTGGGATTGTGGTTCGGCGGAATGGGCTGGGGAATAGATGCCGCGCTCCGGCGTTTCGAGCGCCACACCACCGCCACGCCCCCGCACGTCAACCCCAACGACTCCTGGCGGCAGGCGCGCTGCTTCATTGATCCCGACGCTTATCTCTGGCTCTCCTATACCCGCGATCTCCGCCAATCCGGCCACTGGCGCTTGCGCCACACCACGGCCGACAACGCCCCCTACGGCCGTGAAATGCACTGGTGCCATCTGCCCATCTGGAGTTTGATGGCTCTTTCCGCCGGACTGGAAAAAACGGGCCTCTCGCCTCCCCTCGCTCTGGAAATCGCCGGACGCTTGCTGATGCCGCTGGCGGGATTCCTTCTCTTCTCGGCGCTCTACCTGTATTTGCGCCGCCGCATCGGAATCGGAGCGGCGGCCCTGTGCGCGCTGGCGCCCGCCGCGCTTCTGTTCTGGGATTTCCATCCCTTGCGTCCCGACCACCACGCTTTCCAAATCATGGCCGCGTTTTCGTGCGCCTTGTTCCTCCTGTTCAGCGGATTCGGCTGGACCGAAAAAGGAAAAGACCGCCCGCCCCTCCGCCTGTTCATCGCATCAGGCATCTGCGGCGGCTTCGGGCNNGGCTCTGGTTCGGCGCCACGGTCTTCTATTTCACCCTTGCCGCCCTTACCATTTCCGCCGCCGGCGTCCTGCTGATTTCTCCGCAACCATCCCATCCGGCAAAAAGCCAAATGCACCCCGGAGTCTGGCGCATCTGGGCGTGGGCCGGCGCCGGGACCGCCCTTCTCCTCTATGCGCTGGAATACGCCCCCGGCCCCTTCCCGCCGCGCTTGGAGGTCAACCATCCGCTCTACGCCCTTTCCTGGCTGGGCATCGGCGAATGCCTGTTTCTTCTGGCCCGCTGGAAACACCAGGACCGGCGTCTCTCCGCGCCGCGCCTGCTCCACGCCGCGCTGGCCCTGCTGGCCGCCGCCGCACTTCCGGCGCTCGTCCTGTGGGGTCCCGAATCCAGCTACTTGCCGCGCACCACCCTGATGTGGCGTCTCCACGCCCGCCATATCCACGAATTTCTGACTGTTCGCGCATTTGCAATCCAAAATCAGGAAAGCGCCGTTGGGTTGCTATTGCGTTTCCTCGGCCCCGGACTGGCCTGTATCGTCGGCTGGGTAGGATTAAGCCCCAAGCTGCGGCTGCCTTTTGCCGCCCGCCTGACGCTGGCATTCGCTACCCCAATCTTCCTGTTGTTCACGGCGCTGCTGCTCTGGCAGATTCGCTGGCGGTCATTTGCCGCAATGGCCAGCCTGTTGCTGGTAGTCGCCGCTTTATGGGCGTTAAGAACGGAATCCGCGCCACTGGCCCGGCGTTCCGCGCAAGCGCTCGTCCTGATGCTGGGTCTTCAGTGGCTGGTGGGCATCGCTATCGGCCTCCATCCGCTGTTTCTGATGGCCAAAGTATCCAAAATCGATCCTCAATATCTCAAGGCCCTTCAGTTGCGCAACTGGATGGTCAACCTGAAAGAAACCGCCGACTCCACCCCTGTCCGCCTGCTAGCCCCGGCCGAAATGGGACCGGCGGCCTATTATTTCGGCGCCGGCGATGCCATTGGCACCCTCTACTGGGAAAACCTCGACGGTCTGGCCGCCGCCGCGGAATGCTTTGCGGACCCGCTGCCGGGCGCCCGCGCGCGTGAAGTAATCGCGGAGCGCGGAATCACCCACGTCGCGATGAACGAAGGCGCCCAGGATGCCCTGATGTTCCACTATCTGCATACGGGCCGCGACGATCAGGCGGGTGCCGCTCAGACCGTCGGCGGCGCCCTCACCGGCATTGGCACATCAATCCCCGAGTGGTTGCGCTACGACGAACCATTGAACCAAACGGTCAATCCCCCGCTCTACACCTTTGTGCCGGCAATCGGCCAGTGGGCGCTCACCCGGCTCCCCACGCGCCTCTATGTGGTGGATGCCCCTCCGCCACCATCCGAAAGCCCCTAACGCTCCTCAAAGGCCCTTTCTCCGCCCCCCGTTTCCAGCCGGCGGATTCCGCGCGGCAAAACCGGGCCTGCTTCGCGCCCGGACCAATCCCGGCCGGGGACTTGCTTGGCAAGAGATTTCGCCTTCATGCCGGGATTCCACAGCGCATATTCACAATCCCCCCATTCCGTGCCCAGGTGCTCGCCTGTCCAAGCCGACGAAAGCACCAAATAGTACCGCCCCGCCGTCGCCCCCTTGGCCTCAAAGCCCAGAATATAGTCGAAAATATTGCCGCTCTGATCCATGAAGTTGAACTGCGAACAATTCGCTCCCCGCGTCCGAAACAGGCAGTCGTTGATGCGAACAACAGCCCCCGGCGGCGTCACATTCTGCCAGAGGCCTGTTTTCGCTGTCAGATTCAGCCAATACTGGTAGACGTTGCCGTCGCCCCACTGCACCGCAAACGTAATCCCGCCCATCTGCTCCAGCGGAATTGCGCTGAACACCGGATACTCCACGCGCGTCCCGTGAAAATAATGGCGCGCCCAGCCCTCCTGTGCCGTGCTGAAGGACGTCGTGCCATCCACGGCCTGCGTCGTTCCGTTGAAACCCAAAGAAAACAGCGACCACCGCGGGTTCAGCAAATCGTCGGTATGCGCCATCCAGGTTTCTGATTGCGGCGCCTTTGCGCAAACGTATTGCGCCTGATCGCCCGCCAGCATATCCACCCGGCAACCATCAGCCTGAACTGTCGGCAAATCGTCCCAATTGACGGCAAACGCTTCCGCGGCGGCGCCGACCCGCCGGATGGCCACGCCGGAAATCACCGCCGGCGAATCCAGCATGCCGTTCGTCTGCCCCCCGTTCGCGATGGCCTGAACGATGTCCATGCCGGCGCTCACACAACCAAAAACCGTTTGCCGTCCATCCCAAAAAATCGCGCCGTTGGTCAGCAGCAGCATGAACTCCGCCGCCCCGGTATGAGGCCCGTCCGTCACCATCGCGATTGTTCCGTTGGAGTGGCTCAAGCCGTTGAGCGCCTCGTCCAGAAGGCCGTATCCCGGACCAAAGTTGTACATTCCACCCACGGCGCGCAAGCCGCCCTGCAAGGCCAGCACGTTCGTCGAACCGGCCGCCGGAACGGAATACTGAATGCGGTAGAAAGCGCTGCCCGCAAACCACGGCTCGGTTTCCACCGCGCCGTTTTCCGGATTCATCCACGCCTGTGTCCCCTCCGCCAGACGGATGAAATTCGCCACCGTCCGAGGCGCGCGCATGTAGTCCAGCTCAACCGTGAATGCGCCGGCCGTCGTCGTGAAATCCGCGAAGATGCCGTCGGTCTGGGCCTGTGCAAGCGCGGGTGCCAAGAGCGTTGCGACAAACAGGAAAGAAACAAAGAAAATGAAGCGGTTCATAGCGTTTATATAACACCCCTCCGCCCCCTTCGCAACCTAACCATCCCCGGGGCAAGCCCGGGGGATTCCCGCCCGCATCCACCGGCCTTGTCCCGCTATGTATCCACCGGCCTTGCGCCGGTGTGCTTAAGGCTGCGCTTCGCCACTACAGCCCTTGTTGCCCCGCCCACATCCACCGGGCT
>LSQX01246072.1_pt1 | contig 15095 bp, 14 predicted proteins | sample 654561 | NCBI WGS metagenome assembly LSQX01 (sample SAMN04489861, study PRJNA283612) | anaerobic digester metagenome | isolation source: 4 biogas reactors fed with cattle manure at either 37C or 55C with and... | place: Denmark: Kongens Lyngby | collected 2014 | reverse complement strand
TGATATTCTGGTAGTAAGTTTTCTTACTAGAGTGTTAAAGCACAAGAACTTTACGATTTACGATTTACGATTTACCACTTAACTCTTAACTTTTATCTCTTAACTCTTAACTCTTCTCCCCTTAAATAAAATATTAAGATATTAAATATTGTTTTAAGCTATTTTCTTGTATTATATCTACCTTAAAATTATGATTAGGAAGGGTGATGAGCAAAAAGATACTTGGCACAATAATACTTTTGTTTGTATTTTTGATAACTATGGCTGGGGCTTTGCCTGTAGATCTAAACGATCCAGCAGTTATAGAACAGCTTAAAAAAGACAAACTACTACAAGAGCAAGTAAAAAAAGAGTATACAAAATCTGATGTAGAAAAACAAACAGAAGAAAAAGTTAGCAACATATCAGTTGTAGCAAGTGCAGAAGGGCAAGAAAAAGGTGAAGCTATCTTACTAGAGCATGAACATGATATGAGTGATTATATACCTTTTTTATATGAAAATCAAATGAAGCTAATAGAACAACTAAGCGACAATAAAGTCAAGCTTACAAGTACAGTTAATCTCAAAAGATTTGGTAAGCTCTTTTTTGAAGCAACTTCATCAGAGCCTTTGGCACATATTTCCCCACCAGATGATTATATGCTTAGCTATGGAGACACTCTAAAAATCTCTATATATGGAGTAGATAATCTTAGCTATACTCTTACTATAGACAAAGAGGGTAATATAGATTTTCCAAGAGTTGGGTATATACAAGTACTAGGACTAAACTATAGTGATGCTAGGGTTTTGCTAATAGAAAAAGTGGGTATTATGTATCCAAACTCTACAGTTTTAGTATCTATTAGCAATCTTCGTTCTATTTCTGTATCTGTTGTAGGTGAAGCAACAAAACCTGGTTTATACAATATCCCAGCCCTATCAAAAGTAAAAGATGCTTTGATGTATGCTGGAGGTGTAAGTGATATAGGTAGTATGAGATATATAGAAGTAAGAAGGGAAAACAATATAATAGCTAGATTTGATCTATATACTCTTATCAAATATGGTGATAGTACTGGTGATATAGTACTTAGAACTGGAGATGTGATATTTGTCCCAACAGCTAAAAAGCTAGTATCACTTGATGGCAATATCAAACACCCTGCTGTTTTTGAGCTTAAATCTGGTGAAACACTAGTAGATCTTATCAACTTTTCTGGTGGGGCAAATAGCGACTCTATCAAAAGTGTAAAAGTTCAAAGAAGCACTGATGGTAAAAAGTCTTTTATAGAAGCATCACTAAAAGAGCCTTTAAGTCTAAAAGATGGCGATAAGGTATATGTTGGTAAAACTTCTGATGTAGTAGAAAATAAAGTCCAACTAATGGGTAATGTCTATAGACAAGAAGCCGTTGAGATCAAAGATGGTGATAGTGTGGGATCACTAGTATCCAACCTTATCAAAGAGTATGGATTAGAAAAAGTTTTTATGCCTCAAACAGATATGGAGTACTTTATAGTAAAAAGAATCAATCCAAAAACCCTAAATATAGAGACGTACTCTGGTAATCTAGAAAAGGTCTTAAATGGCGAAAAAGAGTTTGATGTAATTTTACAAAGTAGAGATAGAATATTTTTCTTTAACAAATCAATGACAGAAGATATCAAATATATCACTATAGAAGGTGAAGTACTAAGAAGTGGTAAGCTTAACTTTTATAAAGGTATGAAACTTCAAGATGCATTGATGGCTGCTGGAGTCAAAAAAGAGTCTGATTTGGATAAGATTATGATTATGTCACTTAGTCCTAGCAAAGAAAAAGAGGTAAACTTCTATAGTTATAGCGAAGCAGCAAATATATACCTCAAAGAGTATGATGAGATAACTATAGATAACTTTTTCAAAACCCAAGAACAAGAGTATATCACTATAAAAGGTGCTGTTATTAAATCAGGAGAGTTTCCATATGTAGCAGGACTTAGAATGCAAGATGTGCTACTATATACCAAAGGACTTAAAAATAGTGCTAGAATGGATGAGTTTGAGCTTGTAAGCTATATAATAGAAGATAACACTAGAATACCTCAAGTATCCAAAATCTCTTTACAAGAAGCAATAGATAACAATATCGAAATCAAAGCATATGATGAGATCTATATCCAACAAATCCAAGGATGGAATGAAAACAACCTAGTTACTCTAAGAGGTGAGGTAAAATTCCCTGGTACTTATGCTATCACCCCAGGGGAGAGGCTATCAAGTGTGATCCAAAGAGCTGGTGGTTTTACTGATAGTGCCTTTGTAAAAGGAGCAGTTTTTGTAAGAGATGATGTGAAAAAAATCCAACAAGAAGCTCTTAAAAAACAACTTGATGATTTAGAAAGCTCTATTATTATCTATGCAACCCAAGGTGAGAGTGCTGGGGGTGGTAGTAGTGAAGATAAGGCATTTTTGCTTAAGCACCTTCAACTTATCAAACAACAAGCCAATGAAATAGAGATGGTAGGAAGAGTAGCAATAGATCTTAATAGTGATCTACAAAAACTAGCAGGAACATATAGTGATCTTATCTTAAAAAACGGTGACTCTTTGGTAGTACCTAAGTTTGAAGATAGTATCTCTGTTGTAGGTGAGGTTATGTATCAAACAGCTGTTACTTTTATACCAAATGAATCTGTTATGAAGTATATAGAAAGAGTTGGTGGACTCAAAGATGGAGCAGATAAGGATAATATTTTTGTTGTCAGAGCAAATGGTGAAGCCCAAAAGATCAAAGGCGGATATTTAAGTGGTTATTCTAGTGTTAAAATCGAAAGAGGAGATACTGTTATAGTACCTCTAAAAATAGATAGATTTAGCGGTATGAAGTTTGCAAAAGATATCACAAGTATAGTATATCAACTTGCAGTATCAGCAGCAGCACTTAAAACTATAGGAGCATTGTAGTGAATAGTACTCCACAAACAAACTATTATGAAGATGAGATAGATCTAAAAGAGCTTTGGCAAACTATAGTATCTCAAAAGTTTTTTATAGCTATATTTACTATTGTAGTTACTTCTTTTGCTGTTATTTATGCTTTATCCAAACCAAATGAATATGAATCACAAACAGTTTTGGTTGTTCAAGAAGTGGGTGGTGGCACAGCTGCTGGAAGTGTAGGAGGAAATTTAGGCTTACTAGCAAGTATGGCTGGGGTCAATCTCTCTTCAGCAGCAGAAGGTATAACACCACTTGAAGGATATACTACACTATTAAATGATTATAACTTTATGAAAGAGTTGGTAGTGAGTCAAAAGTTACACTATAGATTTCTAGATCCAAATCTATCTGATAGTTATATATTTGCTTTGGGAATTGATTGGGTTTACAATCTTTTTAACTTTGGAGAAAAAGAGAGCTTTGATGAGATGGAACAAGACAAACAAGAAGAGGCTATCTTCAATCTAGTAAAAAGTATACAAAAGATTATCACTATAAGTGGTGGAGATCTAAAAACAAACCTTCTTACAATAAGTGCAAAACACAATGATAGAACATTGGCAAAAGATCTTGTAGAAATATTTTTAAAAGAAGCTAGTTATTATCTAAAAGTCAATGATATGGTAGAAAATGATAAAAAAATATTATATTATGAAGAGGCTCTTTCTAGAGCTACGGATGTAACACTACGAACAAGACTAGCAGAGCTTGGATCGGCTTTGATACAAAAAAAGGTTTTAGCAAATGTAAATGACTTTTATAACGTCAAACAACTAACCAAACCAGAAGTTGCATACCAAAGAGACAAAGCTGGACCAAAAAGAGCTTTAATAGTACTTGTAGCTATGGTAACAGGAGTGATATTGTCTATATTTATAGTCTTTTTTAGAGAGTTTTTAAAGAATCAAGAAGAACAACTAGAGGCTAAATGAGATATACAAAAGTCGTCGCTATAGTAATGTGTTGGCTAAGCCTTGGCTTAGCAGATAGCAACTTTCCTCTCAATCAACCTTTTAGTGACTATAGTGCTCAAAACAGTGGTAAAACTGGTATTATAGAGATGCCTAATGCTAGGGTTATGGATGATTGGCGTATAAGACTTAACTATCACTACAATAAACCATTTGATTATTTTGGTTTGGCTATATCTCCTCTTCCTAGACTAGAGACTAACTTCCGTATTACTAAAATCAAAACTATTTATGGATTTAGTGCTGCTGATGGATATGGTTCATACAAAGATAAAGCAATAGATTTGAAGTTTTTATTATCAAAAGAAGATGAGCTTCTTCCTGCTGTAGCTATAGGATTTGATGATATTACAGGAACTGGACTATATGCATCTAAATATCTAGTACTTAGTAAAAGAAGAGATTTTGTAGATCTTAGTATGGGTTATGCTCTTGGTAGAATGGGTGGAGAGGATTTGAGTAAGTATTATGGTAAACACTCAAAAGATAGTAGTTTTGACTTTATCAAAAGTACGCAAGTTAGTGGTGGAAGCTTTTTTTATGGAGCTGAGTTTCATATAAACCCTGATCTTAGTTTTAAGATAGAAAGATCTACTATAGACTATAGTCTTGATAAAAAAAATGCTTTTCATGATCAAGCAAGTATCAAAAAACCAAAAAGTAAGTTTAACTTTGGACTTTCTTATGATCTAGATAGTCAGTCAAATATTGCAATCAACTTTGAAAGAGGCAATAGTATAGCTATAGGATATAGGCTCTCTTTTGGCTTTGAGCGGCAAGGGCTTTATTTTTTACAAGATGATCCTAAATGGAGAGCAAATGAAAATGTAAAAGAGTTTTATAAAACTCTAGATAATCATGATTTAGCAAAAAAACTAGCGTATGAAGTATCAGCAGAAAAGCTATCCAATGTAGATGTCAAGCTGAAAGAAAACAGAGTCTGGGTAGGTATAGAAAACCCTACATATGATACAGATAGCAAGGCTATGGGAAGAGCCGCTGATGTAGTAGATGAAGTGGCTCCTAAAAAAATAGAGAAGCTTTATATCACACTTAAAAACAGAAATATAGAACATAGTGTTGCCAAAATCAATAGACAAGATGTCAAATATATAAAAAATGGCATTATCTCTTCAAAACAAGAGCTTGATGAGGCTTTGGAGTTTAGCAATGAAGTAAAGCTTAACTATGAGGAGTTTTTGGGTAGTGATGATGGCATTGATGGAGAAAGTGAAGTAGTTGGTTCTAAATATATTAACTTTATTCATAGGCCTCATCTTCAAACCTTCCTTAATGCCAAAGACAATCCACTAGTATATAGGTTTACTTGGCTAGTAGGAACTAGAGCCAATCTTTGGGATGGAATGCAGTTTAGGACTAGATTTAGAATACCAATAGCTAGTAGTATGAATAAAATAGTAGATAAGACTTTAGAACCAGAAGGATCAGCTACTAGAACAGATGTTCTTCAATACCAACAGTACAAAAAAGTACAACTAAATGATCTTACCCTAGATCAAGTGGTGCCTTTTGTATATAACTCTTATGCAAGGGCAAGTGTTGGGTACTTTGAAGCTGCATATGCAGGATATTCACTAGAGTGGTATAAGCCTATAGATGGTGGAAGATTTGGTATAGGTTTAGAGTACACTGATGTAAGAAAAAGAAAAGTAGATGATATGTTAGCTTTGAAAAAGCAAAAGTTTGATACGAAGTTTGTTAATCTCTATGCCAATCTTTTCCCAGAGCTTGGTATTTGGGCTAGTTTAAAACTTGGAGAGTTTTTAGCTGGAGACAAAGGCGGTAAGCTAACATTTGCTAGAACCTACAAAGGCTATACCGTAGGGGCATATATAGCAAAAACAGATACATCTATCTTTACATCTAGTGAAAATAGAGATTATATAGATAAAGGTATCTTTGTTAGTGTTCCATTATCACTTTTTACTCATAGAAAGAGCAAAGGAACCCTTGGATATGGGCTAAGTGCATGGACTAGAGATGTGGCTCAAAGTGTAGCTCAACCAAACTCTTTGGTGGGAAGTCCATATGGAAACATATATAGTATTAAACAAAATTTAGAAGACTTTAAGGAATAACTTAATATAATGATTAAAATAATGTTCTCAAAGGGATTAATATGAAAAAATTTATATCTGTAGTTTGTGCAAGTATGTTATTTGCTGGAAGTGTACTAGCAGCAGAAACAGCAACTGGTGCTACTGGAGCTAGTAGCGGTGGTACGGCTGGAACAACTGGGGCAACAACAGGAGCTACAGGAACTACTGCTGGAACTGCAGGAGCGGCTGGAACAACTGGAGCTACAACAGGTGCAGCAGCGGGTGCTGGAGCAGCGGCTGGTGGTACAGCAGCAGCAACAGGTGCAACAATAGCAGGAGTATCAGCTGCAGCAGTAGCAGGTGTGGCGGCAGCGGCGGTGGCTGCAGTAGCAGTAGCTGCATCAAATGATAGTTCTGATAGTACTTCAGCGTCTCACACACACTAAGTCTTATTTGGGGTGAGCTTAGATCACTTACCCCACTTGGTGACAATAAATTGTCACTTCCAAAAATAGAAAGTAAGGTTTTTTTATAGAAAGTACCAAGGTGTGGGAACTCTACTTACTTGGTGACACTAAAGTGTCACTTCCATAGAAATCACTAATTACTAACAACTAATAACTAATGACTATTAACTATTAACTATTAACTACGCTCTAAGTGTTGCTATTAGTCTTTTTGGATTTTTGATTAAAGATAAGGCATCTAGGATATTATTTGTAGTGATTTTACTATTTAGTATAGCTTGAGAACTACACCCTTCATCACCTATGATAGCTATAGAGATAGCAGCTTTTTGAAGCATCAAAACATCATTATTGCCATTGCCTATGGCCAAGGTATGAGATGATCCCAAAAACTCTATAAAATCACCCTTTTCTTGTGTATGATTGGATGTTGAGAGTAGTTTGATCTTGATATCAAAGCTAGAAAGCTCTTTTTTGACACTACCAAAGGTATCAGCAGTTATAACAAAGATCTCTTCAAAATAGCTTGAAAGGGAGTTTAGATACTCTCCTACACCATCAAGTAGCTTACCATCTTTGGCAATAGTGCCGTTGTAATCACATACAAGATATTTGATATCAAGATTTTTATAGTTTGGGATATCTATAAGCATTATTTGTTAGCTATTTCTTTGATCCAGTTTTCAACTACTTGATGTAGGTTTTCATTTGGAACTTCTAAAATAGAAAATTCAAAATGATCTTCAAACTCACAAGCACCTATACTTCTAGGTCTTACAGCCATAATTTTACTTGTTGGTATCTCTTTGCCAAAGCAAAATATTAAGTTTTTAGCATCTATGATACCATCAGCTACAACATAATCTTCAAATGATTTTGTATGAGCCATATGGTCAAATGAAGCAATAAATACACCTACAGGGTGGTTTTGAATCTTTTGTTTTAAAAACTCAAATACTTCATCAATATTTTTATATGTAGTTTCAGTTTTTTTGATTTCCAGCACATAGATTGGGTATTTTTCTTTAAATAACATCTGTTTCATTATTTGACTTCCTTTGTATTAATAAAACTAATTATAAATATAACTAGGAGTTAATTGTAGTATAGTTTTAATATAAAAAAAATTTAAAATTTGACTAAATATTTATTTTAATCTTTTTTTAAATTTGATAAAATCTCTAATGCTATATGATATTCAAACTCTTCTATAGACTCTTTTAGTTTTTTTAGCTCATAAGCTAAAAGAAGATTATATTTTTCTAGGTTAGTATAAAGTAAGTTTTGATCTTCTTGAGATAGAAGATCTCCACTTTGAAGGTTGGATATAAAACTATCTATAAGTTTATCTAGCTCTTTTTGAGAGAGTTTTGTTATATCTTCATCGATAATAACATCTTGTTCTTTGATGATATGGTTTAGCTCTTGTTTGACATTATCTAGCTCTTTGGCTAAAGCATTGATACTCTCTGGGCTAACAAAGTGATTGTTTTTAAACTTTTCATCTATCTTTTGACATATCATAAAGAGTTTATTAACTCCTAGATTTCCACTTATACCTTTGAGTCCATGGACTAAAAATCTAGCTTCACTACTATTTGCTAAAAGCTCTTCTATAATATTGCTAAACTCACCATTTAGTTGAGATAAAAAGGTTTTTAGAAGTTTAGTAGCTAACTCTTTATTTGCAAGGTTTTCTTCTAGAGTTTGAAGATTTAGGGTATTGTTTGTAAGAGATGTTTCGATTTGTATATAGTCTATATTTGCTTTTGATTTGTTTGTATATTTGATAATAGTATCAAAAAGCAACTCTTTATCTATAGGTTTAGATAGATGATCATTCATACCAGCATCTATAACTTTTTGTCTATTTTCAGTCAAAGACGCAGCAGTCAAAGCAATAATAGGAATAGTTTTATTAAACTCTCTTATTTGTATAGTAGCTTCATATCCAGAAAGAATGGGCATTTGTAAATCCATCAAAATAAGATCATATTTATCTTGATTTGCTTTAAAAATCTCTACAGCTTCTTTGCCATTTTGGGCTAGATCTACGTTGATTTTTGACTTTTCCAAAATAATAGCAGCAACTTTTTGGTTTATTTCATTGTCTTCTACAAGTAAAATATTTAGATCATCTAAAATAGGATAAGAGCTAGTAGTAGATGAGCTTTGGCTAAAATAAAGATCATTATCCCAGTCAAAAACATCCAAGTCTAGTACAAAGCTAAATTCACTTCCCTTATCTAAAGTGCTTACAAGCTCGATGTTTGCTCCTAGTTGTTTGATGATATTGTTTGATATTGCAAGTCCTAAGCCACTTCCACTATATTTTCTATTGTGAGAGCTATCCGCTTGAGTAAAGGCTTCAAAAATCTGTTGTTTGTTTTTGTCATCTATGCCTATACCGCTATCTTTGACACTAAATCTTATTTTTGCTTTTTTGGGATCTGTTTTTTCTAGTAAATTTACACTAAGTTTTATCTCTCCTTTGTTTGTAAACTTAAAAGCATTGCTTAAAAAGTTTGATAAAACCTGTAATAGTCTTATTTTATCACTTACAATAACTTTTGGAAGATCATTATCAAACTCAAAAATAAGTTTTAGATCTTGCTTTATAGAGTGTGTAAAAAATATATTATTTAGATCATCTCTTAGTTCTATTAGATTAAAGGCTTTATTTTCTATAGAGAGTTCGTTTTTTTCTATTTGAGTGATATCTAAAATATCATCTATTATAGAAAGTAGAAGTTTAGCTGAACCATTGATAGAAGAGAGTAGATTGTATTGATTTTCATCTAATTTTGTCTCTAGACTTAGAGTGCTTAGGTTGATTATGGCATTCATAGGGGTTTTTAATTCATGACTTATATTTGCTAAGAATTGATTTTTTATATTGTTTGCCTCTATTGCTATGTTTTTTTGTTTTATGAGTTCAAGTTCGGTTTTGATCTCTTTTGTATGATCTACTAGTGTAACTACTATCTCATCTAAAGAGTAGATTTTTTCTATTTTATTAACAAATATTTTGAAAATATACTCTTTATTATCAATATTTATCTTTGCTAGATGGCTAATATCTGGATTTAAAAGAATATATTGCTCCCATGAGTAGCCATTGTTTACCTTAGCCAAATAGCCATCTTCTGGTATAAAGTGATCACAAATACAATGGTATTTTAGTTTGAACTCTTCTAGACTTTGATATCCAAAAAAGTCTAAAAAGGTTTGATTTACAGCTTTGATTTGTGATCCTGTTGTTACAAGAACAATATTATTTTGTGAATCAAGGATAGATTTATATCTGATTTTTTGTTTTTTATTTTCAATAAAGAGCTTTAATATATAAAAAGTTAGTAATAATAAAAGTATAAAAAGTGTAATAAAAAGAGTTTCTATCATCTTATATATAGCTTATTAGGTAATTATTTTTTCCAGAATTTTTTACTTTATATAGTGCTTCATCTGCACTCATAAGTATTTTGAGTTTTGGGACATCCTCTTTTGAACTATAAAAAGCAACACCAACACTAACAGTTAAGATATCTGATGTAGGAGAGTATTTATGCTCTATGGCTAGACTTTGGATATTTTGAAGTAGGTTTTTGGCTACTGTTTGAAGCCCTTTTTCATCTATATCTTCAAGTAGTACTACAAACTCCTCTCCCCCATATCTAGCTACTAAATCTTTTGGTCTTTTAAGAGTTGATTTAAGTGCATATGCAACTTGTTGCAAAGCTACATCACCTTTTCCATGTCCGTAGTTGTCATTGTAGAGCTTAAAAAAATCAACATCTATCATCATTATAGCAATATCTGTTTTATCTCTTTTGCTATTTAGATAAGCTTTATCAAAGCTCTCATCAAAAAATCTTCTATTTTTGATATTTGTAAGTCCATCATACATAGAAAGCTGTTCTAGTAGATCTGTTTTTTGTTTAAGATGGATTTGGTTTTTTATTCTAGCTTTTAAAACAGGTTTTGCATATGGTTTGATTATATAATCAACTGCTCCTAAGTTAAGCCCATACTCTTCATCAGCTTCATTGCTTCTAGCAGTTACAAACATTATAGGAATATTTTTTGTTTTATCACTACTTTTTAGCTCTTTACATACCTCATATCCGTTGATATCAGGCATCTCTATATCAAGTAAGATTAAATCTATTTCATCAGAACCATTTGCTATTTCTAAAGTTGTATGTCCATTTTTGGCTATTTTGATTTTATAATCATCTTTTAAAATATCTGATAACAAAAGTAAATTTGTTGTCATATCATCAACTATCAAAATAGTCGGTTTAGGCATCATCTCTTTCAATGTCGCAAATCCTCCAAATGCATTTGGATATAATCTTACCTAAGAGTTGATTAATCTTAGATTAAATAATGATTATTTAGGAGGTAAAAAATTATTTAACTTAAAATTTGTCATATAGTAATAATTGAGTTTTTTATACACTCTATAGTTTGCTTTATATCATGCCCTTGCATATCCATAAAGTCTATTTGTATCTTATAAACTAAAGAATTTTCCAAATAAAAGTCAAACATCAAATACCCAGCATAAAGCAATGCTTCTTTGCTCTTTTTACCTGGGTCTTTTTTATCATTTTCATATAATAAAACTTTGACTTTAAGAGTATTGGAATCTTCTTTGTGGTTAAAAATGTTTAAAATCTCATCTTGTGTTTGCTCTATATCAACATACTCAAAAAGTTGAGTATCCATATATTTGGATTTTTCTACTCTAAACTCAAGCTTAAATTTACCATCATTTAGTAGATCTTTGATAGAAAGAAGTCTATCTTGATGATAGACTCTTTCGAATACGGTTACGTTTTTATGACAATCTAGCCTTTTTGATTTTGCACCCTTTTTATTTAACTGTTCATAAATAGAGCTACCCACTAATATAAGTATTACAACACCAATAAGTCCTAAAATTGTTTTTTTCATAAATATCTACCTTTTTTATGCTTGTGTTCTAAAGTTTCCTTTATTTTGTCCCATACCTCGGCCTTGACCATCTTCTCTTCCAAGCCCACGACCTTGACCACCAGATCTACCAAGTCCCATACCTTGACCGCTACCTGCACCCATACCTCTTCCTCTGCCTTGTGTAGTAGTACAACAAGGATCAGTAGACTTATGTTCACAAGACTCATTATGGCTATGATGATGGTGGGGCTCTGTTCCATGGTGGTGATCATCTTCTTGGATAAATATATCAAAGTTTGAGTTTGTAAGCTCTATTAAGTCCCCATCTGAGTATTTTAACAAAACATCGGTTAATTCTATCCTCTCCTCTCCAGCAAAATAGACTTTTATACCAAGATTTTGCAAAAACTCAAAAGGAGTTTTACCCATATGAGAGGTGATTAGTTTATTTATACCTTGATCTTTTAGCCATCTAACAACAGCTCTTCCACCGCTATGTTCGTTTTTTTTGATCTCTACTTTACCATTTTGTATAAAAGCAAAATATTTTGCTTTGCCAAATAATGGAGATAGTACTCCATTTTCTTTATCTGTTTTAACAGGTATTGCTATCATTTTATTTCCTTTTCTTTAATATTTGAAATACTTAATTTATATCCAATATAGATCACTATTGGCCATAATGTAAGCCATATAAGTGAAGTTGTATAATCTATCATTTTATAACTCCTAGTAATTATGTGTACTATTTGCTTCTATCTCTTCTTTTGTGATTTTGATCTTATCCATTTGATACCAAGCATAAACGATATATGCTAAAACAAAAGGAACCATCAAAGAGACATAAGCCATTACAGTAAGTGTATAAACACTTCCAGAACTATTCATTATAGTTAAACTACTTTGTAAATCATAAGTAGAAGGGTAATAAGCGGTATTGTTAAATCCAACATTTAGTAAAAGAGCCATAACAGTAAGTACAACTCCAACACCACCTGTTTTGATACAACAAGACTTTTTAAATATAATAGTCATAAATACAGCTACAATAACCATAACTACACCGATACCAAACATAGCCAAAACTATAGGCATCTCTATAAAGTTAAGTAGGTATTTATATTGTTGCATATAAATAACTCCATCTTTACTTATTGCAAATCCATCTTTTGTTAAAATCCAAGCCAAAAATGTAAGAAAAAATGCCAAAAATAGTAACATATTAAGTTTAATACTATTGATAGCTCTGTTTCTTATAGCTTCGTGATCTATATTGTTTATAAAGTACAAAGCTCCTAGGATTTTAGCCAAAAAGACTAATGCAAATCCAAGTAGATAGTTTGATGGATTTAAAAGTGCTTCTAATCCTCTTAAATCGTTTTGCCAAAATGTAAAGTTTCGCTCATCTATAATAAACTCACTACCACTAAAGAAGGTACTAATAGCAGCACCTAGCAAAAATACACCCAAACTACCGTTGATATTTAAAAACAACTCATAGGTTTTTTGTCCTAAAAAGTTGTTTGGTTTTGTTCTATACTCATAGCTTACAGCTTGAATAATAAAACAAAAAAGTATTGCCATCCAAACCCAATAAGCACCACCAAAGCTTGTACTATAAAAAAGAGGAAAAGCAGCAAATAAAGCACCACCAAACAAAACCAATGTAGTAAAGCCTAGTTCCCATTTTCTACCTATACTATTTACAAGCATTGTTTTTTCTACTTCATTGGTAGAAAGTGAGCTTAAAAGAGTTTGCCCACCTTGAACAAACATCATAAAAACAAATAATCCACCAAGTAAAGAGATAATAATCCACCAATATTGTTGTAATTGTAAAAATGTTAATACTTCAAACATCACTTACTCCCTTCAAAGCCTAAGCTTATCTGTTTGGTCATAATCTTAATCTCTGCTATTAAAAGGGCAGTAAATAATATAGCAAATAACCAAAATGTAATCATTACATTGGTGCTTGAAATATTGGTTACAGCCACACCAACAGGCATAAGATCTTGTATTGCCCAAGGTTGTCTTCCTACTTCTGCTACTATCCATCCAGCTTCAGCAGCAACAAATCCTAAAGGAATAGAAGCTATTGCTGATTTTAAAATAAGAGTATATTTTGAAATCTCTTTTTTAGTTGCTAAAAACAGTACTATAGCAAAAAGTATAGTAAACCATACTCCTAAAGCTACCATAATATGAAAGCTATAAAAAGTAAGCCCAATAGGTGGAACTATATCTTCAGGTTTGTCCAAATACCCATATCCAAAATACCCTATATGTTCATCAAGGAGATTTTTTGCGACACTTGCACCTTCTATATCTTTGTTTGACATAGCAGTTTTATACTCTTTAAAAGCATCAACAGCTATTTTACCTTTTTCTATTTTTTCACTAGCACTCATAATATTTTGCTCACTATTGCCCCAAACCAAATCATTTAGCCCAGCAACATAAGCATCTACATCATGATGACCTAAAAGCGACAATATATAAGGAATCTCTATATCAAATAGATATATTGGTTCACTATTATCCAATGTTTTGTTTGGATTTAAAACACCCAAAGCCACTATTCCAGCTTGTGAGCTTCCTTCATACATACCTTCCATAGCAGCAAGTTTAACAGGTTGTGTTTGTGCTACTTGATATGCAGACTCATCACCACTTAAAATAAGGAAAAAAGAGGTAATAAGCCCAAAAGTTGCTCCTATAATCATAGATTTTTTTGCCATCCAAAGATCTTTGCCTTTTAGTAAAAGGTAGCTACTTATTCCTATTACAAAAAGTGCAGCTATAACATAACCACTACCAATAGTATGTAAAAACTTACTTATTGCAACAGGAGATAAAATAACATCCCAAAAGTTACTCATTTCATTTCTTGCAGTATCTGGATTGAATACCATACCTACAGGGTATTGCATCCATCCATTTGCAACCAAAATCCAAAGTGCAGATAGGTTTGAGCCTATTGCAACTAGCCAAGTTGATAGAAGATGAAAGCTTTTAGAGACCTTATCCCATCCAAAGAACATTACAGCAAAAAAGGTACTCTCTAGGAAAAATGCTAAAATCCCTTCTATTGCCAAAGGTGCTCCAAATATATCACCTACAAACCAACTATAATTTGCCCAGTTTGTACCAAACTCAAACTCCATAATAATACCTGTTGCTACTCCTATTGCAAAGTTGATTGCAAAAAGTGTCATCCAAAATCTTGTGATTTTTTTCCATCTAAGATCATTGGTTTTGACATAGATTGTCTCCATAATAGCAACAATAAACCCAAGCCCCAAAGTAAGTGGGACAAATAAAAAGTGGTATATTGCAGTAAGAGCAAATTGTGCTCTACTCCAATCAACCAACACCTCTTCCATTAGACTACCTCCGTGCTAAATTTGATGATACAAACTCTGATTTTTGTTCATCAGTTTTGTATTCACTTTTAAATGTCTTATTATGTACTATTAAGTTTAAAACTATCAAAATCACAAAAAGCTTTATAAAAACTATCTTCCATAAAGTTTTACCAATAGTCATATTTTTAAAACCCTCAAAGTACATTAGATAAGCTGATTTTATTATATTCATAACCTCACCTTTTGAACATATGTTCGTATTATATAACTATTTTGAGCATATGTCAAGAATATTGCTCTTAAATTTGCATATTTTTTAAAA
>LSQX01058117.1_pt1 | contig 15095 bp, 14 predicted proteins | sample 654561 | NCBI WGS metagenome assembly LSQX01 (sample SAMN04489861, study PRJNA283612) | anaerobic digester metagenome | isolation source: 4 biogas reactors fed with cattle manure at either 37C or 55C with and... | place: Denmark: Kongens Lyngby | collected 2014 | reverse complement strand
GGCTGAATGCCACGCTAACCCGGTGCGGAATCGATCGGGTACGCGGTGGGTTCCGCACGGCCACCGCGCAGCGTGAAACCCCTGGTCAGGACGTGGTGGTACGCCGCCGGCGCAGTCCCCAGACGACCAGGAGCGCCACCGCGACGAGCACGATGACGGTGATCTCGACCACGGGACCGGTGGCTCGGGCTGCCTGTTGGGTGAGCCACGCCTGGGTGTCCGCCGGGACCAGTTCCGGTGCACCGACGAGCCCGTTCGTGGTCCAGAACAGGATGCCGACCCCGATGACGAGGAGGCCGGTGATGACCGACGTGGTGTGGAAGTCGCGACCCCAGAGGGTGAACGTGCGTCCCCGCAGCACGCGACGGCCGCGGTCCCCCAGCGTCCGCCAGAGGGCGGCGATCACAAGCAAGGGGGCGACCATTCCGGCGCCATAGACAGCGAGCAGGCCGCCGGCCTCGATCGCATTGCCCCGCGAAGCAGCCAGGGTCAGCACCGCGCCGAGGATCGGTCCGGCACAGAATCCCGCGACCCCGCTGGCGATGCCGAGCAGGAACGTCTTGATCAGACCGCTCGCCGAAGTCGCCCGTGACTGGAGACCCGAGACTCCCGGCAGTGCCCGGGACATATCGAACCCGAGTCCGAAGATCTGGGCGATGCCGAGGACGATGAGCACGAGCGCGGCGATGACAACGATCGCCTGCCGGTATTGCAGGAACAACGACCCGACCGCGCCCGCCGCGACACCGAGCGGCAGGAGCAGCACGAGCATGCCGATATAGAACACCGAACCGTGCAGCAGCAGCCTCGGCCCCGACCCGATCGTCGAGGCGAAGAAGGCCGGCAACAGCAGCGCGGCGCAGGGGCTCAACAGCGCCAGCACTCCACCGAGGAAGGCGCTGATCAGACCGATATCCATCAGCGAGCTTCCGCAGCGGTGAGCATCATGTCGAAGACGCTCTCGAAGACCGACGCAGGCTGGGCGCCGACGATGGGCTGGCCGCCCAACACGAACGACGGCGTCGAGGCCACACCGAGCTGCAGCCCCAGCATCGCGTTGTCGTCCACGGCCGCTGCGGTCTCCGGCGATGCGAAGTCGGCGCGGAACTTGGCCATGTCGAAACCACCCATTTCCTCGGCGAGCGCGATGAGGTGATCGTCGGTCAACTGGCGCTTGGTCACGGACTCCCCGTTGGCGAACAGGACCTCGTGATAGTCCCAGAAGCGGTCCTGCTGGCCGGCCGCGTACGCCGCCCGCGCCCCTCGCGCCGAGTCCTCACCGAAGACGTTCACGTCCCGCCACTCGACGCGGAGCTTGCCGGCGTCGATGTGTGGCTGGAGTTCGGGCAGGGTTTCGGCGTTCCACTTCGCGCAATAGGGGCATTGGTAGTCCGAGAACACGACCAGCGCCACCGGCGCGTCAACGGGCCCCATGGCGAGCGCGTCATCGGCATCGCGCCGCTCGACTTCCTCGCGCAGCGGAGCCTGGCGGTCATACATGTCCTGCGGACTCTCCCGGTCCTGCGTGTCCTCCCCGGGGGCCGTCACCTCCGCCGCCGCCCCCTGCTCCGGGACGGCCTCGTCACCGCTCTGCCCCCGCAGGAGCGTGACGGCGATCAGGACGGAGGCCACAACGATGACGATGACCGGGAACAGCCAAGCGGGCTTCTTCGAGCGCTTGGAGTTCCCGGGATTCACTGGGTGGTCCGAACTCACTGCTTTTCCCCCCTGCGTGCAGACTGAGCCGCCACCCTAGTCGGGAGTTTTCGCAATGCCAGGGCTCATTCGATTCGGCCGCCTCGATCGAGTGAGTCATAGTGGAGGCATGGACGCTTCAACGGCCTCCTCGCCCAGCCGACAGTCCGTTCGACTGCTCGTGACGCTCCAACAGGCGCGGGCGGCCCTGCAGATGTGGGGACGCCGACAGTTCCTGGTTGCGCTCGGCGCGACCGTGGGGATCGCGCTGATCATCGGGGCAGCGACGGTGATGTTCCCGAATCCGATCTTCGGCCGCGAGGTGCCGACGGTGTGGTGGAACTATCCCGTCTGGATCCTCGCGTCGATTCTGTCGGGGATGCTGGTGGCGACTTATGTACGCCAGCCCGGTGCCCCCGAGACTCCCCAGGATTCCGAGGCCGAGCGCACGGAGCGGCGCTCCGGCCGGCTGGGCATGGCCGGCGGGATCCTGGCGTGGTTCGCCGTCGGATGCCCGGTGTGCAACAAGATCGTCCTGCTGGCCCTGGGCTCGGCCGGGGCGATGACGTGGTTCGCCCCCGTCCAGCCCTTCATGGGCCTGATCGCACTGGCGCTGACCAGCGTCGCCCTCGTCTGGCGCCTCAAGGGCCAGGTGGCCTGTCCGGTGTCGCCGCGGAAGCCAGTGTCGGTCGTCGCCTCCTGACAACCGGTTCGCAGACAACCGGCTCACCCCTTCGCCCCGCAACCCCCAGGCGACAGCGCTCGGCGTCGCCCCCTCGATTCAGCGACCGTGGAAGAAGATGTTCGCGAGCACGCGGGTGCCGAGGGTGAAGGCGAGGAAGAGGCAGATCAGGCCGAGGAACTGGAACAGCCCGACGGTCGGCAGCAGCAGCGCGCCGCCCTCCCTCGTGATGAGGAACGTCCCGGCGATGCCGAGCATGCTGGCGAGCAGGGTGATGTTGAGCTGATGGGCGACGCCGCCCACCCAGGCGCGGTCGCCCGGATGACCGAGGCTCCGGACATTGACCGTGAGGCTCCCGTCCTCCAGTTGCTCGCTGATGCGGGAGATCCGTCGCGGCAGCCGTGCGAGCACGGGCAGCAGCGTGGAGAGCTGGTGTTCGACCTGTTCCTTCACCGCCTCCGGCCCGGTGAGCTCCTGGGCGAGCTCGCTGCCCCGGGCCCGCGCGACCGCGACGAAGTCGATGTCCGGGTCGAGGATGCGCAGCGTACCGTCCAATGCCCCCAACGTCCGGAACACCGCCGCCAACTGCGGGGGCACCCGGAACCCGTGGCGCACGACGAGGTTAAGCAGATCGGTGAACAGCGCCGCGGTCCCGCCGGGGGCGAGCCCATCCCCGAAACGCACGAGGAGGGACCCGATCTCCCGCTCCAGGGCACGGTCATCCAGCTCCGCCGGGCGGTCCAACAGCCCCAGCAGGGCATCGGTGGCGGCGATGGAGTCCTCCCGTTCGACGGCGTGCACGAGCATGATGAGCGCTGTCCGGACGGAGCGATCGAGCCGGCCCACGGACCCGAAGTCGAGCAGCCCCAAGCCGTCCTCGGTGAGGATGACGTTGCCGGGATGCAGGTCGGCGTGGAAGACGCCGGAGACGAAGATTTGTTGGAGTACGCCGCGGAGCAGGGCCTCGGCCAGTTCCTGCCGGCGTTCGGCAGACAGTTCGGCGAGCTCCGGACCGGCTGCCGACAGGGGCTTGCCCGCCAGCCGCTCCATCACGATGACCTCGGCCGATGACAGGTGCTCGAAGGGTTTCGGGACGATGAGCTCGCTGGAGGCGGCGACGCCACGCATGTTCGCCACCTCGACGCGATAATCCAACTCCTCGTGGAGCGACTGTGCGAAACCGTCGGCGAGCGCGACCGCGCCGATGCTGCGTCCCCAGTCGGTCTGTTGCTCCAGCCGTTCGGCGAACCGGCGCAGGATGTCGAGATCGGCCGTGACCTGTTTGCGGGCCTGGGGCCGCTGGACCTTGACCACCACCGGCGTCCCGTCGGCCAACGTCGCCGCATGGATCTGCGCGACCGATGCCGCGGCCATCGGCGTCTCGGACAGCTCCGCGAAGGTCTGGTCGAGCGGGGTGGGGATCGCTTCGGTGACCACCCCGCGTACCTCCTCCCAACGCTCCGCAGCCACCTCCGAATGCAGCGTGGACAACTCGGCCACGAACGCGGGCGGCAGCAGATCGGCACGTGTCGCGAGCATCTGCCCGAACTTCACGAAGGTCACGCCCGCGTCGGTCAGGGCGAGCCGCAGGGAGCGGGCGATGCGTGGGGTTTCGAGATCGGTCTGGTGCGGGAGGTCGGATGTGGTGATGGGGCCGACGTACGCCGTCAGTCCCCGCCGCAGCAGAATCCACCAGATCGCGGCATAGCGACGCACGCGCCGCACCCAGGCGGGGAATCCGGTCACCACCGCGCTGAGCGACGGGACTTTGGAGGTCGGCAGGAACGCCTCGATCACGGTCAGCACAATCATTTGTGCCGTGATCAGGCAGCCCACCACGACGACCGTCAGCGCGACCGCCGCAGCGGTCGGGGTGATCGGGTCGATCTGAAAGGTGTCGAGGTAGAGCTGCGTCGCGTCGTTGATCAGCGCGCTGCTGATGAGGGAGACGATGGCGACACGGCCCCAGCCGAGGGGTACGCCGAGCAGGCGGCGCGTCACATAGAGCAACAGCGCCACATTGAACAGGGCGGCGACGAACGTCACAGGACCTCCGGGGGATCGGCTCCGCGAGGAGTCTGACAGAGAAACCGCGCCGATCCGATCTCGCGTTTCGTCCCGTCAGCGCCCGGGTGGCCCCGTGATCGGGCGATGCCCCGGCCAACTCTTGCCGTGGTGGCGATAGCCGACTCCCGCGAGTGATCCGGGGCCCGCCTCACCTGCTGCCGCTTGTCTCCATATGGACAGGGCGCTTTGATTGCAGGATGAGCAGCGTTGCTTATACCTTCCACGGTCCGTGGGACGGGCCCGTCGTCGCGACGGCCATCCATGCGGGTCACGACCTGCGCACGGAGCTCGTGCCGCTCATGGCCCTCCCCGAGCCGGACAGGTTCCGGGAGGAGGATCCGTTCACGGATCTGATCATCAAGGACATCCCGTCCCGGCTCGAGGTCCACCGGTCCCGCTTCGAGGTCGACATGAATCGGGCCGCCGACGAGGCCGTCTATCGCCGGCCCGAGGACTGTTGGGATCTGCAGGTCTGGCATGACCCTCCCCTGCCGCAGGAGATGGCGGAGGTCTCGCGCACGATCCATGAGGATTTGTACGCCGACCTCGCTGCCCGGCTGGATCCGCTTGCGGCCGCCGGCCCGTTCGTGGTGCTGGACGTGCACTCCTACAACCACCGCCGCGACGGTGCGCACGTCGACCCGGCGGACGAGGTGGACAATCCGGAGGTCAATCTCGGCACGGGGTCGATGGACCGGGACCGGTGGGGTGCGGTGGCGGACGCGTTCATCTCGAGGCGATGTCCTCGCCGCGGACGCCGGGGGGCCGCATCGACGTCCGGGAGAACGTCCGTTTCCGGGGCGCCAACCTCGCGCGCTGGGTGCACGAACGCTATCCCGGCACCGGCTGTGCGCTGGCGATCGAATTCAAGAAGACCTATATGGACGAGTGGACGGGCCTGCCGGACAACGAGCGCATCGACGTGCTTGCCGATGCCCTCGCCAGCACCATCGAACCGATGAGTCGGGCGCTGAAGTCCATCCGCCTCGTCACCGAAGGAGGCTGACCCGTGCAGACCGAGGACGTCCGACTGACCGGCGGGCTGTCGGTGGAGAGCCTGGGCGTGGACTATGCGCTCGCCCAGCTGGCCGCGAGCCTGCGGTTCCTGCTCGACATCACTCCCCTCAACACCGAGGACTGCCGCAAACCGTTCCTCACCGACGGGACCGAACCGGAGTTCATCTATCGCGACTTCGAAACCGATCCCGCCGTGCTGATCGCGGTCCTCGATACATCGATCTCACCCGCATCGACGATCCCCTGCTCGCCCAGCTCCTGCGCCGCAAGCACCGGGAGCTCAACCTGCAGTTCCAGATGCTCGATGCGCGGGAGACCGAGGATTTCCTGCCGCTGAGCATCGAGCTCTATGGCGGTGTCGAACCGACTCTGCGCCAACAGGCGGAGGCGATCATCGAAGAGGTGCCGCCCCCGCAACGCGCGACCGACCGCGTGGGTGCCGAGGCCTTCCTGGGCCTCGCGGAGTTGGAGATCGAGCACTATCGATCGATCGATCCGGACATCGAGATCCATGCCGAGATCCGGCCCGATGTGTCCGGCGTGATGGTCACGGGCAACACCCTGCTGATCGGTCCGGAGACCTCGGTCGATTCGGTCCGCGCGAACGCGCTGCTGCAGCACGAGGTCGGCACCCACCTGGTCACCCAGGTCAACGGCGCCCAGCAGCCGTTGAAGACGATGGGGGTCGGGCTCGCGGGTTATGACGAGTCCCAGGAGGGGCTCGCGGTCCTCGCGGAGATCGCCTGCGGCGGGCTCACCGCCGGGCGGCTGCGCCAGCTCGCCGCCCGTGTCGTCACCGCCCACGACCGCACCAACGGCGCCAGCTTCACCGAGGCCCACCGCCACCTGCTCGACCTCGGGTTCCCCGCGTCGGGGGCGTTCACGACCGTCATGCGGGTCTATCGCGGTGGCGGCCTCACCAAGGACGCCATCTATCTCCGCGGCCTGATCGATCTGCTCGACCACGTCGCGGGCGGCGGATCCGTGGAGCTGATGTTCCTCGGCAAGTTCTCGCTCGAGGACCTGCCGCTGGTGACCGACCTGCACGACCGCGGCATCCTGACTCCCGCCGTCCTCCGGCCCCGCTATGCGGAGGACGCCGAGAACCTCCACCGCATCACCGAAGCGGCCAACCGCCGCAACCTGCACGATCTGCTGGAAGGAGCCCGATGAAGATCGGTTTCGTCGTCAACGACATCGCCACGGAACAGGCCGTTTACACGACCACCAGGCTGGCGATGACCGCCACCCAACAGGGACACGAGGCCTTCCTGATCGGGGTGGGCGACTTTGCGTACATGCCCGACGGCAACCTCGCCGCCCGGGCCAGCGCCGCCGCCGGCAAGAGCTATCGCTCCCTGGAGCGCTATCTCAGCGACGTGCAGAAGCCCGAGGTCCAGCGGCTGATGGAGATGGAGGAATTCGACGTCGTCATGCTGCGCAGCGACCCCGCGGACGATGCCGAATCAGCGCCGTGGGCCAACAGCGCGGGCACCGCGTTCGGTCACCTGATCGCCAAGGCCGGCGTACTCGTCGTCAACCAACCCACGAGCCTCGCGAACGCTCTGTCGAAGGCCTATTTCCAGCACTTCCCGGAGATTGTCCGCCCCCGCACGCTGATCTCCCGCGACGCGGACATGATCAAGGAGTTCGTTGACGAACTGGGCGGCCGGGCCGTGCTCAAACCGCTCCAGGGCTCCGGTGGCAGTGGCGTCTTCCTCGTCAGCGAGGACGAGTCCCCCAACCTCAACCAGATCATCGAGGCCATCGCCCGCGACGGCTATGTGGTGACCCAGGAATATCTGCCCGAGGCCAAGAACGGTGACGTGCGGATGTTCGTGATGAATGGGCGGCCGTTGCAGGTGAAGGGGAAGTACGCGGCCTTCCGCCGCCGCAGCTCCGGCTCCGACATGCGGTCCAACATGTCCGCCGGAGGGAAGGCGGAGGCGGTCGAGGTCACGGACGCGATGCTCGAGATGGTCGAGGTCGTCCGCCCCAAGCTGGTCGCCGACGGCATGTTCCTCGTCGGGCTCGACATCGTGGGGGACAAGCTGATGGAGGTGAACGTGTTCTCCCCCGGCGGCCTCGGCTCGTGCGAGGAGCTCTACGGCGAGAACTTCGCCGCCGCGATCATCCAGGACCTGGAGCGCAAGATGTTCATCCGCCGGCACGCGACCGGCGACTTCACCAACGCGTCCCTGGCGACCCTCTGACCCGAAGCCGGGCGTCAGGTGGTTGACGCCCGGCCTGTGGTCCGCATCGGGAGTGCGACGGTTCACGCAGCGATGGCCTCCAGCACCCGTGTGCGTGCGGCACGGACCGCCGGCCCGAGGGCTGCGACGACGCCGATGACCACGATGAGGGCGAGGACGATGCCGATCTGCGCCCACGGGATGGCGAGCTGGGTCATCTGGTCGCTGATCGCACTGCGCAACCCGACACCGGCGAGCACGCCGAGGCCGATGCCCACGGTCCCGCCGATGACGCTGATCATCAGCGACTCCCGCACGATGAGCCCGCGCACCTGGCCCCGCGTCATGCCGACGGCCCGCAGGAGTCCGAGCTCCCGGGTGCGCTCGACGACCGACAGCCCGAGGGTGTTCACGATGCCGAGGGCGGCGATGAGGACCGACAGCGCGATCAGCGCATAGACCCCGCCGACCAGGGCGTTGATCTGGGCCCCGGCCAGCTCGCTGTACTCCACCAGACCAATCACCTCTGCCCCCGACACCTGCCGCGTGGCCGTGCGCAGCCCGTCCCCGATCGCGGCCACGTCCGCGCCCTCGCGGGCCGTGACGGTGACCATCGCGATCTCCTCGGGGATCCCGAGTTCGCGGAGCGTCGCAGGCGCGGTGAGGAAGTCGCCGGCGCTGATGTTCTGGGGGTACGCGAACGTGCCGACCACCGTCCACGTCATCTCGACGCCGTTGACCATGCCGGGCAGGTGCGTGCCCAGCTGCCAGCCGTTGTCGGCGAGCAGCGGTTCGTGGACCACGAGCTCCCCCGGCTGCTCGGCGGGTCGGCCGTCAATCATCGTCTGCCGGATCGGGTGCCCGTACGCCTCGGGCCGCGCGGCAGTCACCGTCGTCTGGAGGTCACCCACGCCCGCGCCGGTCATCTCATAGGTCCGGACCTCGCCGACCCCGTCGATCGCCCGGATTCGCGCAAGCTGCTCGCTGCCGATCCCCTGGTGCGCCGAGACCATGTAGTCCGACGTCATCACCTGCGGCATCAGGTCGTCGATCGTGGCCTTCATCGACGCGCCCAGTGTCCCGAGCGTCCCGACGAGGAAGAGCCCGATGGTCAGCGTGAGCGCGGTGGCGACGGTCCGGCCGGGCCGGCGCGCGGCGTTGAGCCGGGCCAGTCGGCCGAGCGGCTTGGTGAAGACGGGTGGTTCGTCGGTGCTGGTGTGCCGCGGCGCGGCCCTGCGCTCGTTCGTTCCGGTGCCGCTCATGGCGACCACGGGCGCGATGCGTCCGGCGCGGCGGGCCGGCGGGAGCGAGGCGAGGAGAGTGACGACCAGACCCACGCCGATGCCGGTCATCAGGACCGGCCCGGACAGGGCCAGTCCCCCGCTGCCGCCCATGAGCGCCAGCAGCCCGGCGGCCAGGCCCCAGCCGGCGAGCACCCCGAGCACCGATCCGACGAGTCCGACGGCCAGCGCCTCGAGCACCACGATCCGCCCGACCTGACCGCGCGACGCGCCGAGGGCCCGCAGCAGAGCGAGCTCACGGGTGCGCTGCAGGACGAGGATCGAGAACGTGTTGACGATCAGGAAGCACGCGACCACGAGTGCGATGCCGGCGAACACCAGCAACAACGGCTGCAGGAACGACAGCGCATCGGCCTGCGCGGAGCTCTGCAGGTCCGCCGCTTCGGCTGCGGTGAGGGCCTCGGATCCGGGCAGCGCCCGATCGATCGCGTCCGTCACGACCGCAGCATCGGCGCCGTCGCCGAGTTGCGCCCAGATCTGCGTACGGCCGGCGTCGCCGACCCACCCCTCAAGCTGACCCGGGTTGACGAAGACCGTCTGGGTCTCGTTCGCACCGGCGGTCCAGTCCCCGACGCCCACGACCCGGAGCGCGACCTCGCGCATCCCGTCCACGGGGAGGGCGAACATCACCCGGTCACCGAGCCGATAGCCCGCTGCGTCCCAGGTCGCGCGGTCGAGCACGACCTCACCGGCGGCCGGCGCGCGGCCCTCGGCGAGCGTCAGGGCCGGCTCGCCCGTGGCCACGGTGAACTCGGTCCAGCCCATGGCAACGGCCGGTGCCACTGGGTTGACGGCGGTCGTGCCGTCCTTGCGGTCGAACCCGACCCCGGGGACCGTCAGCACACCCTCGGCCGCGCGGACACCGGGCAGGTTCGCGACGCGGGAGACGTCGGACGGGGAATAGGCGCCCGCGGCGGCGTCGCGGCGCTCCGGATCGAGCGCCCCGCGCGGGGCGACGACGATGTCGGGGGTGCGGCCGTGGGTGAGGCCGGCGTACTGCGCCCGCAACTGACCCGTGAACAACAGCGACCCGGCGACGAACGCGACGCCGAGCACGACCGCGACGAGGCTCAGGACCAGCCGGCCGCGGCGGCCCCACAGGGACTTCAGCACATAGTTGTTCATCTCAGGATTCCTTCTGGAGCGTGGCCATCGTGGCCAGGACCCGCTCTCGGGTCGGGTGGATGAGCTCGTCGACGATGCGTCCGTCGGCGAGGAAGATGGCGCGGTGGGCATACGCGGCCGCGACCGGGTCGTGTGTGACCATCACGATCGTCTGGCCGAACTCGTCGACGGAGGCCCGCAGGAACCCGAGCACCTCGGCGGAGGCGGTCGAGTCGAGGTTGCCGGTCGGTTCGTCGGCGAACACGATCTCGGGCCGGGAGACGAGCGACCGCGCGCACGCGACCCGCTGCTGCTGGCCACCGGAGAGCTGGCTCGGACGGTGGCCGAGGCGATCGGTGAGGCCGAGGGTGCGGACGACGGTGCGATACCAGTCCGGGTCCGGCTTCCGCCCCGCAATCGCGAGCGGCAGGACGATGTTCTCCGCCGCCGTGAGAGTGGGGACGAGGTTGAACGACTGGAAGACGAACCCGATCCGCTCGCGTCGCAGCCTGGTGAGTCGTCGGTCGGAGAGCGAGCCGAGTTCGACGTCACCGATCCACGCCTCGCCGGAGGTCAGTGTGTCGAGGCCGGCGAGGCAGTGCATGAGCGTTGACTTGCCGGAGCCGGACGGGCCCATGATCGCGGTGAGCTGGCCGCGCGGCAGGTCGAGGGTGATGTGGTCGCACGCGACGACGCGGGCATCTCCGGAGCCGAAGACCTTGGTGAGGTCGCGGGCCCGTGCAGCGAGTTCGGGATGGAAGTCGGGAGTGCCAAGGGTTTCGGGAGCAATGGTGGTGATCATGTCTCCACGATCGGACTTTTCGCGCACGTCCGAATCGGGCGGAGGACGCGATCACGACCGCGACGAAAGTCGCATGGCCTGCAGCGGGCGCACGACCCTTCGGCGGATGCCCGACTGTCGCCCATGGGGTGGAATGGGACCATGAGCTTCCTTCGGTCCACCGATCCCGTCCGCGACCGTTCGTGGTGGGTGCGCACGGTGGTCTATGGGCTCGCCCTGGTCCAGCAGATCGCGGACACCACGAGCACGCCCGACATCGGCACCGGACAGATCGCCACCGTGACCGCGATCGTGGTGGTCATGGCGGTGGCCGTCTATCACCGGGACCGCTACCCCCTGGTGGTGGCGCTCCTGGCCCTGCTCGGTGGGATCCTGTCGCCCGCCCTGGTCGCGGTCGGGGTCGTGGCGGTTGCGAGCCGGGCGCGTTGGTGGTGGACCCTCGCGTTCGCCCTGATGGCGGTCGGTGTGCTCGCGCTCCCCTGGCGACTCCACGAGTCGGGGATCTCGGTGACCTATGCCGGACCCGCGAGGGGGTTGTTGCTGTGGGTGACCAATGTGGTGGCGTTCGTCGTGTTGCCGGGCCTCATCGGGACCATCCGGCGAACCACTCGCCAGGCCCGCATCCAACGCCTCGGCTTCGAGGCGCGCCAGCGGGAGCTCGCGGCCGATCAGGCGGTCGCCGAGGAACGCACGCGGATCGCCCAGGAAATGCACGATGTGCTCGGTCACAAGTTGTCGCTCATCACGCTCCAGGCCGGCGCACTCCAGGTCAACGCCGACCGCGGTCCGGAGGTGATCGAGGAGCAGGCGGAGCTGATCCGGGCCACCTCGCGCCAGGCGTTGGACGAGCTGCGCGCCATCGTCGGCGTACTCAACAAGGACAACGATCCCACCTTCCGCCCGCAGCCCGGCCTGGCGGAGGTGCTCGAGCTCGTGGCCCACAACCAGGCCTCCGGGGCCCGGATCGAGCTGGACAATCGGCTGGGCGACGCCGAGGCCGTGCCCATGGCCACGCAGACCGCGGTCCATCGCGTCGTCACCGAGGGGCTGACCAACGCGCACAAGCATGCGCCGGGAGCAGCGGTGCGGTTGACGCTGGCCCTGGAGGGGGAGGAATTGCAGGTGGCGCTGGTCAACCGGCCCTCATCGGCAGCCCCGCCCCAGGACGGGATCGGGCGGGGACTTCCGGGGTTGCGTGAGCGCGTGCGTGCGCGAGGCGGCAGGCTGGAGTCGGGACCGACCGCCGAGGGCGGTTATCGCCTGGCCGCCTGGCTGCCCTGGCCGGCAGCAACGGAGGGAGAAGCGGATGGCTGAGACGATCCGGGTCGTGATCGTGGACGACGATCCCCTGGTCCGCGCGGGGCTCGCGATGATCCTCGGTGCGGCGGACGATCTCGAGGTCGTCGGCGAAGCGGAATCCGGGCACGGGCTGGCGGCGCTGGTGGACGAGACCAACCCCGACGTCGTGCTCATGGACATCCGCATGCCTCGGGTCGATGGGCTGGAGGCCACACGCGTGCTGACGTCGCGGCCGGGTCATCCGGCGGTGCTGGTGCTGACGACGTTCCATCTGGACGAATACGTCTTCGGTGCCCTCGAGGCCGGCGCGTCGGGGTTCCTGCTGAAGGACACGCCGCCGAAGGAGATCATTGAGGGGGTACGCATCGTCGCTGCCGGGCAGGCGATTCTGTCGCCGGCGGACACGCACAAGCTCGTCCGCCGCTATGCCGCCCGCCGCGAGGACGCGAGGGCCGCGCACCACCGGACACGCCTGGACCAGCTCAGCGAACGGGAGCGTGAGATTGCGGTGCTCGTCGCGCGGGGTCTGTCGAACGCGGACATCGCAGCGGAGGTCGTGGTGGCCGAGGCGACCGTCAAGGCGCACGTCTCGCACATCCTCACCAAGCTCGACCTCGACAACCGGGTCCAGGTCGCGATCGCGGTTCACGAAGCGGGCCTCGACGACTGACTCCAACGCTCCGTCATCCCACCCGGATCGTCCCCCACGAGATGCTCGTGTTCTCACCACGGAAGTGGTCCGGCGTGCGATAGGCGAACGGCACGACGGTCCCGTCGTCCGGGTCGGGCCGGCACTGGACCCGGACGCGCTCCATCTCGAACAGGTCCGCTGTGCAGTGCCACTCCCGGTGGTCCAGGGCCTGCTGCACCGTGTCGGTCTCGCAAAGGTCGATGTGCGCCCGTGCATAGGTCGCCCGAATCGCCGGGTCGGCGTGATAGCCGTCGATGTAGTGCTCCACCGCCGCCGCGCACCCCTGCGCCACCGCGATCCCGAGCAACTCCTGGGCTTGGACCTCGGCGGGATGGTCGCCGGCGCGGGTGACGCGGACCTGCTGCGTACACCCCAACAAACCAAGCATCAGCACGGACGGTTTCAGCACACGATCACGCTAACCCAGCAACGCCGCCGACGCCCTCCGCATCAACCGCTGTCCGGCCCGAGATTCTGCCGTGACTAGGGTGGACATCAGGCGAACCCACGGGAGCACCATGTCACTGTCAGCCGTCCCCCTCTCCATCCTCGACCGCGCGAATGCGCGCGAGGGCAGCTCCGCCGCGGACGCCCTGAACGCCGTGATCGAGCGGGCTCGGCGGGCGGAGAAGATCGGGTACCGCCGTTTCTGGGTCGCCGAGCACCACGCCGTGCCGGGGATCGCAGGGTCCACGCCGACGCTCCTGATGGCCGCGATCGCCGCACGCACCAACCGGATCCGCGTCGGCTCCGGTGGTGTCATGCTGCCGAACCACCAGCCAATCGTGGTTGCGGAACAGGCGGCGACACTCCAGGCGCTGTACCCCGGCCGCATCGACCTCGGCCTCGGCCGGTCCGTCGCCTTCACCGAGGCGATCCGCACCGCGCTGCGCCAGGGCTGGGACGCGGCGGATCGGTTCGAGGAAGACCTGGGCGAGCTCCTCGCGTACCTCTCCGGGACCGCCCCCATCAAATCCCGCCCGGCGGATGGCGGGGTGACTCCCCCGTTCGTCTTGGCGATGGGGAAGGGAGTGGAGTACGCCGCCCGGCTCGGCCTCGCGGTCGTCGTCGGGGGCCCGGCGTTCACGGGTCGCAGGTCCGGCCAGGCGCAGGAAACGCTCCAGCGCTATCGGGATGAATTCCAGCCGTCACAGTGGTGGCGCGAACCCTATGTGATCGCGTCTGCGAACGTCGCGGTCGCCGAGACCGCCGACGGAGCACGGGACCTGTTGCTTCCGGAGGCCTGGTCGAACACCGCGGCGCGCACGATCGGGGATTTCACGCCGCTGGAGTCGGTCGCCACGATTCGGGAGCGAAAGAAGACGCCGCGGCAGCGGACGATGGTTGAGGAGCAGCTCGCTGCCGGAATCCACGGGACCGAGGATCAGGTCGGCGAGCGTTTGATCCAACTGCTCACGCGCACCGGCGCTGACGAGCTGCTGGTGACGACGAATACCTTCGACACCGACGCACTCTGGGAGTCGGACCGCCGGTTGGCGGCACTGTTCAGCGAGTGACTCTCTTCGGACCTCGCAACATGACCTGCCAATTCCCAACCCGAACTCATCCTCCCAACACGCATGCAGGTTGGGACGTCGCTTTCATGTCGGGAAGTGGATTGTCAGTGACCTTGCGGACTCGAAGCGAGTGAACGACAGCGGCTTTGGCATCGAAGTCACCTGCTGGACCGGTTGCCGGCGCAGTTCTTCGTTCGGTCCCCTCCGCATTCGCCTGGCGCGCGTTCTGTGTGGTCCGCGCCGCCATCCCGGACCCTGCGCTGCTCCTGCCCGCCGACTTTGCCTGTCGCGGCCTCCCGCGCTTTGCGCTCTTCCTGTTCGCGCGCCTGTCGCTCGGATTCGACCAGCACCTCCTGGCGTTTGCGCAGGGCCGTCATCCGCTTGCCCAAGCGGGAGGCCGCCTCCTGCACTTGGCTGCGCATCTCGTCCACGCACTCGGAGGGGTAGAACGCGACAATCGAGGGATCATCCGCCGTGCCCCCGTCCAGCAACGCGAGCAGCGTCTCCGCCACGGCCACTTGGCTTTTGAGCCCGGCCATTTCAGCGTTGCCCGCTGCGGACGTGTCCGGCAACGGTCTGTCGGGATCCACTGCCTGGGACGCGAGCACAAGTGCTTGGACCTGAACCGGGAGGGCGCACTCCACCGCTGGCGAATGGGCGCCGAGCTTCTTCTCCCGGGCTTCGACAGCGGCGGCACGGATCTCCGGATGACCTGCCCCCATTGTTAG
>LSQX01169416.1_pt1 | contig 15096 bp, 12 predicted proteins | sample 654561 | NCBI WGS metagenome assembly LSQX01 (sample SAMN04489861, study PRJNA283612) | anaerobic digester metagenome | isolation source: 4 biogas reactors fed with cattle manure at either 37C or 55C with and... | place: Denmark: Kongens Lyngby | collected 2014 | reverse complement strand
GAACAGATAGCCCGTAGCCTTGTACTCCTCAAGTGGGGAGACCTCAGTCAGGAGAAAACCTGAAAACTCATCCCCAACGGCCCATTCTCTTTCGCTCATTGCTCTTATGCTCCTATTCAAGGCGGAACACTACCATGAGAATAGGTGATTGACAACCCTTGGGTCAAGGACTACCCTTGGGCTATGCTATACATAGGAAGTCACACAAGCATCGCAGGGGGTTTGGAGAATGCAGCCATCGAGGCTAGCAAGCTTGGAGCCACGGCTTTTGGCATGTTCACCAAGAACCAACGCCAGTGGGCAGCGAAGCCCATCACAGAGGAGCAGAGCTCCAAGTTCAAGCGGACCCTCAAGGAACTCGGTTATTCCTCCGATCAAGTCCTCCCCCACAACAGTTATCTGATAAATCTGGGCAATCCCGACGACCAGAAGCGAAGGCAGAGCCTTGACGCCTTTATCGATGAGCTGGAGAGGGTCAGGACCCTTGGTTTGGACATGCTGAATTTCCACCCCGGATCGCATGTTAACAAGATAGACCGCAAAGGCAGCCTATCCCTGGTCTCTGAAGCTCTGGATGAGGCTCTCAGCTCCACTGAAGGGGTGCGCCCCATAATTGAGACGACTGCAGGCCAAGGAAGCAACCTGGGCTCCACCTTCGAGGAGATCGCAGAACTGCTTGCAATGAGCCGCTATCCCGAACGCCTGGGAGTCTGCATCGACACCTGCCATATTTTTGCCGCAGGCTATGATCTGAGAAGTGAAGAAGCCTTCCATAAGACCTTTGAAGAATTTGGCCGGGTACTAGGGTTCGACAAGCTTTCAGGCATGCATCTCAATGATGCCAAAATAGCATTGGGAAGCAAGCTGGACCGCCATGAAAGCCTAGGCAAGGGACAGCTGGGCATGGAGCCCTTCATCCGCATTGCACAGGATCCACGATTCAGGGGCATTCCCCTGGTCTTGGAAACCACCGACAGCTCACTCTGGGCCGAAGAGATCGCACTGCTCCAACGCTATGCAAAGAGAGAGAACTCATGATACACAAGAACCTCCCTTTTCCCAAACCTCTGCTTTTTGGCCATCGCGGCTACTCCAGCCTGAAACCTGAGAATACACTTGCCGCTTTTCAGCTCTGTATTGAAAAGGGGATACCCGGTATCGAGCTTGATGTGCAGCTTTGCAAGACAGGCGAGCTGGTCATAGTCCATGATGACAATATGAAAAGGGTCAGCGGCAAAGACTCCCTGGTAAAGGATCTTACCTTTGATGAACTGAGAAGCCTCGATGTGGGAGAGGGGGAACAGGTGCCCCTGCTAAGCGAGCTCTTTGAGCTTTGTGGTGATTCCCTATATTATGACATTGAGTTGAAAGTGCCTGGACTGGACGATGGGGGCATTGCAGTGAAGACTTGGCAGACTATCCAGGCCTTTGGCATGGAGCAGAGGTGTATGGTCTCCTCCTTCAACCCTTTCGCTCTGCTGAAATTCAACAGGGCAAGCAAAAAGGCCATCCCAAGTGCCGTCATCTTTGATGAGAGCCCAGCGGTTCCCAAAATCTTCCATCATGGATGGGGAAGGCATATCGCCCGGTGTTCCTATCTCAAGCCACCCATAGCGCAAGTCGATGAGGCATTTGTGAAAAAGTTCAAAACCCGGAAGCACTACCCTCTCTGCATCTGGACCGTAGATGATTTCGCTGAAGGAAAGCGCGCACTCGACCTGGGCATCGATGGTATTATAAGCAACGATCCCGCCCTGTTCCTTCCCCTCGTCACATCAGAAAAATGAGGAGAGCAGCAGCGATGAGCTGATCTGGCCAAAACGCCTGAAGGCCTTCTTCTTCGCATCTTCCGCAAGAGGGGCAAAAGCTACAGCTTCCACTTCGAGGGTATCGGAGAGCAACAGCCGCTTGGACATGTCCCACAGCTGTATGCTACCGGTGACCACCACAACACTCTGGTCCCCTATCTGACTCTCATCGACCACACCGGCTTTTCCCCTCACCACCAGGTTTGTCCCGGGTGCCTTTAGGGCGACCTCATCATACAGGTCCCCCTCCTCCTCCTGGATGAGGGATACAGGCGAGATGGTGACACCCCTGCTGTCATACAGGTCAAGCAGTGCAGAGAGGGCCTCCTTGGTGTTTCGGAGGGTCCCGGTATACTCATACTCGCGTATGTCTCCTATTATTTTCTTTGAAGCAAAACCCGAAACGAGCGAGTAGGAAAAATCAATGCCGTGCTTGTCCAACGCTTGCTGTAAAGGCTCCAGGGTTTCCTGAGGAATCCGTTCTGCCAACGTGAGCATTGCTGAGGAAAAGTCAACGGAGAACCGGATGGACCCGTTGCCCACCAGCCCATAATTGTACGGCACGAACTGGATGAATCCTTCTGAAGCGGTATTGAACAAGAGTGAGTCGGCATACCGCGCGCCCAGACTGTTCAAGGCATCAAACTCAGCTACCACCGGGGCATTGAGCACCTTCGGCGAGAGCAGGCGGCTCCTTCTTCGCAGCTGGACAGTCGCAGTTGCCTGAAGCGGATCGCTCTTGCTCAAGGAAAACTTCAGGGCATTGATAAAAGTAATGCTCTTGGCAAGCAGGGCATCAAGTTCATACTTCTTGTTGGTGACAGGACCTTCTGAAGCGATGAGGGCGGCATCGAAATAGAGCATGATGGCCTCGATGTCATTGTTTGCCCTGTAAGCTGAGTCAGCCTTACGTATCAAGGCTGCTATATCCTCGTCCCGCTGAAGAACGGCATTGTACACGCTTGTACGCTTGGATTCGAGTTTTGCCGTGTCGGCAGTTGCAAGCAGATAATACTGGGAAGGGGAGCGGGAGTCACTCTTAGAGTATTCGTTGACGATGTTCAGCCCGAAATCCTCGATGGCATCGGTGGTGGTCAGCTCACGGTAGTAGAGGTCCTGTACCGGCTCCCCAATAAAATCCGACACCTGTTTGAGTATGTCCTCATACGCCATAAGCTTGGCGTTAAAAATAAGCTGGGTATTTCCTTTTCCTACAAAAGCAGTCCTGTTGGAAGAGACCACGGGGTTGTAGACCCATGAAGGGATGCCTTCCACTTGAGAACGCACCAAATTGGAGAACGAGGTGCAGGAGGAGAAAAGCACCAGCACTATCAGCGCCATCACCACTCCCAAACCAAACCGCCGGTATCTATGTTTCATCGTTTGCATCCTCTACCAAGTGTACGCCAAGCCAAGCTGCATGAACAGACCCGAGCTAAAGCTCACCTGCTCAGACACCCAATGTTTGTTCCCTATCCCAAGGGCGAGTGAATAGCCCTGCATTCGATAGCTATAGGTAAGGAGAGCACTGCTTCCATAAAGCAAGACACCATCAGAGAGTGAGTAGCCGAGACCCAGGCTACACTCCATTGCGAGGGAGCTGTTACGCCAGAAGCCTGAATAAAGACCGAAGACCATCGATAGGGGCAGAGCGGCAGCAACCCCAGCCCTTCCGTACAGGTTGGAAGGAGAGAGGCTCTCACCACTGAGGTCGATCCCACTGCCCAATACAAGCATGAAGGGATGGATGCCGATATCCTGGCTGTAGGAGGCATCAACGGCAAACCCTCTCCCTGCCGAAAGCAAGCTGGAGAAAGAGAGTCCTACTGATTTTCCCTTCTGCTGCGCCAGTCTCATGCCGGGCAGAAGTTTTTTCCCACCGGTTGAGACAAGGAGGGAGACCGGCTCCTCCTGAGAAACCTGTTGCACAACCGCAGTCCCCCACCTGCTACCCTCTGCATCAAGTCCCTTATAGTGCTCCCCCCTACGCAGGGAAGCAAGAGAGGCATACCCCCGATCATAGACATGATCTATACTCAGCCCAGGCTCCGTCCCAATGAGGGTTAGCCCATCATAGAGAAGTAGCGAAGAGAGCTTCTCCTCCAGATCCTTCTCAAGGCGCCTGGGGCCCTTGCCTCGGGCATTCAGGCAGAGCTGAAGCTCACTCCCTTCATAGCTGAAGAGCAGATCTACAGTGAGGGCATTCGCCTCTTCTGCAACCAATCCTTCAACGGTCACGGAGAGCTCCCCTTCCCCGTCGATGCGGCTGAGCAGGGAGTGGGTGGCTACACGTTCGACTACCTCTCTCACCAGATTATACGAAGCGCCCTCCTCTGCTGCAGCAACCACAAGAGTCGGTCGGGCAGACAGGGAGAAGAGAGACAACAGTATCATGGTGAGCAGTAGGATACGCTTCACTTCTCAGATCCCACCTTGATGATCTCCTTGACGAGCCTTGCGCTGTCCACCATGGCCGGGAGGGCCGCCCATTCAAACCTGGAATGGAGGTTATGCCCACCGGTGAATATGTTGGGACAGGGTATCTTATGCTCATTGGCCATTCGGGCACCATCGGTGCCTCCTCTGATCAGAGCCTCCTGAAGATTCATACCCAGGCGTCTGCCCGCCTCATGCAGATTGTCCATGGCGATGGGCTTTTCCTTAGCTATCATGGCCATGTTGTAGTAGACATGCTTTGCCTCTACGGTGATTTTCCCCTTCGGATAGAGGGCTTCGGCACTCTTGGCCAAGAGGTGCAAAGCCTCAATCCTATGGTTTAGAATATCCAGGTCGAAATCCCTCAAGTAGATGGTAAGGTCCACCTCAGTTGCTGTTCCGCTGATGGTGTGGGCACAGTAGTAGCCATAGCGCCCATCAGTAGCCTCGGGGCTCTCCACCTGCGGCAGGGCATTTATATAGAAGGCTGCCATGGTAAGGGCATTGACCAGCCTTCCCCGCGCTGCACCCAGGTGATAACTCACCCCGGAAAAGTGTACGTTGACCGTAGCGGCATTGAAGCATTCGCTCTCCACTTCAAAGCGTTTGCCACCATCGACGGTGTAGCAGTATGCACAATCAATCTTGTCGTAGGGAAAGCTGTCCATCCCCGCTCCGGTCTCTTCATCGCTGGTAAAGATCAGTTCCAAGGGACCATGCTTTATGCTGGGGTCGCTGGCCAGTCTGTTTGCAACTGACATGATGATCGCGACACCAGCCTTGTCATCGCTGCCTAACAAGGTGGTACCATCGGTAACTATGAGAGTCTCTCCCTTATACTGGGCAAGTTCCTCGTTATCTTCAACCTTGATCGTGTACTCCTTGTTCAAGGGAATATCCAGGCCATCGTAGGATTCGATGACCCGAGGTTTGACACCATTGCCAGGGACATCGTCAGCGGTGTCGACATGAGCCATAAAGCCAATGGTAGGCACCTCGTAATCGAGGTTGGAAGCCATGCGGGCGATGACGACTCCCGTCTTGTCGATATGAATGTCATCGATGCCCATCTTTTTGAGTTCAGAGACAAGCAGGTTCAACAGGTCCCACTGGCCATCGGTGGAAGGGCTCTTTGTGGCAACGGCCGTGTCGTCACTCATAGTATCTATGGCAGCATATCGTAAGAATCTCTGAAGGATCTCTTCAGCAAAAGCAGTTTTCATGTATTTCTCCTATAGGAGCATTATTCCACAAAGAGAACCCGTGAGCAACAAGCAAAGCCGGTCTAGCAGAAAGAGACCCTCCGAAGAGGGCCTCATCCTTTGAAAAACAACTCAAACTTTAAAATTATACTTCTTGAGCATAGGCTTCACCATGTCGATGACATTATACAGGGCAAAGACACAGATAATGATCCCCGTCACCACAAACCCCCGCTTCAGGGTTGTCCCCACAGAGATCATACTGGCTGCGAGTGCATAAGAGACCTCCGGTTCGGTAGTGACCGAGATCAGCCAATCATTGAATGACTCGTCAAGATCGCCACCGAACTGGTAGTAGCGCCAGATCGACATGATGGTACTGGCAACGACACCCGTAGCTACCGCTATGGCTGTCGCAGCTGATATCTTCCCCCAAAACACAACACTGGGAATGCAGGCGTAGACTACTCCTGCAGTGAACAGCACGGTGGTGCGTGTCAGCAGTTTCTGCATATCCTTCCAGAAGGGGGCTCTCTGGGAGGGTGAGAGTGCCCTTGAAAAATGCTCTGCCTCCGAAAGCATCAAGGAGCGATTCTCGGCAAGTTTCTGCTCAAGGGATGCCATCTCCTCCTCACTGATCAGAGATCTGGCAAACTCAACGACATTCTGAGCCTGATCGGCTGCATCCAGATCATTTACAGCATAGCAGAACTCCATGTACTGCCTACCCTGTTCCTCGCTGAGGGTGCTCTGGACAATATCGAAACCCGTATATTCGTCACTGGAGAGAGCTCGGCTAAGGTCCTCCTCGAGATACTCCCAAACCACTCCTTTTTGCTCGTCAATGATACGAGCTACGGTAGGAAAAAGCTCCTTGTCAGTAATCTTCGCCTTGGTTTGCGCCTCCCACCCCATCGAACACCCCGATAACGGGATGACCAGCATCACCAATACAGTCCAGTTCAGGATGCATTGCATCTTCTTTTCCATAGTACACTCCTTATGTTTCTTGCCATGACGACTCAATCTAGTTTTCTCAGAAGTTGGGGATGGAAAGGAATTCCCATCCGAACAGGACACTGAAGCGAAATTTGGAACGGTCGGGAAACGTACGTGAAACCAGTTCGTACTCGTCTTCGAAGACCCCGCTAGGGTCTCTCACAGACAACCTCGGCTCAAGGTATAAGGCCTTACCAATACGCCAGGTATAGCCGAAGGCAACCTCATTAAGGTAGAGAATACCCCCTTCCGGTTTGTCGGCACCGCTGAAAATGCCGATCTGCAGAAGGGATACCGAGAGATACGCTCCGTTTCCAAAGGGGTGGTAATCAAGAAAAAGGCCTGTCTCCCAGAGCCTTGCCTCGTTGTAGAGGAGGTCGCTGGTCAGACTGAGGGGAATACGGAGGGAAAACTCCTCATCGAGATGCAATCTCACTACCGATTCAGCTTGCAAGGTGGGCAAAAACAGTGCATCAAAACTCCTAATGTCCAAGCAAACGGAGAGAGAGCTCCCCTCTTTAGCGCCTGCAGAAAAGAGAGCCAGCATCATGACTGTCGCCAACACGGCTTTTTTCATCTCACTCCTCCTGCCACCCACCCTACCACCGCGATAAACAGGAGAGAATTCACCAAACTTACTACTCAAAACAGTGAAGAGCTCACAGTCCAAAATAATTCCGGCTCCGAATATGCCCAACAAATCCTCAGAAAACAAAACATTTCTGTCTGTTTTCACAAATTAAGGAGGTTCTAAGGCGCATAATTTTCTTTTTTTGAACTCTTGTGCTAGACTTGTAGGGCGACTGCCCTATTTTTTGTTATACTTACTAGAGCAAGGAGCTTAGTGTGAATAAAACTCGGTCAATTATACTTATTGTTGTTGCCTGTATTGTAGTGCTGGGAGGTACCTACTGGTACTTTGGTATGCAAAAGCCGAAAACCCAGGAAGGGGCAACCACCCCGGCGGTAGTCGACCCTGTAAAAAAAGAGCCAACAATTGCCAAGGAGAGCCCGGTTGTCCCGCCCCCAGCTGTAGAAGAAATGACCTCCCTCCCTAAGGCCGCCGTCGAACAAAAGCAAAAGACGGCCACAGCTGAAAAACCAACCATGAAGGACAAGGATCTCCCCACAACGGAGCAGAAAGCAAAACCAATTCCCTCTCCAGTCGCTCCTATCATTACCATGGCAGGAGGCTTCTCCCTTCCTACCCTGGAGGTCAGGGGTGAAGAAGAGCCCATTGTACAAGAGACGCTCACTTCGGTACTGGTCAGTGAAGCTTTGCCAAAAAGGGAGAGAACACAGCCCCTAGAAGAGGACGTATCGGCCCTCCCTTCTGACCTTGCCAGTGAAGATGTGGCACAGAGCGTAGAGTTATCCCTTGCTACAAGCAAGACAGTTGAGTCCCTGCCTGAGGCAGTGACGATACCTCCAAGCAATGGGGCAGCGATACCGCAGACCAACATGATCCTCAGAAGCGAAACCGGGGCGGAAGAGAAAGAAAATCCGAAGAGAGAGAAGCCGGCTATGGAAGGCAGCCTCTCGGTCTCCTTTCTGGACTACAACTTCCCCAAGGACTTCTCTACAGCAGAGAAAGGCTTCAATGTAAGCTTGGATATCATGAGGCAGAACGAGATGTTCGGTTGGGGTGCTACGTTGGAAGTCGGAAAAAAAACCACAGCTGATATTGTACAGGTAAGCTTGCTGGCAAGGGGTGTATGGAGACTGGGAGAGGGCAGAGTAACCTTCCCCCTCTCTGTCTCATTGGGACCGACACTCTTCATTGACTCCACAGCAAATACCACCGAATTCGGCATAAAGGGCAAACTCGGCGCCGGGGTGAACTACACCATCTCAGAATCGTTTAGGATCTTCTATGCCATAGGGATTGGTGTCACCTATAACTTCCAGAACAGATCGTTGTCCAGGTTTGTATTGGAGCCCATCAGAGTAGGGGTGGGTTTTAGTTTCTAGGCTTATTGGCTTCAGTGAAGGAGGGTGCCTCAGAGGCCTCTCCTGAGACCTCCACCACTTGGGGGATGAGCGGATTCTCGTCCCATCCAAGGGCCTCTATGACCGCTTCTTTCTGCTTGAGGGCCTTTCTGCTGAGGAAGCTGACAGACCCTTCATCCAGATAGAGGATGAGACCCTTCCTTGCACCGGATGCCTTGCCAAAACCCAAACTCCGAACAGAGGAGACATCCAAGGACCAGACCTCCTCACAGGGGGTCTTTTTTGTCCTTCCCTTCTGTACGCGCTGATACAGCTTCAGATCTTGCTCAGTAATGACCAACCGCCCCCGAAGCAGATCACCATCACCTGATAGGGGGACTTTTCCACAAAAGAGTGAAAAATCGAACTCATCCTGCCTCACCTTTCCCACATCTGTCTCGCTGACCCAATAGGAGACGCGATAGAACAGGAATACAAGGAAAAAGAGCAAGGGGAAGATCATGTAGTATGCCACTATGCCTATGTAGGCAGGGGAGATAAACACCACAACAAGGGTCAAGCCCAACAACAGTAGTTTCAAGAGGGTTTTCATACTATGACTGTAATACCTAGAAGGGAAAAAGAAAAGCCTTTCTGAACTGTGAAGCATTTGGCCATCGGGGAAACCTATCCAGGTGGAGGCTACTATGAAACAAGTTCGTACCACGACCGGTCTGCTTATTCTTATGATGATCCTCATCATTGGCTTTACCGGTTGCAAAGAGGAGCCTGGAAGATCTTCCCTGCGTCTGACCATGCGGGGAACTGAAGGCCAGGATCGCTCCATCGTACCAAAGGACACCCCCCTGGAAGTGTCTCGCTATGCAGTTACCGGAGAAGGTCCTCAAGGCAGCACCTTCGAAATACAGAGTGTGAACCCTACCATTGAGGTGGAGGGTCTGCTCATGGGTACCTGGAGCGTCGCAGCAGTCGGGCAGAATAATCAAGGGGTAAACCTTGTGCACGGATCTGCCGAATGTTCACTGAGCAATGAACCGACAAATGTCCTCATCGAGTTGAAAACGCTTATGGGAACAGGGACAATGAACGTAAAACTCGCTTGGGATGAGACAAAAATCTCCAATCCGAATATCGATCTCTGGGTGACGGATGCCGCAGGAATAAAGACGAAGGTCTCTCCTACCACCAACAACCTCATCAACGGTTCGGTATTCTACAGTGCTACCTACCCCTCCGGTTCCTACCTGATCCAAGGGATGCTCTACAGCGGAAACACCTCTGTAGCCGGGTTCGCGGAGATCGTGCGTATTGTAGGGGGCAAGACGACAGAAGGCACGATTGACCTCGATCTCGACAAGTATCCTGAAATACCCAGCAGCCTTACCTTGATCAACAAGGCAGGAACCCCGATCGAATGCTCGATATCCGGCATCACAGACTCGGTGGCGGCACTACAGGAGATTACTGCAAGGGTGTCAGTTCCACCGTCAGAAAACAGCAAGGAGTTTGAAGTCGTATGGTTTCTCGATGGGGAAGAGATATCCACCTCCCTCAATTGCACATTTACTCCAAGCACTGGAAAGCATCGTTTGGATCTCATCGCAAAGGGGGCCCTTCTAGCTAGTTCCGGGTCAGCCAGCATTACTTTCAAAGCCGCTGTTGCAGGCACACCGGGGCTACCGGTACTTGCAAAGTCGGTAACGGACAATACCGATGGCTTGAAAATCAGCGGGAATACTAAAATAGCATTCCTTCCTGATGGAAAGTTTTTGCTGGCAAGCACCATGCACAACACCCTACAGATATGTAGGATTGTCCGCGACTGCCTGGAGGTAGTAAGAACCTATACACAGGCAGATGGTTTCAACACTGTAAAGGTGACTGATATTTTGGTAGATAAGAATACAAGCAGGGTGGCCATTGCCGACAACCAGAGTCCGGGAATAACCCTCTACCAGTACAATGCAAGCAACACGTCCCTGACCAAGCTTTATTCCCGTGACAATGTGGCTTACAAGACCGAATCAGTCGAGAAACGATTTTCCAGTATAAGCACGCTTATGCTGGATCCGATGACAGGCATCCTCTACAACGTTGTCCCTGACGACAGCTATCTTCCCAAGTCCAATTTTTATGCGACGCAGTCCTCTGAGTTCAAGATCAACGGCTACCAGCACTGGTTGATGGAGACAGATCCGACGAGCGGGATAGCCCTCTCGCCATTTTTGGATAAGGTTGCCTGGTTCTCAACGGAAAAGGAGCATCTCAAGATCAGCTTGAGGGGTCCGGGAGGAGAACTCTTCTACTATGAGAGGGACTACTCCACCGCTGAACATACACCATACCTTGCTGGTATCAGTGCAGCTGGATTTATCAGTGAGGATAGTTTGGTATCGGGAGGCGCTACAGCACTCAACCGATTCAAATATTCACACTACATAGCAGACACCCAAACCGATGGTTGGGAGCAGGTGGAGACCTGGTTATCAGGAGATGACGGCATCGGGGAGATGCGTCAGATAGTCCAGCTCTTTACCAATGCCAAGGGGAACCTGCTCTATGTCCTATGCAAGGGGAGCAAGAATATCTTGGTATTCTCAATCGACGGACTCACCGACATGCTGACGTTTACCACCAGCATATCCCTAGGGAACTTCACCCCGTCCAAGGCCACCATATCTCCGGACAAGGAGAACATGCTCGTCGCTTCGGACACCAACAACCAGATACTGCTCTTCAACATCCCCCAGTAAGAAGGATAGGGCTTGCTTACACAAGCGATTCATTTTCCCGGGGGGGGCACAGCAATGTGCCCCCCTTCTTCTATACCAACCCTTGCTCTCGCCCATACCATGGAAAGACCGGTTGCTCTCCCTGAAGTCAAAAACACCCGGCCTATTGCTAAGCCGGGTGTATCTTTTGTTAGACGGGTGATCCTATCAGGCCTTGTACAGAGGTCTCTCCTGGTAGGTGGTATGCAAGAGGTGATGAGCCTTTTCGCCATTCGGGGAACCCAAGAAATCCTCATACAATTTGAGAATGGAGGGGTTCTGGTGCGAACAGCGGAAGGTGCTCTTCTTGTCATCAGCGTAGAGACCTTCAGATCTCTCCTTACGCAGGATATCATTGGCACCATAGGGCTGACCACCACCGGCGATACAACCACCACGACAAGCCATGATCTCGATGAACTCGTAGGGAGCCTTTGTTCCGTTGGCGTTGGCCTCACGGATTTCATCCAAGACTTCCTTCGCGTGGGAGAGGCCGTGAACTACAGCGACACGGATCGGTGTGCCATCAAAATCAACGGTACCCTTCTTGATCTCATCCAGGCCACGGACAGCTTCGACTTCGACCCTCTCCATCTCCTTGCCTGTCACCACATTGTATGCAGTACGGACAGCGGCTTCCATGACACCACCGGTGGCACCGAAGATAGTCCCTGCTCCGGAGTATTCGCCGATGGGGCTATCAGCCTCTTCCTCTTCCAGCTTCAGGAAATCCACTGGAGAGTTCTTGATCAGGCGACCAAGCTCGCGAGTGGTGAGGACCAGGTCCACATCCTGAAATCCTGAGGCTTTCATGTTTTCATCACGCTTGGATTCATATTTCTTAGCAGTACAGGGCATGATGGCGACAGCAAAAATCTCAGATGGGTCGAGACCGGCTTTCTCAGCATAGAAGGTCTTGGTAATCGCACCATGCATCTGCATGGGGCTCTTGCAACTGGAGACATGGTCGAGCAGATCTGGGTAGTACTTCTCGACATAATCGATCCAAGACGGACAGCAGGAAGTCAAAAGCGGCATAGCGCCACCCTTGGTTATTCTGCCAACCAGTTCATGACCCTCTTCGATAATGGTCAAGTCAGCGCTGAAGTTAGTGTCGTGAACCGCATAGGCTCCGAGCTGCTTCAATGCTGCATAGATCTTACCTGTTGTAACCGTTCCGGCGGGGAGGCCAAAGGTCTCGCTCAAGCCGACACGGATGGAAGGGGCTATCTGAACAACCACTTTCTTTTTAGGATCGGAAACAGCAGCGCGGAAGGCGCCGATCTCATCCTTTTCATAGATGGCTCCGACCGGGCAGTGAGCCGCACACTGGCCGCACTTGACACAGGGGCTGTCATCGAGTGCGAGCATAGCTGCAGGAGCCATGCAAGTGCCGTCTCCGCGTCCGATGAACTCAAGGGCGAAAGTGCCTTGCAGATCCTGACAGACCTGTACGCAACGACCGCACTTGATACACTTTTCAGGGTCAAGGACGATGGATGCGGATGAAGTGTCCTTGGGCTCGTCGCTCAGGCGCACTTCATAGGGCTGTTCGCGGATACCGAACTCAGCTGCCAAATCCTGCAGCTCACACTCTCCATTGCGGATACAGGTGAGGCATGATGAGGGGTGGGTGCTGAGGATCAGTTCAAGGATTGTTTTCCTTACCTCAAAAATCTCGGGGTCGTCTGTGATGACGCTCAAGCCTTCATGGACAGGAGCGGCACAGGCGCGAATGATCTTGGCGCTACCCTCCTGCTTCACAATACATAGCCCGCAGGACCCGAATGGGACCAGGTCGTCATGGTAGCAGAGCGTTGGGATTCTGACACCTGCTGCTCTAGCAGCGTGCAGAACAGTTGTGCCCGCTTCAACTTCTACGGGAATACCATTTATCTTTACATGTACGATACTCAATTTATTCCTCCTCTGTCGGATCCTACTGGACTACGACGGCTCCAAACTTACAGGTCTCCAAACAGACACCACACTTGATACAGGTGTTCTGGTCTATAATATGAAGCTGTTTCTTTTCGCCGGTAATAGCACCGACAGGGCATTTGCGTGCACAGGCTGTACAGCCGATACACTTGTCAGCAAGAATCGAATAGGTAACCAAATTCTTACAGGTGCCGCTCGGGCAACTCTTGTCTTCAATATGGGCACGATATTCTTCACCAAAAAACTTCATGGAGGAAAGGATCGGGTTGGGTGCTGTCTGCCCTAAAGCACACAGGGAACCGACTCTCATAGCCTTTCCGATAGTCGCCATGGCCTCGAGGTCCTCAGGGACACCGTTTCCAAGGGTAATCTTCTCCAGAATGTTGCACAGGGAACGGCCACCAATTCTACAGGGGGCACACTTTCCGCAGGATTCGTCAACGGTGAAGTTCAGGTAGAACTTCGCAACGTCTACGATACAGTCATCCTCGTCCATGACGATCATACCACCACTTCCCATCATGGAACCGATTCGGACCAATGAGCCGAAGTCGATGGGGGTATCAAGGTCAGCATCGGTGATGACACCACCGGAAGGTCCGCCTGTCTGTACAGCCTTGAACTTACGGTCGTTGGCTATGCCACCACCGATGTCAAAGACAATTTCCCGAAGGGTGGTTCCCATGGGAACTTCCACCAAGCCGGAGTTTCTGATCTTTCCTGTAAGTGCAAAGACTTTTGTACCCTTACTATCTGCAGTTCCGATCTTGCTGAACCAGTTACCACCTTTGGAGATGATTACCGGAATATTCGCCCAAGTCTCAACGTTGTTGATGACAGTCGGCTTGCCCCAAAGGCCCTTAACAGCTGGGAAAGGAGGACGAGGCTGTGGCATTCCACGATGGCCTTCGATCGACTGCAGCAGTGCAGTCTCCTCACCACAGACAAAGGCACCGGCACCAAGGCGGATCTCAATATCAAAATCGAAACCACTTCCAAGGATATTTTTGCCAAGCAGGCCATATTCGCGAGCCTGAGCCATAGCGATCTCAAGGCGATTGATAGCCAGTGGATACTCAGCACGGATATAGATGTAGCCCTTCTGTGCACCGATAGCCTTACCACAAATGGTCATGGCCTCAAGCACGGAGTGCGGGTCCCCTTCAAGGGTCGAGCGGTCCATGTAAGCACCCGGGTCGCCTTCGTCAGCATTACAAACGACATATTTAACATCATTTTCAGCCTGTTTGGTGAAGTTCCATTTCATCCAGGTAGGGAATCCTGCACCACCGCGTCCACGCAGCCCTGCAGTCTTCAGTTCCTCGATGATATCATCCCCGGTCATCTCGAAGAGGGCCTTCTCAAGGGCCTCATACCCTTCACGGGCAATATACTCATCGATATTTTCCGGATCGATAAATCCACAGTTGCGCAAGACAATGCGGAACTGCTTCTGGTAAAACTGGATGTCCTCGACCTTGGCATGTTTGCGGCTCTCGCTCTTGTCATACAGCAAACGGGTAACTTCACGACCCTTGATGATATGCTCGGCAATAATCTCGTGTGCATCCTTGGGGGATACCTTTACATAAAAGGAGTCCTCGGGAAGTACCTTTACAATAGGTCCCTGCTCACAAAATCCAAAACAGCCGGTCTTGATGACCTGCACTTCGTCCGCAACGCCCTGATCTTTACACTCTTTTATTAGGTTCTGATATATCTGGTCTGCACGGCTCGATTCACAAGCGGTACCTCCACAGACCAAGATGTAGTTTCTGAAAGCCATTATCTCCCCCCGTCCTTTTGAATGATGTCAGCAGCAGGTCGATCAAAGAGGTGATCAGTCACCAGTTGCTTTCCAATGACGTGCTGTTCAACAATCTTCTTTGCTGTTTCAGCATCCACGTTTCCATAAATTGTGTCGGGCATGCCTGGAACCAGGACCTCAATGGTCGGCTCCACATAGCAAAGGCCCATGCATCCGGTCTG
>LSQX01209416.1_pt1 | contig 15097 bp, 11 predicted proteins | sample 654561 | NCBI WGS metagenome assembly LSQX01 (sample SAMN04489861, study PRJNA283612) | anaerobic digester metagenome | isolation source: 4 biogas reactors fed with cattle manure at either 37C or 55C with and... | place: Denmark: Kongens Lyngby | collected 2014 | reverse complement strand
GAAGGAAACCTGGCAATCCAACGTCTCCGCACCGTCGTTCACCTGGAGCGGCGCGACTGCAGATGCGGGAATTGCCGGTTATCTGGTCTACTTCGGAGACGATTCGGTGGGCGAATCGACTACTTTGGTAACTTCTGCTGCTTATACGGCTTCGGCTGTTCAGAGTGGCACATACTTCCTGAGAATCCGAACCAAGGATAACGCCGGCAGCCTCGCAGACGAGTGGCTGACCGCGTTTGAGTTCAAGTATGACTCCAGTGCGCCCCAGACCCCTGCCGTCCACGACGATGGCGACTTTACTGGTTCAGCGTCCACGCTGCACGCGACCTGGTTCTCGATGGATGAAGAATCCGAGGTAGTCGAGTATCAGTATGCAGTCGGCACATCCGAAGGCGCGGCAGATGTTGTCGGCTGGACATCAGCGGGTGACGACATCGAGGCGGCGATCAGTATACCCGGGGCCGGCCTGCAACTCGGCCAGACCTACTTCATATCCGTCAAAGCCAAAAACGGCGCCGGAACCTGGAGCGCTGTCGGTTCTTCGGACGGTATAGCGTTGGCTCCGTCGGTGGCTACAATCGCCGCGGCCAAAGCACTGCCGAATGCGACCCCTGTAGCGCTTTCCGATAAAGTGGTCACCGCCTCCTATAAGTCCAGTTTCTATATTGAAGAGGACAACAGGACATCCGGTATCCTGGTTATGTGCGAGACTGGAACGCCGGAGAGAGGCGCTCGCGTAACGGTCGGTGGAATGATGGGAACCAACGCCATTGGCGAGAGGGCGATCCTCAACGCGGTGGTGAATGTCGATGCCGAGGCTGATCTTGACAGGATTCCGCCTCCTCTGTTTGTGGTCGGTTCCGCGCTTGGCGGCAGCAACTTCAACTCGCTGACTGTTGGTCCACTTGGAGGCGTCGGCCTCAATAACGTCGGGCTTCTTGTCAAAGTCACCGGGCGGGTGACTGTTGTCAACGATTTTGACATCACGATCTACGATGGTTCAAGGTCGTTCAGCGTCGTTGCTGCAGGATTGGAGATTCCTGAGATTAGCGTGGGAGACTTCATATCGGCAGTCGGTATATCTTCACTGGAACTTGACCCCGACCTCAAGCCGATTATTCGGCTGGTGGAAGGCGCCGGGATAGTCAAGCTGAACTAAGATCGGCAATAGCCGACCCTCCTAAACGGGGCGTGATCCTGATGGGTTGCGCCCCATTTGTTTTCTTGCTATCCTATCTTGTCGATAAGGAGTTGCGGAAATGGATTTCATACTTACCGAACCTGAGGTTCGAGTCCTCGCTTCGCTTGTGGAAAAAGAAGCCACCACGCCGGATAACTATCCACTCTCACTGAATTCGCTGGTCAACGCATGCAACCAAAAGACCAACCGCGAGCCGGTTGTTTCTTATGATGCGGATGAGGTTCACGATGCGTTGATGAGCCTGAAGCACAAGGGCCTGGCGCTTGTGTGCGAGGGCAGAGATGCGCGGGTGCTGAAGTATGATAACTATATGGCCGATAAACTCGAGCTTACCGCTGGTGAGGCGGCGGTTCTGTGCGTGTTGATGCTGAGAGGGGCGCAGACCGCCGGGGAACTTCGTCTCCGCACAGAGCGCATATATGCGTTTTCGGAACTGTCACAGGTCGAGGATGTGCTTGAATCTCTCATCTCGCGGGAGCATCCTTTAGCGGCAAAACAGCCCCTGTCGCCGGGTCGCAAAGAGAACCGTTATATCCATCTGCTGGGCGAAAGATCGGAAGAAGATGCCGCTGCAGTCGTCGAATCGAGCCTGCGGGAGCGTATAGAAAGCCTCGAGTCGCAGGTTGAGGAACTGAAGCAGGAGTTCGCGAAATTCAAGCAGCAGTTTGAATGACTAACCTTTAAGCGCGCCGGCGGTCAGTCCTTCCGTTATCTGCCTCTGGAACAGCAAATATATGATCAGCGTCGGCAGCATAACGATCACCAATCCCGCGAACAAAGCCCCCCAGTTGGCCTGGTAGTGCTCGACCATCAAAAGGTTTTGTATACCTAACGGCAGCGTGCGCAGATTCTCTTTGGAGATGATGACCAAAGCTAGCGGGAACTCGTTCCATATCCCGAAGAAGTTGAATATCCCCGCCGCGATCAAACCCGGCTTCGCCAGCGGCAGCATGATCCTCCAGAATATAGTGAAACTAGAGCAGCCGTCGATCATCCCCGCTTCGGCAAGCTCGTGCGGCAGAGTCTTGAAGAACCCTGTCAGAACAAATATGGTGAACGACAGCGAATACGCCACGTAAACCGTAATCAGCCCATAATAGTTATCGAGCATCCCCAGATTCGCCAGCAATATATACAACGGCACGATTCCGAGGAACACAGGAAACATCATACCACTCAAAAACACCGCAGACATTGCCTCGCGGCCTTTGAAAGTGAATCGCGCCAGAGCATACGCCGCCATCGCTCCCACGAACAATATGAAAAACATCGAAAGCGCCGTCACGAATACGCTGTTGCCGAAGCATTTACCGATCTCCGCACCCACCCACGCCTCGGTGAAGTTGCTCCACTGCAGCGCCTTCGGAAAAGACCACGGATGCTCGAATATTTCTCTGGAATCTTTAAGCGAGGCAAGCAGCAGCCACAGCATCGGATAGACCACAATGGCCGAGTATAAGATGAGTAGAAATTGCAGCACGCCGCGTTTGATCGGGCTGGATTGTCTGGTCTTTGCAGCGCCTTTCACATCTCCACCGCCTCTCGCTTCATCAGTCGCAGCGACACCAGAGAGATAGAGAATATCAGCACAAATACCATCACTCCGATTGCAGTGGCATAACCGAAGTCGCTCTCGCTGAACGCCTTTTGATATAGATAGGTCAGCAGGGTATGGGTGTGCTCAGTCGGGTGCGCATCTGTCATCACATAGACCAGCCCGAAAATATTGATTGTGTTTATTATCAAATACACGATGGCGAGCTTGAGAATATCCCACACCAGAGGAATAGTGATGTTTTTGAACTGCTGCCAACTTCCGGCGCCGTCAATGGAGGCTGCTTCGTAGTATGAACTGGGAATGCTTTGTATTCCCGCCAGCAGAAGCACAATATAAAACCCCAGACCATACCAGATGCTGGTGGCGATCATACAAAATAAGGCAGTTTTCGGTTCGCCCAACCAGCCGTTTAGAGGCGGCTTAAGGCCGACGCCTTCTACCAGCACATTCAGCACGCCAAACTGCGGGTGATAGACAAACGACCACAACACAGCCACCGCGACGACTGAAATCATGTTAGGAAAAAGATACAGCGCGCGATATGTCCCAGACCCCCACACCTTTCTGCTCAACACACTCCCGATGAACAGGGCCAAAGGGATCACCACCACAAGCGAGATAATCATAAACTCGAAATTGTGCAGCAGAGCCTTCCAGAACATCGGGTCTGTGGGGACCGTGGCGCCGCCGGACATCTCGAAACCCAGCAGTTTTTTGAAGTTGGCAAAACCGATAAACTCACGATTCGGCGACATCCCGCTCCATCTGAACAAGGCGATGTAGAACGCCTGCGCCATCGGGAACAGGAAGAACACGCTGTAGAGCACCGCTGCCGGGCTTAAAAACAGTATCAGGGTTTTGATTTTATCTCGTTTTGCTGCTGAACTCATCTTATCTTATGCCGATACCACGCGACTGCTATCCCGCCTTGTGTTTTGGAATTGACTTGTCCTTTCGGCAGTCGTCGGCAGCTTTTTCCATCCTATCGACACATTGCTGCGGGGTCGATCGGCCGTTAAGCAGGGAGGCGATAGCTTCCTCCATCGCCTTGCCCATCGTGCGATACCAGTCGCCATAATCGGTGCCGTAGGTGGTTGTAGCTTCGTTCATATACTTCGCAGGAGCTACAAGTGTCGGCGGAAGGTCAACTTCATCGCTGCCTTTGATCGACATAAGGGTATTTTTCTGGACAACGAACTTCTTGGCCATCTCAAGCGAGGTCATAAACTTGAAGAAATCGGCTGCCTCATCGGGGTGCTTGGCGGCTTTAGGTATAATCCAGGTCTCGACTCCGCACAGCACCACAGTAGGGTCTCCCACGCCATCTTTGAGCACAGGCGCATTGAAATACTCCATGTGGAAGTCCGGGGGCAGTTGTTTTTTCATCTCAGAGCCCAGCCATGTTCCACACGGGATCATCGCCGCCCGGCCCAGCACGAACTCCATCTGGCTCTCGGTGTGGCTCATCCCCATCGCACCCTTTTGGAAGTATCCTTTGTCGCGCAGTTCCGCGATCATTTCAGCCGCCTTCAGGAACGCCGGAGATTTCCACGCTCCGGGCTTGAGATTTTCGGCGTCATAGTAACCCTGCAGCCCACCTGCGCTGATCGCGAACGGGTAGAAAAACCCCTGCAGCATATATGCCGGATATTTGCCCTGAAACGTCATGGGCGCAATATCCGTTTTTTTGATCTTTTCGCACAACACGAGCAGTTCTTCGTAGGTCTTTGGCGGGGTCCAGCCATGCTTTTTGAACATATCAACGTTATACCACCAGCCAAAGATGTTGTTATTGAACGGCATTATGTAGTAGTGGCCGTTATATTTGCCTTTATCGAGCAGCGATGGATAAAAAGTATCCTTCCATGCCAAATCCGAACCGTAGGCCTTTGTTTCGAGATATTTGTCCATCTCCAGAACCTGGCCTTCGACCACCATTGACCACACGTCCATATCCCATCCCGGCCAGGTCAGGTCCGGCACGTCTCCACGAACGAATCTCGGCCGGAGCTGTTCCCAGACGCGAGGATTGCCCCACAGATTGATTTTGATGTTAGGGTGGAGCTTTTCGTATTCGCGGGCCGCATATTCGAAGAAATCCAGACCAAATCCGCCCTGGAACGATGCGACCTCCAACACTATTTTGCCATCTGCATTCTTGCTGGAGCCGGACTTGTTGGAGCATCCGACCAGCGCCAACGCGCAGAGTATTGCAATAATTACGATAATTTTGCGCATTCGATATGCCTCCGGGACAATCTTGACCACCCGTAGAGTATCATAGATGAGGTGTATCGTCAATAAAATATCAGATTCAAGTGGCCGAAAGAGTTGTTATACCTCACGCAGGAGGAGTAGTGCGGCCATTGACGAAGTATACTATACTGGATAAAATCGCTCGCTGCCAGGTGTAGGAGGGTTTATCATGGATTCGTCACCGCAAGTCGCCACCAAAGAAGAAGGGCTCCGCCTGCTTAAGGCGGGGGAGATTGAGGCTGCGATCAAGGTACTCGAGAAGGTTCGTGAAAACGTCGACGATGCGCAAGCCTGTGCGTATCTCGGTGCAGCCTACTGCAAAAAGGGCGATCGCCCCCGCGCCATCCGCGCTTTTGAGGAGTCTCTGAGAATCGAGGAAACGCCAAAGGCTTATTTCAACCTTGCAGCGATGTATGAATCGGTCAGCAGGCTGGATGAAGCTGTGCGTCATTATCGTATGGCCGTCGAACTCGATCCGGAATACGCCCCCGCACAACAGGCTCTTAACAAGCTCCACGCAAAGTTCGCCGCGACACATCCGGAGGATGTCGGGCTTGCCGAAGAGATAGCCGCTTCCGGAGTTGTACCTCAACCGCCTCCCGAACCTGTCGAAATCAAAATCCCGTGTCCGACTTGTGCGGGTAAAGGCAAGCAGGGTGGGGTGTTCGGAGTAGGTTCCAAAGACTGCGGCACATGTCAGGGTACAGGATTCATAACCAAGACGTCGGATCCGCAATAGTAATAAACAGGATGATTGCCATTATGAATGTTATAGTCACGATTGCCGCTATGGCGCTGCTGGCCACCGCCGTGAGCGCACAACCGCTTGTTAGTGTGAAACCCGTAGATACGGGCGATGCGCTGGTGAACCCGGATATGGGCTGGGCGGTGTATTTTTATTCCAACATCCCAACCAACTATGGTTCAAAACTCGACCCTTCGGATACGGTAGACGATTTCCCCGGGGTGTCCACTGTGTTTATGCGCATCCCGTGGTCGATGGTTGAGCCGGAGGAAGGCAAGTTCAACTGGCCCATACTGGACACCCCAGCCCAGAGGTGGATCGCAAAAGGAAAACGAATCGGGATAAATATAACCGCATCTGAAAACTGGACCGCTTTTGGCACGCCGGAATGGGTCAAAAACGCAGGCGCAAAAGGGACCTACTACGAATTCGGCAAAGGCCCCGCCCCCAAATCCGCCGCGGCATGGTGCTGGGATCCGGACTTCGGGGACCCGATATTCCTCAATAAACTCGAAAACCTGATCAAAGCGCTTGCGCAGCGATATGATGGAGACCCCAACGTTTCTTACGTTCACATCGGCAGCTACGGATTGTGGGGGGAGGGGCATACGTTTATGTCCAGCAAGGTCCCGGATGACAAAGCCGATAAAATCATTCGGAAACATATAGACCTGCATACGAAACACTTCAAAAAGACTCTGCTCGCGATATCCGATGACATCGTCGGCCACGATAAACCCGGCCGCCACTTCCCACTGACCGATTATGCGCTCTCCAAAGGCGTCACTATCCACGATGACAGCATTCTTGTTCAAGCTCCGCCCAACCACTGGTATCACGATGAAATGGCTCAGGAGTTCTGGCCTAAGATGCCGGTGATATTGGAGCACGAACACTACGGCGGCTCCAAGGATCGGGGGAACTGGGGCAGCGGATCGCTGCTGCTCAAGGCCGTGGAGGATTACCACGCAAGCTATCTTTCGATCCACTGGTGGCCTCGAATCGAGCTTGAGGAGAACAGGGAGCTGATCGACCGCATCAATCGGAGATTGGGATATCGCCTGCAGCCTAAAGAGATAAGCTGGCCGCAGAAAGTCACGATTGGCGAGCCGTTCGAGATGACCTCGCAGTGGGTAAACGCAGGAGTTGCGCCGTGCTATCCGGGCGGGTTTATGGCGTTTACGATAAAAGATGATAAGGGAGGCATCGTCTCCGTTTTGGCGGACGATGGCTTCGATATGCGTTCGCTGGAGGTTGCCGCCCCCGGCAAAGCAGCCGCAGTCGCGCGAAAAAAAGAGTTCAGAGTCGGTTTGATCGCGCCGGTCACCAAGCCGGGGATCTATGATGTATTCGTCTCGGTCGGCAAACGCGACGGAACTCCCATAATCGCCCTGCCTCTGAAAGACGATGACGGACAGAGAAGATACAAACTGGGCAAGGTTGAGTTGGTCGGCAAATAATAAAGACGGGGCTATTTGTTATATCAGAATGGAATAGCCCCGTCTGCCTTCAATTGTTTTTGCAGTTCCGCTATGTCGATATCCACAATAAGCTCTCGGCGCTTTATCGCTATCTGCGCAGCGGTCCCGGCGGCCTGGCCCATCACCATGCATTGAGTCATCCACCTCGTTGAACCTGCCGCCTCGTGAGTAGCGCTGTGGCAGCGGCCGGCCACGAGCAGATTATTTATAGATTCAGGAATCAAAGAGCGGAATGGGATGGAATAGTAACCTCCGGGCGGCAGCGTGAATCCGGACTTTTTATCCATTCCCGGCCCTTCCGTGTTGTGGATGTCGATAAATGCGCTGCCAAGGCCGATGCTGTCTTCAAATATCGCCTGCCGCTTAATATCGTCTTCGGTGAGTACATATCGACCAAAAATACGTCTGGTCTCTCGAACCCCGATATGGGAAGCTGTCGTTATCAGGTAGCTGTCCTGAAAACCCGGGATCAGCGCACGCATCGCCTCCACCGCCTCGCGCACCTGCCTGCGCCCCTCTACTGCGGCGGCCGTAAGATCAAACGCACACGCGCCGTCATAGGCCATGTGCGTAAAATTGGCGTTGACCTGATCCGGCCTGTGAGAATTGAACCAGAATCCCATCAACTCTGACTGCCACGGCCGCATATAGCCTTGCTCGGCCGCAATTCGGCAGAAATTCCGAAGTTTGTGATCCTCCGCCATATAACCGCGGACAGCATCGGTGTCGACCCCGCCGACGGTATACATAAGGGTAACCGGCTGCATCTTTCCGTCGCCGAGCCTGCCGTGCATCATCCTGCACCCGGCGCGATATGCCACGTCGCCATCCCCGCTGCAGTCGATGAGTATCTTTGCAAGCGCTGCGAATCGGCCGGATTTATTGTTGAGGATAACCCCAACGAGCTTGCCGTTTTTCCGGACGACATCGGAGACCTGGCTGTAAAACAAAACCTCCAAGCCGGCTTCCTCCGCCATCCTGTCAAGCAGATATTTGTATCCCTCGATTTCCACGAACAGCCCATCATGTCCGCCAGGGAAAAAGTCGGCTTCGTAGTCACGCACAGCCCGTTCTACTATTTCCGCAGGAATGCCGCCTACAATATTGCCCTGCCCCCGCGATCCGCGGAATTGAGCGATCTTCTGATGTAAACCCACAGTTGCGATTCCGCCAAGGCAGCCTGCCTGCTCGATAAGCAGCGTCTTTGCGCCTCTTCGGGCGGCGGCAAGGCCCGCGCATATTCCCGCAGGCCCTCCGCCGATAACAATCACGTCATGAGAATCCAGCAGTTCAGTTTTTCTCGGTGGCTCGGTTATAAATGTTTTGGTCAACGTAGACTCGATTCTATTATTTCTTGGTCACCATAGGGAAATCGTCGGTGCGGAACGGCGATGCCGGAAGCCCGTCCTTGTTCCACAGATTGACAACAGGACAGTTGGCCCAACCGTAACGCACCGCGACCGGGTCCTTCACCGATTCAGCGGAAACCACAACCTTGTTGCCATCAACTATTTTCGCGTTCGCCCAAACAAAGTTTCGATCCTCTCCGGCGATCGCAAAACCCTTCAGCTCGCCATCTTTGGAGACCAGCCCTCTTCCAACATGATCGAAATACAAGGTGATGTCTGATCCACGGCGTTTCATTCCTTTATAGATCGGGCCGGATGCCAGGATGTCCTGCCCATAGGCTAGCTTCCGAGCGGCAAGGGCAAGCCTCGCGCCGACCGGTTCTTTATCGCGCGGGTGTATGTCGTTGGGGTCGCCTACATCGGTTATAACCGCCATAGCGGTCTTAGGGGACGCTTTCAGGGTGAGCAACTGCGCTTCTCTAAGCTCGGCCCAAGCGCTCTGCGTCGGCTGATCCTCAATTTTCTGGTATGGAGCAAGCTGAACGAACAGGAACGGGAAATCCCCCTGACCGAACGCACTTCTCCAGCTCTTGATCATGTTGGGAAACAACTTGCGATATGCATAGGCTGCTCCGGCGTTGTTTTCGCCTTGATACCAGATTGCCCCCTTAATCGCATAAGGAACAAATGGATTGACCATCCCATTGAAAAGCACGGACGGATGGTTTGGCCCTTCGGCTTGTTTCTTGTATTCGTCAGCCACCCAGTCAGCATATTCCGGCAGTGCTTTGAAGCCTTCCATACTGGTCCAGGTCTCGACGCCAGTCCCGCCCCAAGAGGTGTTAATCAGGCCCACAGGGACGCCGAGCGCTTTTTGCAGGTCGCGTCCGAAGAAGTATCCCACAGCCGAGAAAGGAGCTGAAGTCTCGGGGGTGCACAAGGCCCATTGGCCAGCCATCTCGATAAGTGGAGTATAAGATGTCTTGCGCCCGACGGTGAACAGCCGGATCATCGGGTTTTTCGAGGCTGCAATCGTCGCCTCTGCGTTTGTAGTGCGAGCCAGATCCCATTGCATGTTGGATTGGCCGCTGCAGATCCACACCTCGCCGATGAGAATATTTTTTAGCTCGATGTCGTTGATGGTCAGCGAAAACGGTCCGCCCGCCTTTATCGGAGCCAGCCGAACCATCCATTTGCCGTCTTTGGCAACGGTTGTGACGACCTGGTCAAGAAATCGAACCGTAACTTTCTCGCCATCGTTCGCCGTTCCCCAGACCGGGATTGCGACATCGCGCTGAAGCACAGCATTATCAGTGAAAATAGCAGCCGGCACAACCGCCGCCCAGGCGGCCCCAGCGAGTAGTGCAAGCGCCACTGCAAAGACAAATATCCTTTTCATAACTCCTCCAATTTATGTAAGAATGAAAATCAAGCCTACGTGTAATTTAGTTCCAACTTGCATTTACTCCTCCCCGGTCTTTGGAGGATTTGATACTATGAATCGCGGCGTTAATAGGATAAGATGATAGAATGGAAGCAGGTGATGTGACGATTATCGGGGCAGGTCCGGCGGGGATAATGGCGGCGATTACAGCTTCGTCCAACGGGAGACGGGTGTTGTTGATCGATCGAAACCAGCAGATCGGCCGCAAGTTGCTTTCCACCGGCAATGGTCGCTGCAACCTCGCCAATGCCAACCTCTCCATCGACCATTACCACGGAGCAAGCCCGGATTTCGTAGAGTCGGTGCTAAAAAGATTCGATCAAAACGCCGTGGTCAGTTTTTTTCAGAGCCTGGGTCTTCTGTTAAAAGAAGAGGAACAAGGGCGGATATTTCCACGCACGAATCAAGCGGCAAATGTCGTCGAGGTTTTGCGCCGCAGGCTGCAAGCTGGCGGCGTTGAACTAGCGCTGGATGCGCAGGTCAAGAGTGTTCAATATTCTGGCGGCTGGAAGGTCGATCTGATTGACGGCGGAAATATCGCTGCGGATGATCTTATTATAGCTACGGGTGGTCGGGCCGCGCATCAGCTCGGCTCGACTGGTGATGGTTTGTTTTGGGCGCGCAAGCTCGGCCACAGCTTGACTCCGATTCATGCGGCTTTGGTTGCTATCGAAACCGTGCAAAAATGGCCTGGCGATCTTGCCGGAATAAAAGTCCAGGCGAAAGTTCGAGCGGTGTCGGGGGGTCGGGAGATTGGAGGTTCTCAAGGTGATTTACTATTCACCACTTATGGGGTATCCGGCCCATCTGTGATGGCTTTGGCAGGAAGTGTCGCGAAATTCCTTGAAATCGGTGAGGTGGAGCTGCATATTGATATGTTTGCCGATATGAGCAGGCAAGAGTTGGATGCGGTGTTTGAACGCGCCGCGGCCGAAACGCTGTCGGGCGCTCTGGTTGGCGTGTTGCCCATGCCAATGATTGAAACTGTGTGCCGGCTCGCTGAACTTAACGGCTCCGAACGGTTCAAGGACCTCTCCGACAATCAACGATCCAGGCTTATCGACACTCTGACCGACCTCACGCCAACGGTATCCAAACTCCGACCATTCAAAGAGGCGCAGGTTACATCCGGCGGGGTGGATTGCGATGAAATAGATCCAGCGACTATGAAATCAAAGCTGGTGGATCATCTATATTTTGCAGGAGAAGTTGTGGATGTCGACGGCGACTCCGGCGGCTACAACCTGCAATGGGCATGGTCCAGCGGACATGTGGCAGGAGGATTGGGGAGGAAAATCTAGCAAAATCTCTAATCCATAGCTAGGCTTTCATTATTCACTGGAGTAGCAAATGACTAAACTGCCAATCGATCTCCCATTTCCTCATGTGGCAAGCGTTGAACAAGATAATGGTATTGCCGTCTACTCTGCTGCATCGAATCCAACCGTAGCTAATACGGTAATGAGTGATACGCCGCTAGATTCACTTAACTTGAACTGGCGAGAAAAAGAATTGCCTGAGCGAGTACGAACCAAACATGTACACCGTTTGCATCCTTATCTCGGCAAATTCATACCGCAATTGGTGGAGATATTTGCACGTAAATACCTCGCGGCTGGACAGACTGTTCTTGATCCATTTTGCGGATCGGGAACGACACTGGTTCAAGCAAACGAACTTGGTATAGCTGCGATTGGCTACGACGTCTCCGCATTTAACGTCATGTTGTGCCGCGCTAAAACTCATCCTTATGATGTAGCGACGGCTGAAGCCGAAATAAAGGACATTATGTTTAAAGTGCGGCGAGCCACAGTATCGACAAAAGGGACGCTCATTAGTGAACCGCATTGTGAGTTCGCTGGCGACCTAACGACCGAAAATGAGTATCTAAATGCTTGGTTTGCACCTCAAACGCTTCGCGAATTATTGGCTTATCGTTTTTTTATCGACTCAGGCGACTATCAATACAAGGATATCCTTAAAATAATTCTGAGCCGTTCAGCGCGTTCAGCACGTCTCACTAAACATTTTGACTTGGATTTCCCCAAGCACCCGCAAACTGAACCCTACTGGTGTTACAAACATTCTCGGGAATGTGTTCCCATTACGGAAGCCTGGAAATTCATTGAGCGTTATAGTATTGATACTATTTCGCGAATCGCAGAATTCGCTAAAATAAGAACGCCGGCCCCTGTTTCGGTTCACCATGAAGATAGTCGGACCGCAGATATTAAGCCGATTGATGGGGTTATTACCAGTCCGCCCTATGTGGGGCTTATTGATTATCATGCCCAACACGAATACGCCTATCATCTTTTTGGCCTGGAAGATCGCCGAGAGAACGAAATAGGCGCTGCAACGGACGGTGCAGGAACCGAAGCACGGGAGCGTTATCAGATAGGTATTGCCCAAGTGTTCAAGAACGCGGCGAATGCATTGCGACCCGGTGGACGAATGATTGTCGTGGCGGCCGACCGGGCAGATCTATACACCAAAATAGCCGAACTAGCTGGTGTCGAGGTTGAGGCGGTGGTAAAACGCCACGTCAACAGACGCACTGGACGCAGATCCAGCGAATTCTATGAATCCGTCTTCATTTGGCGAAAACCTTGATCACTCTCTTTGGAAGTTGTTCAATCAATAGTATTTTGAAAGGCATACTATATGCAAAAAACAGACGATATGAAGATTGCCATTCAAGATGTGATAATGAAATTGATGGACAGGGTAATGCAACGCGTCCTTGTCGATGATCCCTTTATCGCCGCAGAACATCAAGCGAAAAAGCCTCTCTATGCTGCTCTAGTCCCAGATGAAATTTTCAAATCTTCCCATTTTGAACGTCGATTTGTTACTCCTTTCGGCAAGATTTGGGAGCATCTAGCCTTGGTCGCAGCTAACAACGGCTTAGGCCGGGGTGTCAAATCCTGGACGGCGGCAGGCAGCATTCCGCGAGAAAGATTGAGAAGAATAACAGAAGTTCTCAATGCATTGGAGCATATAAGTGTACGGGGGGAACGACAATGTCCTAATTGGCAAGCCGAGCTAGATTATATAATGCAGGGCGATGGCCCTTTGGTTCCCACGACCGTTATCTGCGATATATTGGTGGAAGATATCGTAAAGAACAGGCGCTACGCATTTGAGTTGAAAGCACCTTTGCCAAATAGCGACCAAACTAAAGTAAGCAAGGAAAAGATACTAAAGCTCTACAGTATGGAGCCAAGACAAGTGGATGCAGCCTTTTATGCATTGCCTTACAACCCGTATGGCCTAAGAGTGGACTACGCCTGGTCATTCCCAGGGCGCTGGTTCGATATGCGCCACGACTCTGTCGTTCTTATTGGTGATGAGTTCTGGGAGATGATAGGAGGTCAGGGAACTTACCAGGCCTTTGTCTCTGCGGTAAACGAGATTGCCCCTTGCTACAAAGAACGGATTTATCGCGAATATTTGGGCGTCGAACCGCCTTTGGATACCGGGGAACACAGCCTTTAACGGCTATGCGATACCTTGGCATGTTACCCCACCTTCGCTCCCATTCTCCTGAATGCGCCTGCGAGAACTTCGATCATATCTTCCACCTCGGAGATTATGCGGGGTGAGGACGGGTTTATCGCCAGTTTATCCGGCTGGAACCAATGGCGCCTGTGTGTTTTCATCAGATCTTTGCACAACTCAGGCGACAACCGAACCCCAGGGCCGAAATTGACCTGCACTTGATTGCGGAACATAGATATCGACGCTATGCCCAACTCATAACATCGCAGCCTCAGCCTGATTATCGCCAGCATATTCCACAGCGCACGCGGCGGGTCGCCGAATCGATCCTCCAGTTCGTCCTGCACCGCCTGCACGTCCGCGATTGAGCGCACCGCCGCCATCTTCTTGTAGAACAATATCCGCTGCGCCTCTATCGGCATATAACCCTGCGGGATAAACGCGTCAACCGGCAGTTCCACCGGCGGCAGCTCAATCTCTTCCACTTCCTCGCCCTTTAGTTCCTTGACAGCTTCGTTTAGCAGGCGGCAATACAAATCGAACCCCACCGCCGACATCTGACCGCTCTGTTGCGCTCCCAGCAGGTTCCCCGCGCCCCTGATTTCCAGGTCGCGCATCGCTATTCTGTAACCACTGCCAAAATCCGTAAATTCGCGAATCGCATCCAGCCGCTTCTCGGCGACCTCCGTGAGCATCTTGTCCGGCTTGTAGATCAAATACGCATACGCCTGCCGATTCGACCGCCCGACTCGACCGCGAAGCTGATACAACTGCGCCAATCCCAGCTTATCGGCGTCGTTTATGATAATCGTGTTCGCATTCGGGATATCCAGGCCACTTTCGATGATCGTGGTGCAGACCAGCACATCGAACTTATGCTCGTAAAAGTCCATCATAACCCGCTCAAGCTCGCTCTCCGGCATCTGACCGTGGCCGACGTCGATTCTGGCATACGGAACCAGCCTCTGGACCTGATCCGCAACATGGCCGATGTTTTCCACCCGATTATGAACGAAAAACACCTGCCCGCCGCGATCAAGCTCCCGCACGATAGCATCCCGCACCACGCTGGCCTCGGCCTCTTTAACCATCGTCTTGATCGGCATTCGCCCCTCCGGCGGGTCGTCGATGATGCTCATGTCTCGAATGCCGGCAAGGGACATGTGCAGAGTGCGCGGGATAGGGGTGGCGGTCATGGTGAGCGCATCGACGCTTTTGCGAAGCTGCTTCAGCTTTTCCTTGTGTTTGACCCCAAATCGCTGCTCCTCGTCTACAACTATCAGGCCAAGCTCCTTGAATTCGATATCTTTGCTGAGAAGACGATGGGTTCCGATCACGATATCCACCGTGCCGAACTTCAGCCCCTCGATGGTTTCTTTTTGCTCCTTTGGCGTGCGGAAACGAGACAGAAGTTGTATAGATATCGGAAACGCGGCCAGTCGTTCGGAAAACGTATTAAAATGCTGCTGCGCCAGAACCGTAGTCGGGCACAACACCGCCACTTGCTTGCCGTCGGAGACCACCTTAAACGCCGCCCGAATGGCCACCTCGGTCTTGCCATA
>LSQX01168543.1_pt1 | contig 15098 bp, 16 predicted proteins | sample 654561 | NCBI WGS metagenome assembly LSQX01 (sample SAMN04489861, study PRJNA283612) | anaerobic digester metagenome | isolation source: 4 biogas reactors fed with cattle manure at either 37C or 55C with and... | place: Denmark: Kongens Lyngby | collected 2014 | reverse complement strand
CCGACTTCTCGGCGTCGCGGCCGAGACGCTGCATCTCCTCCGGGGTGTCCTTGTGGGTGACGCGGATGACGTCCTGCTCGATGATCGGACCGTCGTCGAGGTCCGAGGTGGCGAAGTGGCAGGTCGCGCCGATGAGCTTCACTCCCCGCTTGTGCGCCTGGTGGTACGGGCGTGCGCCCATGAAGGACGGCAGGAAGCTGTGGTGGATGTTGAGCACGCGGCCCGCCCACATCTCGCAGAAGTCCGGCGGCAGGATCTGCATGAACCGCGCCATGACGATGGCGTCCGGCTCGTAGGAGTTGACGATCTCGCCGACCTCCTCGAAGGCCTTCCGCTTGCCGACGGCGTCCTTCGGGAACGGCACGTGGTAGAACGGCACACCGTGGTTGTCGGCAATGTACGCCAGGTTGTCGTGGTTGCCCACCACGGCGACGACCTCCATCGGGTAGTCGTTCTCCGCGACGCGGCCGAGCAGATCGTGCAGGCAGTGGCCCTCGCGGGAGACGAGGATGACGACCTTCTTCAACTCCGCCGTGTCCCACAGACGCCACTGCGCCTTGGGGCCGAACTCCTCGGCGACGGGGGCGAACTTCTCCCGCAGCTCGTCGATGTCCATGTCCACCGAGTCCGCGCGGATGGCCTGCCGGGTGAAGAACCAGTTGTTCTCCGGGTCCGTGAAGTACGCGGCCTCGGTGATCCAACCGCCCTGCTCCGCCAGGAACGTCGACAGCCTGGCGACGATGCCGGTCGTGTCGGGGCAACCCAGGGTGAGCACGTACTGGCGCTCGGTGGTGGGACCGCTGGGGCGGTTGCGGGGATCATCGATGTTGTGCGGGGTCATTCGTCGGATATTAGCCCACCGTGCGCGGGGGTTCACCTGCTGGGTGGCCGCTGCCGACCGCTCACCGGGGAGGTGGCGGGCGCAAGGTCGCGAGGGCGCGTGAGCGCCACCTCCTCCCCGCTACGCCCTCCCCGCGACCTCCAGGGCGCGGATGACCTCCACCAGCTGCTGCAGCGCCTTGCCGCGGTGGGACAGGGCGTTCTTCTCCTCCGGGCTCAGCTGCGCCGAGGACCGGCCCACGGCGACGTCGTCGGCGGGCAGGAACAGCGGGTCGTAGCCGAAGCCGTAGTCGCCCACCGGCTCGCGCAGGAGGGTGCCCTCCCAGCGGCCCTCCGCCACGTGCTCCTCCCCCTCCGGGGTGACCAGGGCGCACACGGAGACGAAGGCGCAGGCACGACGCCCGTCGGGGACATGCGCCATCTGCCCGAGGAGGAGGTCGTTGTTCGCCCGGTCATCCCCGTGGGACCCGGCCCACCGCGCGGAGAAAACGCCGGGCATGCCGTTGAGCTCCTCCACCGCCAGGCCGGAGTCGTCGGCGATGCACACCAGACCGGTCTCCCGGGCCCCGGCGCGCGCCTTGATGAGGGCGTTGTCGGCGAAGGTCCGGCCGTCCTCGACCGGCTCGTCGTAGGCGGGGACGGCGCTGAGCGGGGTGACCTCCACGCCGTCGACACCGGCGGCGATGAGGATGCGCTCCAGCTCCGCCAGCTTCTTGGCGTTGTTCGAGGCGACGAGCAGCTGCACGGCTACATCCCCAGGGCGGCGCGCTGGGCGGCGATGAGCTCGTGGCAGCCCTTCTCCGCGGAGTCCAGCATGAGGTTCAACTGCTCGCGGGTGAAGTCACCGTGCTCGCCGGTGCCCTGGATCTCCACGAAGTGGCCGGCCTCGGTCATGACGACGTTGAGGTCGACCTCCGCGCGGGAGTCCTCCTCGTAGGGCAGGTCGAGGCAGACGTGGCCGTCGACAAGCCCGACGGAGACGGCGGCGACCGGGGGCAGCAGCGGCTGACCGGGGACGACGCCCTCCGACTTGAGCACGGCGATGGCGTCGGCCAGGGCGACGTAGGCGCCGGTGATGGAGGCGGTGCGGGTGCCGCCGTCGGCCTGCAGGACATCGCAGTCGATGTTGATGGTGTTCTCGCCGAGCTGGCTGAGATCGACGGCGGCGCGGAGGGCGCGGCCGACGAGGCGGGAGATCTCGTGGGTGCGGCCCTTGACCTTGCCGCGCATGGACTCACGCGGCATGCGGTCGTGGGTGGCGGCGGGGAGCATGGAGTACTCGGCGGTGAGCCAGCCCTCGCCGGAGTCCTTCTTGAAGCGGGGGACGCCGTGCTCGACGCTGGCGGTGCACATGACCCGGGTGTTGCCGTACTCGATGAGCACGGAGCCGGCGGGGTTGGATGTGAAGCCGCGGGTGATGCGGACGGTGCGGAGCTGGTCGAGGTCGCGGCCGTCGGCACGCTGGAAGGATTTCTCGGAAGTCATGGCCCCCAGGCTACCGGGGGAGCTAGAACTCGATGACCTGACCCTGCTGACCGACCTCGACGGGGCCGTCGAACTCGGCGCGGGCCGCGGCGAGGGTCGCCTCCGGGTCACCCCACGGCGGGATGTGCACGATGACGAGCTTCTTCACCCCGGCCAGACGGGCGGCGCGACCGGCCTCGGTGCCGGAGAGGTGCATGTCCGGCGGGAAGTCACCCTCCCCGGAGCACCACGTCGCCTCGCAGAGGAAGACGTCGGCGTCACGGGCGCACTCGACGAGCTGCTCGGTCCAGCCGGTGTCACCGGAGTAGGCGATGGTCTTGCCGGAGGTGTGCTCGGTGATGCGCAGGCAGTAGGCCTCCACCGGGTGCACCGCCTCGAAGGGGGTGACGGTGAGGCGGTCGATGATGTGCGGCTCCCCGGTCCGCCAGGGCGCGAAGGCGAAGGTGTCGGACATGTCGTCGACCTCGCCCGGGCTGTCGGCGGAGAGCACGCCGAGGTGCCCGAGGGTCGTCGACGGGCCGAAGCACAGGTTGCGTCCCTTGGCGGGGGCGTACGGGTGGTAGCGGCGCCACACCATGAGAGAGGGGAAGTCGAGGCAGTGGTCGGCGTGGAGATGGGAGAACACCACGTGGGCGTCACAGGGGTCCTGGACCTCCTGGAGCTGTCCGAGCACTCCGGGGCCGATGTCCACGAGGAGGCCCGGGGAGTTGTCGACGTTCACCAGGTAACCCGAGGCCGGGTTCGTGGGGCCGCCGACGCTGCCGGAACTGCCGAGGATCGTCAACTTCATGTTGCCACTGTGCCACGTAGCGACGGTTTTCTCGAACGCAACGCACGTTTCGTCATCAGATTGTGAGTGACCTATCCGGACACCTGATGCACCTGTCCCAGGCCGGGGCCGAGGAAGCGCTCGGAGAGCTGGGCGAACTTCGCGGGGTCCCCGGTGGACTCGAAGAGACGGGTCGGTGCCGGATGGATCGCCGGGTCGGCGAGCAGATCCTCGCGGGTGAGCACGCGGAGCACGTCCTTCGCGGTCTCCTCCGCCGAGGACACGAGGGTGACGTGGTCACCGATGGCCAGCTGGATGACACCGGAGAGCAGCGGGTAGTGGGTGCACCCCAGGACGAGCGTATCGACGCCCGCCGCCTGCAGCGGCTCCACGTAGGCTTCGGCCACCCCGAGGATCTGGCGTCCCGAAGTGATCCCGCGCTCGACGAAGTCGACGAAACTGGGGCACGCCTGGGCGTGCGCCTCCACCCCCGGGTTGATGGCGAAGAGATCCTGGTAGGCGCCGGAGTTGATGGTGCCCACGGTGCCGATGACGCCGACCTTACCGTTGCGGGTCGTGGCCAGGGCACGGCGGACCGCCGGCTGGATGACCTCGACGACGGGGACGTCGTAACGCTCGCGCGCGTCGTGGAGGAACGCGGCCGACGCCGTGTTGCAGGCGATGACGAGCATCTTGCAGCCGCGCTCGACAAGGTCGTCGGCGATGCGCGTGGCGTGCTGCCGGACCTCGGCGATGGGCAGCGGCCCGTAGGGGCCGTGCGCGGTGTCGCCGACGTAGATGATGGACTCGTGCGGGAGCTGGTCCATGATCGTGCGGGCGACCGTGAGTCCGCCGACGCCGGAGTCGAAAATGCCGATGGGTGCTGCAGGTGTGGTCACGTCGACCATGCTAGCGCCCGACCTAGCGTCCGTTACGGCGGTCTCCCTTGCCCATGGCGGCGACGATCTTGCCCATCGCGTCGCCGAACTGCTGGCGCTCCTCGGGCTCGAGGTTGTCGAAGATGAGGCGACGGACCTCGGAGACGTGCCCCGGGGCGGCCTGCTCGAACAGGGCCAGGCCGGCGTCGGTGAGCTCCGCGAGGGTGCAACGCCCGTCATCCGGATCAGGCAGGCGGCGGACGAACTCCTGCTTCTCCAGGCGGACGATGACGCGGGACAGGTGCGACAGGGTCATGTCGCACTCCGCGGCCAGTTCGCTCATCCGCAGGACGTGCTCGGGTGCCCGCCACAGCTGGGTGAGGGCGAAGTAGTCGTAGTGACTGATGCCGGCGTCCCGCTTCAGCTGGGCCTCGAGACGGGTGGGCAGCCACACGTGAAAAGACCAGACATTCATCCAGGTCTCCGCTTCCTGTTCGGACAGCCACTCCACATTGCGCTTGTTCATGCGTCCAATACTACGTGTACTACTCGCAGAAACTGATAATTAGTATGTGGATTTCTTAGGTATTCACGGTTTTTGCGTCAACCACACCCCCGTTCACCAGCCGAAACTACCCCCGTCAAGCTTTTTCCGGGCCCGCCGGGCGCGCAGCTGCGACGGGTCATCGGACGTGATGAACATGCCCGCCGCGACGCCGCCGACAGCACCGAACAGGTGCGCCTGCCACGACACACCCGGAACCCCGGGCAGAACCCCCCAGATCAGGCCGGAGTACGTCACACCCAAGGCGATGCCGATGAGGATCTGGACGATGCTGCGGTTGAAGATGCCGCGGATGAGCAGGTACCCCAGCCAGCCGTAGACCAGCCCGGACGCGCCGATGTGGTTCGTGCCCACCCCACCGAGCAGCCACACGCCGAGACCGCCGAGGATCACCACGATCGCCGTCACCTCCCACCACACGCGGGCCCGCGACATACCTATGAGGAAGCTGAATATCGCACCCGGAATGGTGTTGGACAGCAGATGTTCAATGTTGGCGTGCAGCAGCGGGGACGTGAAGATGTGCCACAGGGAGGACACGTCGAGCGGATGGATGCCGAAGAAGACCAGCCGCCCGCCGAAGAGGAATATGTTCACAATATGCACGGCCCAGATGACCACCACGTAGGCGGCCGCGAACCAGAGACCCGAGCGGAAGGAGGAACCGGCGCCCCGCCGCGCGGGCGGACGGGCGGCACCGGAGGGGGAACCGTAGGGGGAGGTCGGATACACAGGTGGTTGACTCATCCCCCGCCACTCTAATCAGTCGGCGAGAATCGCGGACCACACGCCGAGCCCGTGACCGGGGGCGGCGGAGACCACCGCATCGACGATCGCCGCCTGCACCGCGTCGGCCGCCGCGACCGAGAGGTCGTGGAGCGTCTCAACGCCCACCCCGGTCGTCTGCCCCGCCGTCGCCGCCGTCGACACCGCGAACAGGGTGTCCCCGTCGAGCGGCGAGTGCGCCGGACGCACGGCCCGGGCGATGCCGTCGTGGCCGACCATCGCCAACCGCGTCACCTGGGCCACCGTCACGGGGGCGTCGGTGGCGATGACGCCGATGGTGGTGTTGAGCGACGACGCCGGGTGCTCCAGCGCCCCGAAGGCGGCGAGGTCCACCGGCGGGCGGGCAGGGTCGCCCCACAGCTTCCCCGTCCCCGGGTCGATGACCGATCCCACCGGGTTGGCCACCACCAGCGCGGAGACGGTGTACGACCCGACCACCACCGAGGCCTGGCCCACACCCCCGCGCAGGACCCCGGCCGTGGCGCCGCACCCCGCCCCGACGCTACCGCTGGTCCGCGCCGCCGCGCCCCCGTCCAACGCCGAGCGCACCGCCGCCGCCCCGTCCGCAGCGGTGGGCCGGTGCATCGCGTCGCCGACGAAGAGGTCGAAGATGACGGCCGCCGGGACGATGGGCACCCGGGGGCCGGGCCGCCCCTCCCCCAGCACGGGGAATCCCCGCCGGGCGCGCTCCAGTTCGGCCATCGCCCCGTCCGCGGCGGCCAGCCCGAAGGCGGAACCCCCGGAGAGCACGATCGCGTGGACACGTTCAACGGTGTTGTGGGGAGCGAGCAGATCCGTCTCCCGGGTACCCGGCCCGCCCCCGCGGACGTCGACGCCGGCCACCATGCCGGCGGGGTCGGCGGAGACGACAGCGGTGACTCCCGTGTCCCCGGCGGAGGTGTGGCCGACGAGGAGCCCCGGGACGTCGATAAGCATCGTGTCAGCCCATCATCGCGGCGAGCAGGCTGTCCTGGTTGAAGCCCAGCCACTCGACGAGGGTGTCGGCGTCCTCCCCCGCGTCCTCCGCGGAGGCGAGGTAGAGGCGCAGATCGTTGAGGCCGGCGAGGAAGGCGTGCGCCTCCTCCTCCGTCAGGGTGATCTCCACCCCGCCGTCGGGCCCGACCTTCTCGGCCACCACCTGCAGGTTCTGCAGCTTGGCGCGGCAGATTTCGTTCTCGTGGAGGCTGCGGAGCAGGGAGTTGTCGCCCTCGTACTCCTCGTCGCCCTCCCGCTCGAAATCGGGCAGCAGGCGCGCCATACCCGGGTCCTCGGGGGCGTCCTTGTGGCCGGTGGGGATGCCGGTGAGCTCGGCGAGCTCGTCCTTGGGCGCCGACTGCGCGCGCCGGATGATGGCCTCACTCACCCCGGACACGAGGTTGCCCAGCACCTCCCGCTCCATCGGTTCCAGCACCGTGTGGAATCGGGCCGCCCGCATGAGACCCTTCTTCTTCCGCCAAGCCTGCACGTGCGCTCCTTATCCCGCCTGCTGCATCGTGGCCCACAGGCCCGCGGTGTGCAGCTTCTTGACGTCGCCCTCGACCTTGTCCTTCTCCCCGGAGGAGACGACGGCCTTGCCTTCGGTGTGGACCTGCATCATCAGCTCCGTCGCCCGCTTCCGGCCGTAGCCGAGCACGGTCTGGAAGACGTAGGTGACGTAACTCATCAGGTTGACCGGGTCATCCCACACGATGCACAGCCACGGCAGATTCTCCCCGGTCGCGACATTGACCTCGATCTGTTCATCGAGCTCCGGGGTCGCCATGGGGGATCCCATCCCGGGCGCGCTCATCGACGGGATCGTCTGGGGCGATGCTGGACCAGTCATGCCACACAGCCTAGTCAACCCTCCCCCGGCTCGGGAGTATCCCCGGTATGCGTGGTCCGCCCGGAACGCCCGGTGGTGTCGGCTCACCCGAGCGGGTAGGTTAACTACCCAGCCGACCCACTCGACGCACCCCAGGATGTGATTCCATGTTCCGCCAGTCCCCCGCCCCGTGGTACACCCCGCAGGGTCTGAGGGATCTGCTGCCGAGTGCGAGCGTCCTGCTCACCGTCGCCGGGCTGCTCATGTCCCTGCTCATGGCGGTGCTGCCGGGCAACCCCGAGACCGAGGACCCGGGCGATCCGGACACCGGCTACGTCCAGCCGGCCCCCGACGTCCAGGCGGGCCTTGAGAATATCCGCACCGACATCAACGCCGCTCTCATCGAGCTGCGCCACAAGGAGGGTGTGCCGCCGCTGTTCCCCGCCCCGCACCTGCAGCTGGCCGCGCAGCGCCTGGCGGAGCGTTCCGCGGTGGCCGGCCAGCAGCTGCCCTCGCCGAACAACGTCACCATGGTGCAGCACCACCTGCCGGTCGAGTCCGCCTCCGGCCACGCCTTCCTCGAGGCGTGGCTGCACTCCCCCGCCCACACCGCCCCGCTTCTCGACGCCCGCTACGCCTTCTCCGCGGTCGGCGTCGCCGTCGGTCACGGTGAGGTGTGGGTGGCGGTCCAGCTCTCGGCGGAGTAGCTCGCGGCGGATATACAGTGGGCGGTGTGAACCAGAACGCACCTAACCCCGGGGCGGCGTCTGTGCCGCCGAATCGCTCGACGTCCCTGCTGACGGACATGTACGAGCTCACCATGCTGCAGGCGGCCCTGCGCGACGGCACCGCCCACCGGCAGTGCACGTTCGAGGTGTTCGCCCGCCGCCTGCCCAACGAGCGCCGCTACGGCGTCGTGGCCGGCACCGCCCGCGTACTGCGCGCGGTGCGGGACTTCGTCTTCACCGAGGATCAGCTCTCCCACCTGGAGTTCCTCGACGAGGAGTCCAAGGAGTTCCTGCGCAACTACCGTTTCACCGGGCAGATCGACGGTTACCGTGAGGGCGATCTGTACTTCCCGTACTCGCCGCTGCTCACGGTGCGCGGCACGTTCGCGGAGTGCGTCATCCTGGAGACGGTCATCCTGTCGATCATGAACGCGGACTCGGCGATCGCGTCGGCCGCGGCACGTATGGTCACCGCCGCCGACGGCCGCCCGATCATCGAGATGGGGTCCCGGCGCACCCACGAGTACGCGGCGGTCACCGCGTCCCGCGCCGCCTACCTGGCCGGTTTCACGGCCACCTCCAACCTGGAGGCCTCGCACCGTTACGGCATCCCGGCCTCCGGCACCGCCGCGCACGCCTGGACGCTGCTGCACATCAACGAGGACGGCACCCCGAACGAGGAGGCCGCGTTCCGTTCCCAGATCGACTCCCTCGGGGTGGACACGACCCTGCTGGTCGACACCTACGACATCACCCAGGGTGTGAAGACGGCGATCGAGGTCGCGGGCCCCGAGCTCGGCGGCGTTCGCATCGACTCCGGTGACCTCGGTGCAGTCACCCGGCGCGTCCGTCGGCAGCTCGATGATCTCGGCGCGCACAACACCCGCATCGTCGTCTCCTCCGACCTCGACGAGTTCGCCATCGCCGGTCTGCGCGGCGACCCGGTCGACGTCTACGGCGTGGGCACCTCGGTGGTGACCGGTTCCGGTGCCCCGACCGCCAGCATGGTGTACAAGCTGGTGGAGGTCGACGGGCACACCGTCGCCAAGCGCTCCCGCGGCAAGGGCATGACGGGCGGCACGAAGCAGGCCGTGCGCACCTACCGCTCCTCCGGCGTCGCCGTCGAGGAGCTGGTGTTCCCCTTCGGCGCGGAGGCCCCGGACACCGGTCACCTGTCCTCCACGCAGCTGACGGTGCCGCTCATGCGCGACGGAGTCGCGGTGGACGGTCTGCCCTCGCTCGAGGAGTCCCGCGCCTACCTCGCGGACCAACTGCTCACCCTCCCGTGGGAGGGCCTGGCGCTGTCGCGGGATGAGCCGGCGATCGGCACCCGTTTCGTCGGTTTCCCGGAATAGGCGGCCACTTCCGCCGCGGATAGAGTGGGTGGGGTGAGTCAGCAGGAGGAACCGTTGTCGCAGTCCACCGAGTCGCTTCTCGACGCCGCCGTCGCCGCCCTCGGCGGCTCCCGCCGGGACGGTCAGGTGGCCATGGCGCAGGCCGTCACCCGCGCCCTGGAGAATGAGCGGCACCTCGCGGTGCAGGCGGGCACCGGTACGGGTAAGTCGCTGGCCTACCTCGTCCCGTCGATACGTCACGCGCAGGCCACCGGCACCGCGGTCATCATCTCCACGGCGACGATCGCGCTGCAACGCCAGCTCGTCGAACGCGATCTGCCGCGCCTGGCCGACGCCCTCGAGCCGGTGATGGAGCGCCGCCCCACGTTCGCCATCCTCAAAGGCCGGTCCAACTACGTGTGCCTCAACCGGATCGGCGCGGCGGAGGACCCGGAGGACGCGCTGCTCGACGAGGCCGACGTCTCCTGGCTCGGCCGCCACGTCGCCCGCGTCCACGAATGGGCCCAGGAGACCGGGTCCGGGGACCGCGACGACCTGGAGCCTGGCGTGCCGGATCTGGCGTGGCGGCAGGTGTCGGTCACCTCACGCGAATGCCTCGGTGCCACCCGCTGCCCCCACGGCGAGGAGTGCTTCGCGGAGGCGGCGCGGCGGCAGGCGCACGAGGTGGACATCGTGGTGACCAACCACGCGCTGCTCGCCATCGACGCCCTCGCGGACATCGACATCCTCCCCGAGCATGACGTCGTGGTCATCGACGAGGCCCACGAGCTCGACGGCCGGATCACGTCCGTCGCCACCAACGAGCTCTCCCGCACCGCCCTCACGCTGGCCGCCAAGCGCGCCGGCAAGCTCGGTGCCGACGGCCGCGACGACAAACTCGTCGAGCTGGCCGACGACTGGATCGCCGCCGCGGCAACGCTTCCCGACGGGCGGTGGAACGACATCGACGACACCGCCCGGGGGCCGCTCGTCGGCCTGCGCGACGGGCTGTGGTCGGTGCGCGACGCCATCGCCCGCGCCCCGGAGGGCGAGTCCGCCAACGACCCGGAGAAGTACGCCGAGCGCCAGAACCTGGCCAATCACCTGCAGGAGCTGCACGACGCGATCGTGCGGGTGCTCACGGTGTTCGACGAGTCCGACCCGGCGTCGCAACGCGATGTCGTGTGGCTCGCCCGCGACGACCGGCGCGGCGATGTCCTCACCGTCGCTCCCCTGTCGGTCGCCGGGCTGCTCCACGACCGCCTCTTCGGGGAGCAGACCGTGGTGCTCACCTCGGCGACGCTCACCATCGGCGGGCGTTTCGACCCCATGGCGGCCTTCCTCGGTATCCCGAAGGGCACGTGGGACAGCCTCGACGCCGGCACCCCCTTCGACCCGCGGAAATCCGGCATCCTCTACACCGCCCGCCACCTGCCCGATCCCGGCCGCGACGGCCTGTCCGCCGAGACGCTCGACGAGATCCACGACCTCATCATGGCCGCCGGCGGTCGCACCCTGGGTCTGTTCTCCTCCCGGCGCGCCGCCGAGCAGGCCGCCGAGGCGATGAAGCTCCGTGTGCCCTTCGACGTCTACTGCCAGGGTGAGGACACCACCGGCGCGCTGGTGGAGAAGTTCGCCCGCGACGAGAACGCCTGCCTGTTCGGCACGCTGACGCTGTGGCAGGGTGTCGACGTCCCCGGTCCGGCCTGCTCCCTCGTCCTCATCGACCGCATCCCCTTCCCCCGCCCCGACGACCCGCTGCTGCAGGCCCGCAAGGAGGCCGCGGAGGCCGAGGGACGCAACGGGTTCATGGAGGTCGCCGCCACCCACGCGGCCCTGCTCATGGCGCAGGGCGCGGGTCGCCTGCTGCGGTCGGTCACCGACCGGGGCGTCGTGGCCGTGCTGGACAACCGCCTGGCGACGAAGCGCTACGGTTCCTTCCTGCGGGCGTCGATGCCCGCGTTCTGGGAGACAACCGACCCGGCCGTCGTCCGCGGGGCGCTCAAGCGCCTGGTCACTCAGGGCCGGTAGAGCATCCGGTCGCCGCTGCCCTGCAGGCTCGCGTGCGCCATCATCATCGCGACGAGCGGGGTGGTGATGAAGATGCCGATGACGGTGATGCTGCCCACCGCCCCGAGGAGCAGCGAGAACAGGACCAGCAGCAGGCTGGCGCCGAGGTTGTTCCGGGCGATCTCCACCGAGCCGCGGAAGATGCCCGACAGTCCGGTCTCCGGGCGGCTGAACGCCAGGTAGGGCACGAACATGAGCAGGAACGCGACCACCAGGCCCGGGATGATGAACAGCAGCATGCCGAGGAAGGTCGCCAGTGACACGAGCAGGTACGCCACGAAGGGGATGCCGAGATCACGGAACTGGAAGAAGCTGCCCACCGTGACGCTCTCGCCCTGCACCTGGCGTACGGCGTTGCGGTAGACGTTGAGCGACCACACCACCCCGATGGCGAAGGCGATGAGGTAGGCGATGATGAGTGCCGCCACCGTCGCCGGGGCGAGTGCCACCGCCTGGTCCTCCGACACCGTCTCGCTAAGCGCGACAGGGACGACGGCGACGACCATGATCACCACGAACACCGCGAGGAAGATGAGCATGGCCAGCACCCACGGCAGCAGGTTGGAGGCCAGCGCCTTCCATCCCTGGGTGAGGCTGGCGACCGCGTCGACGGGGCGGGGCGGGCCGGGCGGGATCATGTGCGGGGTCGGCGGCTGGTGGCCGGCGTAGCCGGGATAGGGATCGTGTGGCTGGGTCATGGGACTCCCCTTTCGGTAGTGGTTTCCTGACCCACAGTCTCCCACGATCGCTACGCTGGGGTCATGTCCCACCACCCCGTCCACCGCGGTTGCGCCCGCCCCCACCACTGTTCCCCGGACGTGCGGATGCAGGTGATGGCGCGCTCCCCCCTCACCCGCGCCCTGACGCGGGAGCAGCGGGAGGAACTGGACGGTCACCTGCAGGCCCTGTCCTGGGCGGCGGGTGATCCGCTCATGGTCGCCGGTGACACCCCGGGCGGCGTGTACCTCGTCATGTCGGGACGGGTGCGCATCACCCGCGACACCGTCGACGGCGACGAGATCACCGTCGACCTCGCCGCCCCCGGCGATGTCGTCGGCCCGCTCGACACCACCGTGGTCCCCACCCCGGATTCGGCATGGGCGATGGAGACCACGTGCGCGCTGTTCCTGCGGACGGAGTCGCTGGCGGAGGTCGTCGATACGTTCCCCGCGCTGGCGCTCGCCCTCCTGCGACTGCAGCAGGAACGGCTCACCCGCGCCCGCGAGCGGGAGGTCGCCCGCACCACCCGCACCGTCGAGCAGCGCGTCGCGGGGGTGCTGCTCTCTCTCGCCGACAGCCTCGGGCAGGAGCGTTCCGACGGCTCCGTGCTCCTGCAGGTCCGTCTGCGCCGGGACGACATCGCCGGCCTCGCCTCCACCACCGTGGAGTCGACCTCCCGCGCGATGTCGCGGATGAAGCGGAAGGGGCTCATCGATTCCGGTCGCGAATGGGTCGCGCTTCTCGACGTCCCCGCCCTCGCCGCCCTGTAGATCAGGACCGGGTCGACGGGACGGCCAGCACGGTCAGTGCGTCGGGGGCCACCTCGGTGAACCCGGCGTCACGCACGGGGAGCGCACCCGGGCTGTCCAGGTGAGCGACGAACTCCGCGTTGGGTATCTCCCGCACCGCGAGCGCGAAACCGCTGTCCGCCCACTCCCGCACCTCATCGAGGGTGAGGCGGGCGGCGAGCAGCATGCTGGCGTGGCCGACCTGGGCGGCCGCCTTGCCGGTGCTCATGTCCAGGTCGGCGTCGATGAGGATGACCGGCCACCGGGGGTCCGCCGGGCCGGGCTCGTCCTGCGGCAGCTCGGTGCCCTGGATCTGCAGTTTTCGCACCGGGGCGGGGACCGCGGCCACCGACGACGGCACGAACGCCCGGGCCTGCGCACCGCGGACGTCGACGGTGATGCCGGGGACCGCCTGGACGTCGTCCCACGCCTTGTTCCGGGCCCGGCGGGCGACCTTCCGGATGAGGTGGTCGTACCAGCCCTCGAGCCCGGCCCGCCACTGCGGATCGGTGGCGACCTGCGGGGCCAGACAGACGGCGACAACCGCCCGGGCCGCGGCCGCGAGGAGGTCGGTGCGGCGGGGCGGTTGCGGCTTCGGCACGTGCAGGGCGATCTGCATGGCCTGGACCGTCTCCGGGCGGGAGGGGTCCTCGTGGCGTTCGTGCCGGTTCTCGCTCACCCGGGCGCGTAGGAGGGAATGCGCCGCGGCGAGCGGATCGGTCACATCCACTAGCGGGCGGTGGCCTCGAGCGGAACGCGCCGGTAGGTGCCGTCCTCGAGGTCGGACTCGTCGATCTCCTCGCGCGGGACACCCAGGATGTGGAGGACCTCATCGAGGAAGGGGTGGTTGACGGAGGTGTCGGCGATCTCGCGGAGGGCCGGCTTCGCGTTGAAGGCGATGCCGAGGCCGGCAGCGGAGAGCATGTCGATGTCGTTGGCACCGTCACCGACGGCGACGGTCTGGTACATCTGCAGACCGGAGTCGGCGGCGAACTCGCGCAGGAGCTCGGCCTTGCGGGCCCGGTCGACGATGTCGCCGATGACGCGGCCGGTCAGCTTGCCGTCGACGATCTCCAGGGTGTTGGCGCGGACGTAGTCGAGCTCGAGGTCGGCGGCCAGATCCTCGAGGACCTGGATGAAGCCGCCGGAGACGACCGCCGTGCGGTACCCCATCTTGTGGAGCGTGCGGATGGTGGTGCGGGCGCCCGGGGTGAGGACGATGTCCGCGGCCACGGCGTCGATGACGGAGGCATCGAGCCCCTTGAGGGTGGCGACGCGCTCGCGCAGGGACTCCTCGAAGTCGAGCTCGCCGCGCATGGCGCGCTCGGTGACCTCGGCGACCTCGGCCTCCTTGCCGGCGTGGGCGGCCAGCATCTCGATGACCTCGCCGGTGATGAGGGTGGAGTCGCAGTCGAAGCACACGAGGCGCTTGGAGCGGCGCAGCAGGCCGGCGCGCTCGATGGCGATGTCCACGCCCAGCTCGGTGGTCAGCTCGGCCAGTGCCTTACGCATGGCCTTGCCGCCGCCCGGCTCCGGGTTGGCGATGGTGATCATGATCTCCAGGCCGGTGATCGGGTAGTCGGCGATGCCGCGGATGCGGTCGATGTTCGCCCCGTAGTTGGCCAGGGTCTGGCCGATGGAGGAGACGTCCTTGGCGGTGACCGGGTTGCCCAGGACCACGGCGACGTGGGTGGAACGCGGGGAGGAGGACAGGGCGTCCGACGCCAGGTCGAGGGACACGGACTGGCCGTGGCCGCGGAGGGTCTCGTCCAGGCCCTCGCGGAGACGCTCGACGCGGGCCTGGTCGACGCCGACGTAGGCGGCGAGGTTGAGGTAGCCGCGGAACTGGGACTGCTCGACGTCGAGAAGCTGCACGTTGTGCGCGGAGAGGACGCGGAAGAAAGCGGCGGTCACGCCGGGGCGGTCACGGCCGGTGAGGGTGATGACGGCGGACTCGAGGCCGGGCTGCAGGCCGACCTGCAGGGTGCCGGTGTTCTCGTCGTTCTCGTCGCTGACGGGATTCTGGTCAAGATCTGCCACGGGGATCAATTCTTTCATGGAGGGGGTGGGGTTCAGACATGCCGCAACCCCCGGCAGAGGATCTGCCGGGGGTTGTGTCAGTCGGAGGTGACTATGTCAGACCCTTGGTGTCTAGCGGACTTCAGCCGGAGACGGGGACTGGGTCTTCTCTGCACGCTCGTCGTGGTGGCCGGTGTGTGCCTCGCGGCGCATACGCTCGACCATGTGCGGGTAGTGCAGCTCGAATGCCGGGCGCTCGGAGCGGATACGCGGCAGGGAGACGAAGTTGTGGCGCGGCGGCGGGCAGGAGGT
>LSQX01341222.1_pt5 | contig 15101 bp, 16 predicted proteins | sample 654561 | NCBI WGS metagenome assembly LSQX01 (sample SAMN04489861, study PRJNA283612) | anaerobic digester metagenome | isolation source: 4 biogas reactors fed with cattle manure at either 37C or 55C with and... | place: Denmark: Kongens Lyngby | collected 2014 | reverse complement strand
TTAACTCACTCACAGAACAGGGAAGGTAGGTGGAAGGCTCACCCTCAAGCTGGGTATGGAGAACGCCAATATTCCACAAATCCGACGGCAGACTGGGATAGTCCTGGTGCAGCCGCCTGCGTTCTGCGCTGCGCTCATAACTTTGACCCACTACACGGGCAATAGGTGCTCCTTGGTCATCCTTCACCTCAAAAACCTCAGGCTTACTGCTGGGAAAAGTGAAAACGTTTGGGGGCAGCCTGAACAGCGCTTCCCTCTCCCGCAGGGGATCGTGGTTGCCCGCCAAAACGTACACGCCTATACCTGCCTCGTACAGCCGCTCGCACTGCCTCACAAAAAACTCTAAAGCGCTGACCGTTCTGGCTTCCCCATCGTACAGATCTCCCGCAATAACCACGAAATCTACCCCTTCCGCCAGGGCCAAATCACAGAGACGGCTGAAACTGGCAAAGGTAGCCCCATGGACCTGTTCCCGCAGCTGATCTGGGAGGGAAGCACCTCCAATCTGGGGTATACGCCCCAGATGTACGTCGGCGGTATGAATAAAGCGTATGCTGCCCATGGCAATCCTCCCTTTCTCTGTTGTATATATGTCCTGCCCAGGGCAATCTCCTGCCCCTGGGGAGGAATCGGCGAGCGAAAACAGAACAATAGTAACCAAAACTTGGCAAAGGAGACAAGAATTATGGGAAAGGGTAGAGTAATTCTGTCACTGCTACTGCTTTTTTCCTTTAGCATGGGCGTCTTGGGGAATGCAGGACCGGAACTTACCCCCTCGCTGATTCTGAACAACGCCTTGGTGGAGTTAAAGCACCCACTGCTTTTAGATGGGGACCGCATGCTCATCTCCATAATCGATCTAATGCGGCTTTTCCACGTGGAGTGTGAAAGGCAGGGTGAAACGGGCATTGTCCTTAGGGGAGAAGGGATCCGCATCAATATGCAGCTTGATACCGATATTGCAGTTGCAACAAAGGATGGACGCTATGAGGTAACCTGGCTCGAAGCGGCTCCCCGCCTCAGGGGCAAGGTACTTTATCTGCCCCTCCGCTACTGCGCAGAAAGCCTCGGTGCAGAAGTCTATTGGGACCAACGGAGCGGCTGCGTGGTAGTGAGCGATAACACTTGGGAAGCGGAGGAAAAAACGGTGCAATACACCCTGTTAAACAGATGGGAACTGCAATCTGAACCGGAGTTGGCCGCCTGGTATGAAAACCACCACCGCACAGAAGGTTTGCACGTATTGGTAATCAACACAGACACCTACGTCTTAGTGGCCGCGGGCCCGAAACCAACGGGCGGTTATGGAGTGAGGATAAAGGGTGTGATCGAAAGGGAACCCAACCAGCTTGTGATCGAAGCTGAACTGCAAAAGCCTGGCCCAAACGACATGGTGACCATGGCCTTCACCTATCCCACTGCCTTACTGAAATTCCCCAACCGCATCTTCTCAGTAGTGGATTACAACCTCACCGATTGAGCACATGAAAAAGTGCGGGATGTTCCTAAGAACTCCCGCACTTGCTTTTTGCTTATAACCCCCGGCGGATGTATGGTTTGCCAGAGGCAGCGGGGGCGGTAGAGCGTCCAATAATCCCTGCCAAGGCCGCCATTGTCACCACGTAGGGGAACATGGCAAAGAACTCGGTTGGGATAGCTACCAAGCCCCAGTTTTGGGCAGTTAGCTGCAGGGCGTCTGCCACTCCAAAGAGGAGGGAAGCACCCATCGCCCCAAAGGGCGTCCAGTTGCCGAAGATCATTGCGGCAAGGGAAATGAAGCCTTTACCCGCACTCATACCCTCCCTAAACAGGGACAGGTTACCCAGGGACAAGGTGACGCCGCCCATTCCGGCCAAAAACCCGCTCAAAATAACGGAGAAATACCGAATGCGGTTCACGTTCACACCAACCGTATCGGCTGCTTCCGGGTGTTCCCCGGCGGCACGGATCCTGAGGCCCAAGGGAGTCTTGAACAAAACGATGTGGGCCACAATGGCGATCAGGAAAGCCAAATAAACAGGCGGTGTGTTGCGGGCGAAAATGTCACCAATCACCGGGATCTTCCGCAGCCAGGGGAAGGACCAGAAGGCAAGTTTTGCCACCCTGTTCGTCTGGCCGGCCCGTTTAAAGATGGCCCGCAGTAAAAACCCGGTTAGGGCAGTAGCCAACATGTTGATGGCCACACCTGAAACAGTCTGATCCGCATGGTATTTTATGCTAACCCAGGCATGGAGCGCTGCCAAAACTGCACCGGCCAACGAACCCGCCAAAAAGCCAATCCAGGGATTCCCGGTCAAGTGGGAAAACAGCACTCCCACAAAGGAGCCGGTGAGCATCATGCCCTCAATACCAATGTTTACTACCCCGGACCGCTCACTGAACACCCCGCCGATGGAAGCCATGATCAGAGGCGCTGACAGTGTCACGGTGGACGCTAATAGGTCAATCAAGAAATATTGTAGGTTCGCCCAATCAATACCCATTAGACGTCAGCCTCCTTTCCTCTGTTGAAAAGAGCCTTGATTTTATCCAAGCCAGGTATCCAACCCTTAACCAGGCCTTCTGCAGCTACGATGAAGATGATTAGGGCCTGCACGATCCCAATCGTCTCCTTGGGTACACCTGCCAAGGCCTGCATCGTCTGGGAACCGCGGTGCAGCACGCCGAAGAGAAATGCGCTGCCTAGGATACCAATGGGATTGTTCTTGGCCACCAAAGCTACCGCGATACCGTCAAAACCCCAGCCCTCAAAGGCGAAGATATCCAGGAATTTGTACTGAATACCCATTACCTGTACCGCTCCGGCCAGTCCCGCCAAAGCGCCTGAAATGAGCATGGCCGTTGCCATGGCCCGGGAGGTATTCATACCTGCGTAGCGGGAGGCATCGGCGTTAAAGCCAACCGCCCGAATCTCGTAACCGATTGTGGTTTTGTAAAGCAACCAGTAGACCACAAAGGCGGCTAGAATGGCGATGAAAATCCCGGTGTTAACCCTGTACTCGCTGCCGATGCCGCTGAGGAAGCGCCACAGACGTGCGTTTTGGGCAATATCTGGGCTGTAAGGCAGGGTTGTATTCGGATCCTGTAGGGGTCCGGTAACCAAATAGTGGGAAAGGTGCAAGGCGATGTAGTTCATCATGATGCTGTTTACTACCTCGTGCACTCCAAATTTGGCCTTCAGATACCCGGGCACAGATGCCCACAGTGCCCCAGCCAGCATACCTGCCCCCAGTGTCAGGGGTAGGTGCAGCAGCCTAGGTAGGCCTGCAAACTGATAACCCACAAAAGCGGAGGCGAGCATACCCACAATGATTTGACCCTCCGCACCAATGTTAAACAAACCTGCACGGTAAGCAACCGCAATGGACAGACCGGCGAAAATCAACGGATTCACATAAACGAGCGTCTCGGAAAAGTCAATACCCGAACCAAAGGAACCGCTCAGCAGTGCTCCGTAACCGGCAAAGGGATTATTACCGGTGATAAACATGAGCACTCCGCCAATTACTAGTCCTACCAGAATAGCAGCCAAGGGAACGGCAATCCCTGACCACCACTTATTGTTCTTGGTCATAGCTCTCCCCCTCCGGCTACCGCACTTGTCCGGTCGTCTGATACGCCCGCCATCATGAGGCCGAGTTTCTCTTCAGTCGCCTCTTCCCGGTCCACAATGCCCACGATGCGCCCTTCGTACATAACCGCAATCCTATCCGCCAAGGCCAAGATCTCATCCAACTCCAGGGAAAAGAGAAGCACTGCCTTTTGGGCGTCCCTGGCCTCAATTAGGCGCGTGTGGACAAATTCAATGGCACCAACGTCCAGTCCCCTAGTAGGTTGGGCAGCTACAATCAACTCCGGTTCCTGAGCCAACTCCCTGGCCACAATCACCTTCTGCTGGTTGCCGCCTGAAAGGGAACTGGCAAGCACGTCTTCATTGGGCGTGCGCACATCGTACTCTTCAATCAATTCCCGTGCCTCTTGTTTGATTACTTCCCAATCCAAGACAGTCTTGTTGCTGAACGGCGGCGCGTAATAGGTACGCAAAACCATATTCTCAGCAATGGAAAATTCCAGAACAAGGCCATGGCGATGCCTATCCGCCGGAATGTGCACCACCTTGGATTCAAACACGCGGCGTGAGGAAAGATTGGTAATGTCTTTACCGTTTAACACGATCTGACCAGAAGTGGCTTTCCGCATACCCGTAATGGCCTCAGCCAGTTCGTTCTGACCGTTGCCGTCTACACCGGCAATGCCCAGTATTTCCCCTGCCCTAACGGAAAGGGAAACACCTGATAAGGCAGGTAAGTGCCGATCATCCTGCACATGGAGATCGGTAATGCGGAACATCTCCGGTCCCGGTTTGGCCGGTTCCTTGCTCACCACAAGTTCCACATCGCGACCCACCATCATTCGGGCCAAGTCGTTAACGTTTGTTTCCGCAGTGGTAACGCTTCCGATGATCCGTCCCCTGCGGATAACGGTCACCCGATCGGAAATCTCCATTACTTCCTTCAGCTTGTGGCTGATGAAGATAATGGACTTACCCATTTCCGTCAGGTTACGCATAATTGTAAACAGCTCCCCGACTTCCTGGGGTGTCAAAACAGCGGTAGGTTCATCCAACACCAGGATTTCAGCCCCGCGTAAAAGTGCTTTGAGAATTTCCACCCGCTGCTGCATGCCTACGGAAATATTCATAACCTTGGCGTGGGGATCAATGGCCAGGCCGTATTCCCTTGAAACGTCTTCCACCTGTCTAACGGCAGCTGCCATGTCTAAAAAGACCCCGCCGCGTTTTGGTTCTGTCCCCAGAACCAAATTCTCCACAACGGAAAACTGGGGAATAAGCATAAAGTGCTGATGAACCATGCCGATACCTAAGCTCAAGGCATCATTTGGCTCATTAATCTCCCGCTTTTCCCCGTGGACGTAAATCTCCCCTTCGTCCGCCTGGTACAAACCATAGAGGATTTTCATCAGGGTGCTTTTACCGGCTCCGTTTTCACCCAATAAAGTATGAATCTCACCCTTCTTCAATGTAAAATCCACATCGGCATTTGCAACAACACCAGGAAATCTTTTGGTGATACCCCGCATTTCCAATACAAGCTTTTCATGGGGCGATACCATCCAAATCCCCCCTATCGTGTGAGGCGCCGGGACATTTATCCCGGCGCCCAAATATCCTATTTACATCTTCTTACAGATTTACTTATTGATTACTTTGTAGACGTCGCTGGGGAACTCCGGTACAACAAAGTCGCCGGAAGCGATCCGTTCAGTCCACTCCAGAGCGGCAGCTATTGCCTCAGGAGAAGCATTGTTGGTGTCACCAGTTACGATGCCTACGCCTTCTACATCAAGGCCGAGGGCGATGGTCTGTCCCTTGAAGTTGGGATCGAGCAGCATCAAGGTACCCTCAAACACACCAACGTCAACCCGCTTGATCATGGAGTTCAGAACAGCGTTGGGTGCTACGTGAGCCTGGTCGGAGTCTACACCGATTCCCCATACGCCCTGCTCTTCACAGGCTTCGATCATGCCCAGGCCGGTTGCACCAGCGGCGTGGAAGATAACGTCTGCACCGCCGCGGATCATGGACTCGGTAACTGCTTTACCCTTGGCCGGGTCGTCGAATGCGCCGGTATAGTTGCCGATGATCTCGATGTCAGGATCGACGGACCAAACACCTGCTTTGAAACCAGCTTCGAATCTCTCGATTACCGGAATCTGGATACCACCCACAAAACCAACTTTGCCGGTCTTGGTGGTTTCGGCAGCCAATACGCCTACCAGGAAGGAACCTTCATGCTCTTTGAAGAGTACACCCAGAACGTTCTGCAGCTCAGTAGCGTGAACTTCCTCGTCAAAGCCGGAGTCAATGATACCAAATCTTGTTTCCGGATACTGAGGCGCAATTTTCTTGACGGCGTCTTCCAGCAGGAAGCCGATGGCCCATACCACATCATAGCCCTCGCGAGCGAGCATGGACAGGTTGGGTTCATAGTCAGAAGGTGTACGGGACTCTACATACCGTACGTCTGCGCCGAGTTCTTCCTGCAGCCGCATTAGACCTACATATGCAGCATCGTTAAAAGACTGGTCGCCAAGGCCACCCACGTCAAACACGATGGCTACCCTAGGTGCACTGTCTTCTGCAAATCCCACAGAAGAGAAAACCAGCATCAGACCTAAGACGAGCAATAAGACTTTTGAGTTCCTTACCAACTTCATAAACCATCCTCCTTAATTCTTGTTTTGGTTTTTACAAACTTAATACGGAGTCGGTACGGTAAGATACTTCGTTACGGAAAATGAAATTCCTCCTAAACTCCCCGCTGAAAAGATCGCCTGAAAATGGCCGCTGTGTAAGATTTTACCAGGATACTAGATTGTCTGAACATTGTTTCTACCACTTGCTTTGGCCCGATATTGAGCCTCATCCACCCGCTTCAAAAGATCATCAAAGCCATCTCCCGGCCGCAGCTCCGTTACCCCGACGCTGATGGTAACCGTACTGCCGCCTACGAATTCCTCATCTGCCACGATTAACCTGAGCCGATCCATCACCCTCGCAGCATCTGCCAAAGTGATCTTAGGCATAAGCAGAATAAACTCTTCCCCTCCCCACCGAGCCAAAACGTCTGAGGCGCGGATGTTAGCCTGGATAATCTCCGCCAGCTGCTTGAGCACCGAGTCACCAACGGTGTGGCCCAACCTATCATTGATCTTTTTAAAGTGGTCAAAATCCAGCATGGCAATTGACAGGGGCTCGTTNNCAGCCTTTGATCGGCCGCTTCTTCATTGCCGCCAAAGGCCTGTTCACTTAAGGCAGTGGTGCTCACAATGGGACTCACGGCAAACAGACTACCACGTCCGTCCCCATCAGCGAGGATGGCAGCGGTCGTTTCGGTACCGAGCAGGGATACAACTTCCCTGGGCACCTGGGTGGACAGGGACGCCTGCTCCGGTTCCCAGATCACAAGGCCACCGCTGCGGGCAATCTGAACGCTGCCCGGTTCATAGAGGGGTGAATAGTGTTCAATAATCTCCCCAAAGAGATCGAGGATCCTGAGGTTGTTTTTCAAAACCCCAACCACTTCCCCGTCGTGATACACCGGTGCCGTTACACCCAACACGAAATCACCCACACTCACGTCGTAGCCCCGGTCATCAAAGAAAACCCTACCCTCACCGCCATGAACTGCCGCCTGCCACCAGTATTCATCGCCTTGGGCGAAGTTGGTGAGCTGCCCAGTTGCTGCGATCACAGCACCGTATCGGTTCGTGAGAAAAATCTCACCAAATAGGTCATCGACGATGTTCTGTTGTTCCCGCAGCAAGTCAGCAGTTGGGTTATGCAGAAACTCCTCCAGGAAAGGATCCTCTGCGTCAATTGCGGCCCGCCACAGCTTGTCCAACCTGTCAATTTCCGCCTCCCGTTCCAACGGATCCAGACTGTCGTAGGCGGCGTTACTCGCCAGTACACTTCCTTTCAGGGCAGGCATGGTGGCCAATGTGGCCGTGGTCCTGGCCAAACCCTTGAGGTGACCGTCAATGTGGATGGCAATGGCCTGGGCTGCGTTCTGACTCGCCTCCAAACGGCTGGTAACAAAGGCGTTGCGGTGAAAAGACGCCATGACGAAGGTCAATACCGTAACAATCAAGACGCCTAGTACAATCATGGTGGCGGCCAACTTGAACCGGATGCTCATTCTCCTCACCTCCCGACCTCATATTAGCGAAAAAAGGCCGATCTAAACCGGCCTTTTCTCTACCCTTCCCTATTTATCTCTGTACCCGCCCGGAAGTATCCCCTTTCAGCAGGTTCTCCACTTCCGCTGCGGTAACCATGTTGAAGTCTCCGTGGATAGTGTGCTTCAAGGCTGAAGCTGCCACGCCAAATTCGAGTGCCTCTTTGAAATCTGCACCGTTAACCAGTTTGTAAATGATGCCAGCGGCAAAGGAGTCGCCTCCCCCTACCCGATCCACGATTCTAATGTCGTAAACACGGCTCCTGTAGAACTCACTGCCATCCCAGCCGCAGCCGGACCAACCGTTGTCAGAGGCTGAATAGGACTCGCGCAGCGAGCTGAAAACGTATTTAAAGCCAAATTTGTCCATCATCCGCTGGAAAATGTCTTGGTAGCCGCTGAGATCAAGCTCACCGGAGGTAACATCGGTCTCACCCGGTTTGAAGCCCAAGGTGAGGTGGGCGTCTTCCTCGTTGCCGATGCACACATCAACATACTGCATCAAATTGGTCATCACTTTCTGGGCCTCAACCGGAGTCCAGAGGTTCTTCCGGTAGTTGAGGTCTACCGAAACGGTTACGTTGTTCCGCTTTGCGGCCTTAAGAGCTGCTTCTGTCAGGGCAACCGCCTTTTCGCCCAGGGCAGGAGTGATACCCGTAAAGTGGAACCAATCGGCGCCTTGGAAAACTGCATCAAAGTCAAAATCCCTAACCTCGGCCTCAGCAATGGCGGAGCGGGCCCGGTCGTAGATCACCTTGGAGGGACGCATGGAAGCACCCGTTTCCAGAAAGTAGATGCCGATGCGCTCACCGCCCCGGACTATGTAATCCGTTTTCACACCGAAGCGGCGTAGGCTGTTGATTGCCGCCTGACCAATGTCATTGGCAGGCAGTTTTGTCACGTAATAGGCATCGCAGCCGTAATTGGCCAAAGAAACGGCCACGTTAGCTTCCCCTCCACCGTATACCACATCAAAGGACTCTGCCTGAACAAACCTTTCATACCTGGGGGTAGACAGCCTGAGCATGATTTCCCCCATAGTAACAACCTTTTTCATCGTTTTAGACCTCCTCTACGTTTGGACCCGAGTTAGGCCCTGGCTGCAGCGATTTTTTCCACATACTCCCGGGCGGCCTGGGTGATCTCCTGGCTAGTGCCCTTGGTCAGGTTGCCCCCTACCCCCACTGCAATACATCCGTTTTTGATCCATTCATCCACGTTATCAAGGCTAACTCCGCCGGTGGGCATAAGGACCGCCTGGGGTAGGGGCCCAAGCACAGCTTTGACAAAGGAAGGGCCAAAGGCACTGCCTGGGAAGACCTTAATTAGGTCAACCCCAGCTTCCATAGCCCGGATCATCTCGGTTATGGTCATACACCCTGCCATATAGGGTATTTGATATCTATTACACAGCCGTGCCGTATCCGCATCAAATCCTGGACTAACTATGTACTTGGCCCCGGCTAAAATGGCAATGCGCGCTGTTTCGCTATCCAGCACGGTACCTGCACCAACAAGTAGGCTATCACCAAATTCAGCCGTTAAAGACTCAATTACCTTGTGTGCTCCAGGCACGGTAAAGGTGATCTCAATGGCGTCAATGCCCCCATCCATACACGCCAAGGCAATCTGGCGGGCCTTCTCACTGTTTTCTGCCCGGACCACGGCAACTATGCCTGTTTTTTCGATCCTGCTTAACACATCGTACTTCCGCATGCTTAGAACCTCCATACTAGAATCGTCCAAAACTCAGTAAGTCACTGTATAATTGGCCATCTGCCCTCCTACTCCTGCTTTTATGATATCCAATTGTGTTGGCAAACACCAGTCCAACTGTTCCTTGCCAATTACTTGGTTGTATTATAAAATATCGTTAACATCCATTATAAAGTGCGGAAGGAGTAATGATAATATGAAATGGTCTCCTGATTTGGCGATTGGTATTGAACATATTGACGAACAGCATCAAGAATGGTTTAAGCGGGCAGACGACCTTTTCGAAGCGGGTCGGGAGAGAAGGGCGAAGGAAGTAATTGGTGAGCTTTTGGAGTTTTTAGATGACTACACCAAAAAGCATTTTGCGGACGAAGAGAGGTACATGCAGGAAATCGGTTACCCCGGCTATGATGCCCAAAAGCAGGCACATGAAAGCTTTGTTGAACGCCTCGCCCAACTGCGCAGGGATTATGACTCGTCGGGCGGCAGCGTGAATGTAATAATCAACGCTAATAAGATTGTTATCGATTGGCTGATCTCCCATATCTCCAAAATGGATCGCCAAATCGGAGCCTATGTGCGGGAGCAGAAGGGACGGTAAGAATAAAAAAGGGAGGGTATCAGCGCTCCTGGGGTTAAGACGCTGATTCCCTCCGTGTATAGCAGACTTGGACAAGGGAGATAATTGCTTCTCGGTGCTGTGTCTATTGCCTGTATCGTGCAGTAGCAAAACTGTGTCCTTTGTATTCTCATTGCTGGTTTTGTGCTCTGTCCGCTGCTGTGATTGATCTATGTTGTTTTGCAAATTCTTGGCTGGTTCTCCTGGTTGGCTGACCGGATCAAATACTAGTTTCTTTCTTGTCCAAGTGCTTCTGGCAAGACGCCTGGAACAATAAAAATGCCCCTTTTTCTCATGAAAAAAAGGCAGATTGCGGCTTTGGAACCGAAGTTCAAAACCGTTCTTAAGAGCAACCCAGCCGCCATAGCCGGCACACCGACCTTAGGCCTGAGGCTTTGCGTCCGTCCCTTTCGGGACGTTTGCCTTTTTTCTTACCCCATATTCTGTTCGCGGTTTATACTACCACACCGTGGACTGTCGGTCAAGGGACAGAAAACACAATTTTACCCATTTACTGTAAAATTAGTGCTGTTCCCCAATTAAGAAGTAAAGAAAAACGTGACAAGATCAGTCCTGGTCTATCGTGAGCATCCGCTTCCCACTTTGGGAATGGGATTTGATCAGACCGTACACCAACTTATCTTCCTCGATTCCCGCCAGGTAAAGAATATCTATCACCTCAACCACCATCTGAACACTGGCTCCGTCCATCAGTATGGCCGAATCTTCGCAGGTGTAATCCAAATCTGCAAATTTGTCCACTGCATCGGAATGACTGGAACCTAAGGCGTTCAGAACCTTTTCCTGCCCGGCACTCAGGGCACTCACACCAACTCTGTCCCCTCTGGCAACATTTCGACCCGTGACGCTTTGCGCCCCTAGAAGCATCACCAATTTGTCGTAATCAACTTACAACCCTATCCTTACCACCAGACTTGGCCCTTAGCAGCATTTCATCCGCTCGCCGCAGCAGCAGCTGTTTGGTATCGCCCTTCTCATAGGCTGCAACCCCAAAACTGCAGCTTATCTTCTTGGGAACATCCAAGGCCAGGGAGCCAATGGCGGCCCTGATCCTTTCAGCCAGCCCCTCTGCCGCGGCCAGGTCTGTGTTGGGCAAAAGCAGCGCGAACTCGTCACCACCCCACCTAGCAAACACATCCGCCTTCCGGATAACAGCACTCACCGCCCTGGCAGCCTCCTGCAGCACCCCATCACCTGCAATGTGCCCAAAATTGTCGTTTATTCCCTTGAAATCGTCAATATCAAATAGGATCAAGGTTAGGGGATTATTGTACCGTTCTGAGAAATTCAGCCATTCATCTAACGCGTCATCGAACTTCTTACGGTTGAAAACACCTGTGAGGGTATCCTGCACAGATAGTTCCGCAAGTTCCTTTCTCGCTTTAAACGCCCTCCGCTTATTTACTTCAGTCCACCAGAAATTTATGCTGCCATACAAGAGGAGGATCGTTTGATAAGCAACAATCCGATACAGCTCATTGGCTTGAAGTCCCGCCAGTTTTCTGCTGGGGCCGAGGAAAAAGGCGAGACTAAAGGCGATGGCAACAAGCTGGGAGAGAACGAGTCTGTTGGGCAGGAGGAAAAGCGCCATGGTTATAACCAGTAGGCCGAGGATGCTGAAATAGTTGAGGGACTGATACTGTCTTAAGGTCAATAGGTAGGTAACTACCATTGAGATTTGAAAGAAAGTGACCAGGTAAACCAAGTGCTTGTGCTTGGTTATACGCCGAGCAGTGAAGGAAACTGCTATAGAAAGAAAAATAAACACCAGCCTGATGGGTGTTATTTTCATAAACAGTCCTGTATTTCGTTCGGTGAAATAACTGTTCGCGAGAAAAAGGGCGAGGAGCGCGCCACAAAAGAGGGCAATATAGGCAGTCCAATGTGCCGATCTACCCAGACTGTCCTCCCAGAACTCATCTTCGAGAGACTTGTCCCCAAACTCGCCAAACAACGACAATCTATACCTATTCTCGCTCTCCATTTCTCTGACCCCTAGTTCCGTTTTGAACCTACTCAGCACAGCAACCACGGTTGTCTTCTAGGAAAATTGTACCATGTGGGCGGCAGAAAATGAAGGGGCTGGCAATTAAAGCTTGTCAGTTTTTCAGCGAGCTGAACGCCCGGAGGGCGTTGAGCAGAAAACCGCCGCCGAACACGAACAAGAGTCCACCCAGGCATACCACAAGCAACCGATACGCCTTTCCCTGGAAAAAGGACCTGGCCCGATCCACGAGGGCAGCCACAAAGCCATACCAGGTTATATCCGCCAAAATGTGGCCGAAATAAACGAGAACAATTCCAAGGAGGCCAAAGCGACTGTAAGCACTCATAATCAACCCTAAACCAACCACTGCCCACCAGAGAAGAAAGTAAGGGTTGCCAAGACTCAAGGCTGCACCGGCCAAAATTAGGCCTCCGCGACTGCGCTCCTTCCCTTCCTGCTCCAGTACAAGCTCCGCTCGTCCCCCAACGCCGTCTTTGATCATCCCCCAGCCTAGATAGAGAAGGAGCAGTCCGCCGAAAAGTCCAATTGCAATCTGGACTGAATTTGAACTAAGGGAGTTGCCAAAACCGAAAAACAGCGCAACAACCAGCGCCAGTTCCAACAGCACATGGCCTAAAGGCACAAGCATGGCCGTTTTGGCACCATACTTGAGACTACGCTCAATCGTATAGGTCAAAAGGGATCCGGGCATAACCGCACCGGAATAGCCAATCAACAGGGACTGAAAAAACACTCCCAACACTCATCTCACCTCGCCACTAAGCTAAACTCTCCACCGAATACCAGCCCAACAGCCGCAATTCACCGCATTCCTTTTCCAGCTGGTACAAAACCCGGAGGATCTCCTCCTCTTCTGGCCTGGCCAAAAGCTCAAGGAATATTGACCCTGCCAGACACTCCAATCTAGCCGCAGTCAGACCGCAATCTGCCAAGATTGACAAAACCCAGGCCAGAACCCCTTTGCTCTCCGAAACAGAAAGGAGTAAACTGAGCCTGGAAGCCTCCTCGACCAGAGTGAACTCAGTTCCTACCAACAAAAGACGCGATCTTCCGCCTAATCCATAGGCTTTGTTAATGAAAAGCCCAGCCTGATCCAACAGAAGATATGTTTCTACCATGTCTTCAACGGGTATGAGCGCCGTATCTGCATTGCCAGCCAACACACTCTGCACTGCTTCCAAACTACTGTTCACAACTGTTGGGTGCAAACCTGGCAGTAAGTCTTCACCTTTAACAAGCGGACCTGGCACAAAGACGGCTCGTTCAATGCGAGTTTCTTTGCCGGCCAATCTTAACTGCTGAGGTAACTGCCACTGGTCATCGTCTGCCATAAGCAGTTCGTATTGGCGCTTCCGGGATAGGCGGAGCAGCGTCTGCAGGAAAACCCGCTCATGGCCCGCAAGACCGGCAAGAAGTTCTTCTTCCCGCCTGCGATCGAGCACAGGCTTTCCCGTACCCCTTTTATGTTCAGCAACCTCCTCCACAACCTCCATCCGCTGCCTGAATAGGTCAAGTAAGCTTCCGGTCAGTTGGGATAGCTCAGCACGGAGAACTGAAAAGCCACCGTCAGACATAATCCCACCCTCCTAATCCAGCCAAAACGGCCCCTGCACGCCAAAGGCGACAAGTAACAGGTCCAAAAGCCCGATGGCAACCGCCGCCTCAACCACAGGCACCGCCCTTGGTACAATACAGGGATCGTGCCGTCCCGTATCAACCACAGTAGTTGGCTCACCGGTACGGAGGTCCACACTGGCTTGGGGTTGGCTCAAGGTGGCAGTCGGTTTAATTCCAACGTTGACCACAATTGGCATACCGTTGGTTATGCCGCCGTTAATTCCCCCTGCCCGGTTTGTGGCTGTACCCACTCTGCCCACTGCATCGATCAGGAAGGAATCATTATTTTCCGAACCCCGCAGCTTGCTGGAGGCGAATCCTGCCCCGAAGGATACACCCATAACGGCGGGAATGCCGTGGAGAATGGAGGAAAGCGTGGCCTTCACTCCTCCGAAAAGGGGATCGCCCACTCCCGCAGGCATACCCAAGGCAATGCATTCGATGATGCCCCCCACCGAGTCCCCTTCTTCCCGCACCAGTTCTATCAGCTCAACCATTTTCCTGCCCTGCTCATCGGAAAAAACAGGGAATCTCTTTGCTGCAACTGCAGCCAGGTCAGCCCCGGTAATTTGGGTAGAGTCTAAAACCTGGTCTAGGATTTCCCCTATTGCCGCAATGCGTGCTCCCACAAAGATGTTCCGTTCAGACAAGATCTGTTTCGCGACGGCACCGGCAAAACACAAACCTGCCGTTAAACGACCGGAAAAGTGACCACCGCCACGAGGGTCGTTAAAGCCGTGGTAGCGCATCTTACCGGTGTAATCGGCATGGCTGGGCCGGGGTATTCTCGCCCGATCTCTATAATCCTCCGGCCTGGCATCTTTGTTTTCGATCACAGCACAGAGGGGCGTTCCGCAGGTCCGCCCGCGATAAAGACCAGACAGAATGTGCGGCTCGTCAGTCTCCTTCCGAGCAGTAGACCAAGAACTTCGTCCCGGTGCCCGCCTTGCCAGAAAGGAGGCCGCCTCTTCTAGATCGACTTTTTGCCCAGGGGGCAGGCCGTCAAGGACCACGCCCACTGCTGGGCCGTGTGACTCGCCAAAAAGACTGATTTTCAACTGCTTACCCCAGATCGATCCCACGGACAGCACCTCCTAAACGCTTCAGTTCGCTGAAAAAGTGAGGATAGGATTTCCGTACCGCTTCTGCCCCCTCAATCAGCACCCCGTCCTCCGTCTGCAGAGCTACTATGGCCAGAGCCATGGCGATCCGGTGATCGCCGTGTGAGTCGGCAGTCCCACCCATTATGGGCTTACCGCCTGTGATTATCAACTGCTCCGCACCTTCCTCCACGGCAGCACCTAGTTTTCTAAGCTCCACCGCGAGGGCATGGAGCCGATCGCTTTCCTTCAGCCGCAGCCGT
>LSQX01253729.1_pt1 | contig 15101 bp, 12 predicted proteins | sample 654561 | NCBI WGS metagenome assembly LSQX01 (sample SAMN04489861, study PRJNA283612) | anaerobic digester metagenome | isolation source: 4 biogas reactors fed with cattle manure at either 37C or 55C with and... | place: Denmark: Kongens Lyngby | collected 2014 | reverse complement strand
GTGTTCGTTTCAGGTCCTCAGGATGTGGTCGAATCCGTTGACAGGGTCGTCGGTGAGGTGAATATCGTCGATGTCGCAGAAGACATTGAACGAACCATCGACCTGAGAGCCATCAATTCTGCCGGGAATATGGTCGAGGGGGTCCGATTGAATCCCAGCAATGTCCATGTTCTGATCCCGGTTGTGCAGCGCGGTGGTTACCGCACAGTGGTGGTAAAAATTGCCACCAGCGGACAGATCGCGGCGGGGTATCGTCTGACCAACATCTTCGCCATGCCGCCAACAGTCACGATTTATTCATCCAATCCAAGGTTGGTGGAAGGGATACCTGGCTTCATCGAAACAGCCCCGATCAACCTGAATGGCGCAAATCAAAATCTTGAGATTCGAGTATCTCTCAATCTTCCCGAAGGGATCAACGTGGTCGGCAGTCAAAATGTCACCGTGCAGGTAGGGCTGGAACCCATTGAGAGCAGCATTAATTTCGCCAGCATTCCCGTAGAAGCGGAAGGGCTTGACGATAAATTGACCGTATCGATCTCACCCGAATCTGTGGACGTATTTCTCTCGGGTCCACTGACACTGCTTGAAAAGCTGGATCCTACAAAATTAAGAGTCCTGATCGATCTGGTGGATCGTGGTCCAGGAACTTATCAGCTGGTTCCTGAGGTTGTCCTGGAAGATGAAAACATCCATGTCGATGCGATACTGCCCAACACGCTGGAAGTCACCATCACCAAACCATAACTCAAAAGAACCAATCTGGTCTCAATTCCCTGTCAAAATATGACCAGCAGGTCATGTACAGTTTAACAAATCAGTGAAGAGGTTTTGTTGCCTGGGGTAACCATTATCGCTTTCTTTCAACAACCACAATTTGCATTGGGTTGCGGATACATGGAGTTTGTTAACTCCCTAACAACAAAATCTTGACTCTTCACATGCTTACGATCAGCCCGGTGATAACGATATTGTCATTTTCCTTGGGGTATAATCACTTCCTATGAAAAAACCTGTTGTCGCCCTAGTGGGCAGACCCAATGTTGGTAAAAGCACCCTCTTCAACCGCCTGACCGGGGAACGTCTGGCGATCGTGGATGAGGTGCCCGGCACCACCCGCGACCGTCTTTTAGCAGAGGCTGATTGGAGTGGTTATTTCTTCTTTGTGATCGACACCGGCGGTATTGACCCCACCCAAACCAGGGGGCAAACACCTCTCTCAATCAGCTCCAAAGATTTTATCTATCAGATCCGTGATCAGGCAGAGCTGGCGATTGAAGAATCGGATGTGATCTTATTTATCGTCGATGGGCAAACAGGGCTCACCTCCGCCGATGAAGAGATCGCCGAAATCCTTCGCCGGAAACAGCGCAGGGTCAACGGTGAAGTCTTCCCGCCCATCGTCCTTGTCGTTAACAAAGCCGAAAGCGCCAAAATCCGGCAGAGTGCGCCTGAATTTTACCAGCTGGGGCTTGGCGAACCCTTTGCCATTTCTGCACTCCACGGAACCGGCACAGGGGACCTTCTTGATGAGGTCATTCGGCATTTTCAAATAACAGAAGAAGACACAGAAGAGGATGAATCGGTAAAAATTGCAATCGTTGGCAAGCCAAATTCGGGTAAATCCAGTCTGCTGAACAAGATTGTTGGACAGGAGCGCGCGATTGTCAGCGATATCCCGGGAACAACACGGGACGCGGTGGATTTCCACCTGTTTTACAACGACATACCCATCACGCTGATTGACACCGCAGGGATCCGACGAAGAGGGAAAGTCTCACCAGGGGTTGAGAAATTCAGCGTGATTCGCAGCATGAAGGCAATTGAACGGGCAGATGTGGCAATTCTGGTGATCGATGCGACTACAAGCATTACCGCCCAGGACACCCATATTGCTGGCTATATTAAAGATGCCTGGAAAAGCGCCATTGTTGTGGTTAATAAATGGGACCTGGTGGAAAAAGACACCTACACCATTAATACCTTTACCGATCACATCCGCCAGGAATTAAACTTCATGAGTTACGTTCCAATGCTATTCATCAGCGCTCTGACAGGAAAAAGGGTGGATCGGGTTCTGAATTTAGCTCTGCAGGTTCAGGAAGAACGCCTGGTTCGGCTGTCCACATCCCAAATCAACAAGATCGTTCACAATGCACAGGACAGACATCCTGCGCCATCGAGAACCGGACGCTCTTTGCGTATTTACTATGGAACGCAAGTCCGCAGTGATCCACCGACTTTCTTGTTACATGTTAATGATCCTGAACTGGCTCATTTTTCATATCTGCGATACCTCGAAAACCAGATCAGATTGGAATATCCCTTCAGCGGCACACCCATCCGTCTGGCGCTCAGAAAAAGGCGCGATTGAACCCGTCCGTTTATAAAAAGATACGATATAATCAATTCTGAAAAAGGTTGACCAACATTTTTACTTATTAACGCGAAAAGACGATCAAAAATGGATCAATATCAATCAGAACGAATCATCGAGGATGAACAAGAAGAACTGAAGCGCAGCTCCAGACGCTCTGGCTGTATGGGGTTTTTTATAGACACCATCGAAACCATACTCCTTGCCCTGGTGCTTTTTCTGGCAATCAACGCCCTTTCTGCCCGTGTGCGTGTTGAGAATGTCAGCATGAAACCCACACTCAACCCCGGTGAATTCTTACTCGTCAACCGGGTTGCCTACAAACTCGGCGAGCCCTCAATTGGCGACATCGTCGTGTTTCATGCCCCTGGCGCTTCGGAACTGGACTATATCAAACGAGTGATCGGGCTGCCTGGCGACGAGGTGCGTGTGGCAGATGGTACAGTCTTTGTGAATGATCATCCCCTTTACGAGCCATACCTTGCCGACCAACCAAACTATTCGGGCAGCTGGACGGTGCCAGATGGTGAATACTTTGTATTGGGTGACAATCGAAATAACTCCAGCGATTCCCATTTGTGGGGCTTTGTGCCCAAACAGGACCTTGTCGGAAGGGCGCTCTTAATTTATTGGCCGCTCGAAGACATCGCGATATTGCGGACCCATGATATTGTTCAGGCGGTTCACAATTGATTTTCCCAGGGATGAGTCAGTTGTTGATGACTTCTCTGTGAAATTGTGGGCGATCTAATCTGGTTCAAGAATGATTTGTAAAGAAGAAAGCCAATGAGCGAACCCCCTCCTTCACAACCCTGTTTACACTGTCACGGCGGTCGGACGCGCTTACAGGTCGCAACGCTGATGACCTGGCTGGGCGACGACCTGATCACAGTCCCCAACTTTCCAGCATGGGTTTGTGATATGTGTGGGTACTGCACCTACGACTCCCACGCCCTGGCAGAATTGAGTTTACTTCTCAACCCGGAGGCAGGGACGTCAGTCCAACCCCTCTCAAAACCGATTGAGAAACAACCCCGACCTAACACTCCCCCGCCCACATAAACCATATAAGCGCCATTCTTTAGAATTAATACGTAATAAATCCTGACAGTAAATCTTCCAGGATTTTTTTATTTTCAACGCATTTCATTCGTATGTTTGTCTACATCAACCTTCTTTGTTTCTGGTTTGGATCAGAATTTAACAGCACTAGAATTTTTGAAATAAATTGACTAATCTTATCCAATATGCTATTATTTTAATAGGAATTATCTATTTTTTGCACATTAAAAAGGAGTTTTTATTCATGTCGATCGAACTTATTCTTCGTATTGTTTTTCTTATCATTTTTGGAATTATCGGCACTTTTCTTGGAAGACCTGTCAGCGAGCTTATTCAAGAAATTTGGTTAAATAGCCCCATTTCAACCACTTTCTATCAAATTATTACGACCCTTCTATTAGCAGTTATTGGGTTTTTTGTCGCGCCCTGGATATCTATCAAGCCAATTTCCGCTTTACGGAAAAGCTTGAGCGGCGTTTCAGCTCAAACTCTGATCTATGGAATGATCGGACTCCTGGTGGGGTTGATTTTAAGCGCCCTTCTGGCATACCCAATCTCACTCCTCCCCGACCCCTTCGGGAGCATCCTGCCCTTTGTCGCTGTTATCCTGTTCAGCTACCTTGGCGTTGCTCTGTTCGTTGCCCGCCAAAAAGATCTGAACTATGCTTTCCGTTCAATCTCCAAAAAAGGTGGGTCAGATGTAGTTAAAGAATCGGGTGAAGGTCTTCAGGACACACGTCGTATCCTGGTTGATACCAGTGCCATCATCGACGGACGCATAGCCGATATCGCCCGAACTGGTTTCGTTCCCGGACATTTGCTCATCCCGCGCTTCGTCTTGAATGAATTGCAATACGTCAGCGATTCGGCTGACAATCTCCGCCGGCAGAGGGGACGGCGTGGATTGGAAGTGCTTTCAGCATTACAGAAAGATAGCTCCATTCCGGTTACCATCACCGACATCGATGTCGAAGGCGTCCGAGAAGTTGATGAGCGACTGATTGTTCTGGCAAGGCAAATGAATTGCCCGATCCTGACCAATGATTACAACCTCAACCGTGTGGCGGAATTGCAGGGCGTCGCGATCCTGAACATTAATGAACTGGCGAATGCCGTAAAATCGATTTTATTGCCCGGCGAAACTCTTGAGATGAAGATCATCCAGGAGGGTAAAGAATATGACCAGGGGGTCGGCTATATGGAAGACGGGACCATGGTTGTGGTTGAAAATGGGCAGAAATTCATTGGGAAGACCATCCATATCACCGTCACCAAGGTTTTGCAAACAGCAGCCGGTCGTATGATCTTTGCCAAGCCCGATAATGGCAGCTAAATCTGTAAAACATCACTGAAAAGGAAAACAAAGATGTCTCTGAGAGTTTACAACACCCTGACACGAGAGAAATCCACATTCGAAACCCTTGAAAAAGGTAAGGTTCGGATGTATGTATGTGGACCAACGGTCTACGACAGCGCTCATGTCGGGCACGCCATGTCCGCCCTTGTCTTTGATGTTGTACGGCGCTATCTCACTTATCTCGGTTATGATGTTCAGTATGTGATGAACTTCACCGATGTGGACGATAAAATCATCGATCGTGCCGAACACCTTGGTGTGGATCCTTTTCAGCTTGCACAAAAGTATATTTCTGAATTCGAGCAAAACCTTAAGGACCTGAACATTCTCCCCGCAACCATTCATCCGCGTGCCACCGATGAGATCGATCAGATTATCGAAATGGTCGCTGGTTTGCTGGAAAAAGGCGTAGCGTATGAGGTTGACGGGGATGTTTATTTTCGCGTCGAATCCGATAAGAATTACGGAAAATTATCCGGACGTAAATTAGCAGAGATGAACGCTGGCAGCCGGATCCGTGTGGACGAACGCAAGGAAAACCCCATGGATTTCGCTGTTTGGAAATCTGCAAAACAAGGTGAACCTGCCTGGGATAGCCCCTGGGGTCCTGGAAGGCCCGGCTGGCATATCGAATGTTCCGCGATGAACCTCAATCACCTTGGATCGCAAATTGACATCCATGGCGGCGGGAATGACCTGATTTTCCCTCACCACGAGAATGAAATCGCGCAAACCGAAGCCATTACGGGAAAGCCCTTTGCACGTTACTGGATGCACAACGGCATGCTTCAGCTAAAAGGCACCAAAATGTCCAAATCTTTGGGCAACCTGATACCCATCAACGAGTTCATTCAAGCACATCCTGGTGACGTGATGCGTCTGATCGTGATCAGCTCTCACTACCGCAGCCCACTCACTTTCAATGACGAGGTCATCGAAGCCAATGAGCGTGCGCTTGAACGTCTGCTTTCCGCAAAACGACCTTCACTGCCCACTGCGGCTGGTGCGCCTGCTGAAATCCTCTCTGAATTGGAAAACCAGGAAAATGTTACCAAAAACGGCTTTATCGAAGCCATGAATGATGATTTCAATACAGCCGGCGCCATAGGTCATATTTTTGATCTGGTGCGGACGATCAATCAGGCACGCGCTGAAGGAGCGACGGATGAACAACTGTCATCTGCGCAAGAGATCTTCAATGAACTCACCGGTGTTTTGGGTTTGGAATTAAAAGAACACGGTGTCTCTGATTCCAACGCCGATGCCTTCATCGATCTCCTTCTCGAGCTTCGACAAGAGCTGCGACAGCAGAAAAATTATGCCCTTTCTGACCGCATCCGGGATGAACTGACAAAGCTGGGTGTGGCGATCGAAGATTCTCCTCAGGGCTCATCCTGGCACTGGGAGTAATCCATGGCGGAGTGGATCACGGGTAGAAATCCAGTTTATGAGGTCCTCCGGGCGCGTCGCCGTCATATCCACCGCATATGGGTGGCAAAAGGAGTTCAGGAGCAGGGTCATCTGCCAGAAATTCTCAAGCTTGCCAAAGCGCAAAAAATCGAGGTTCAATTTGTCAACCGCTCCAACCTGGATGGCATTGAACACCATCACCAGGGCATCGCCATCAGCACGGGTGGGTACCCTTACAGCAACCTTGATACCATTTTTCAAAAAGCGAAATTTCGCCAGGAACCCATTTTTATTCTGCTTCTGGACCTGATTCAGGACCCGCAAAACCTGGGCACCTTGCTCCGAACAGCCGAGGCCTTCGGCGTCCACGGCGTGGTCTTTCCCCTGGCCCGGTCCGCCTCAATCACACCAGCCGTTGTCAACGCCTCTTCAGGCGCCACAGAATGGCTTCAGATTGCGCAATCCAATCTTGCCCAGGCGCTTGATCGGGTCAAAAATGAGGGAGGGTGGATTGTCGGATTGGAGGACAGCCCAGCGGCACAAGCACCGGAACACATCAACTTGAAGGGCGGGGTCGGGTTGGTGATTGGCAATGAAGGCAGCGGACTCCGCAGGCTGGTCAGGGACAAATGTGACCTGCTGATGCGTTTGCCCATGCAGGGAAAAATCGACTCGCTCAACGCCTCAGTGGCGGGCTCCATTGCCTTATTCCTTGCCCGCCAGGCGCGTTCTTCTTCCTGAACAAGCACCCTTAAAGCATTACGAAATCAAACAAGGTGATGATCTGACCGGGTCTCACATCTGTTCTTATAAAACAATTTACGAATACAGCAAGAAATACCACATCACAAAAAGCGCGATCATCACGAATGCAATCAGCATTCGGACAAAAACCGCCCAACCACAACCCATTGCCATACTCGTTGTTGATTTCAACGCGGCACGATAATCCTTGATCCGGATTAATTCAATCAAAAACAGCGCCAGCAAGGCAATCCCCAACCCACCAATGGGCGACAGGAGCAAGCTTCCCGCGATCATGGCAACAAAACTGACGAGGATCGCCCACCAGCTCGCGCCTTTTGATCGGGCGCCGCCCGCCATGAAGATGTTGTCGACGACATTCCCAAACAACATCAACACAGTGACGACTGCAAATGTGGCAATCGTCAGTGTGAATGTCCATGGTCCCACATGGTAGTTAAATAAGGTTGATATCCCCCATAGCAGAATGGATGCCCAGATCACCGTCAACCCGGGGAAGAAAACCAGGATCAACCCAAAAAATCCGATCAGGATCCCCAGGACAACAACGAATAAGAGCGGAATTTCAGCCCAAAGTGACATCAGTCAGGGCGGATGATTTCACATCCGTTCATCAAAGGCCGGATCACCTCAGGAACAACCACAGACCCATCTGCCTGCTGGTAGTTCTCCAGCACAGCGATCAGTGTACGGGGCATTCCCAATCCAGAACCGTTCAGGGTATGGACAAATCGTGTATTCTTGCTGTCATTGGGGCGAAAGCGAATGCCCGCCCGGCGCGCCTGGAAATCGCCAACGTTGGATATCGATGAAACCTCAAGCCATTCTCCACAACCGGGCGCCCACACTTCAATGTCATAGGTCTTGTGGGCGTTGAAACCAAGGTCACCGGTCGATTGGAGCAGGACCCGATAGGTCAGGCCAAGTGCAGCCACGGTTTCCTCGGCATCTCTCAACATCTTTTCGTGTTCAGCGACAGAATCCTCAGGTTTGCAGAAGGTGTACATCTCCACCTTGTCGAATTGGTGCCCGCGCTTAATACCCCGAACATCACGACCTGCACTCATTTTCTCTCTACGGAAACAGGCGGTGTAAGCAGTGTAATGGATGGGCAACTGGTCTTCCGCCAGGATTTCGTTCATATGCAAACCGGTAAGCGGTACTTCAGCTGTGGGTACCATCCACAAATCCTCTTCAGCATCTCGATAGAGGTTGTCTTTAAATTTTGGCAGCTGTCCAGCACCATACAGAATATCACCCCGAACCATAAAAGGTGGATATTGTTCACGATACCCCTGCTTGATGTGCAAACCAGCCATCCAAAAGATCAGGGCGCGTTGCAGCAAGGCTCCTGCGCCGCTCAGGACGTAAAAGCGGGAACCTGCCAGTTTGACGCCCCGTTCAAAATCTATAATACCCAAATCAGGGCCCAGATCCCAGTGCGGTTTGGGTTCAAAGTCAAATTGTGGGAGTTCACCTACAGTCCGAAGGACAATATTATCGCTGTCATCCACGCCAACCGGCACATCCGGGTCAGGAATATTCGGGATATCAGCCATCAATTCATTCAGATTAGATTCGACCGTTTGCAAATCATTTTCAATCAGCGCCAGCTTTTCGCCCAAAACACGCATTGCTTCAATCTTTGCTTGACGCTCATCATCTTTTTTCGTGCGACTGATCTCCTTAGAAACGGTGTTTCGTTCAGCGCGCATCTCTTCAACATCCTGGATCAGCTGGCGGCGTTGTTCATCCAATAAGATGATTTTCTCCACCGGAGCAGGGTTCAAATGACGTTTTACCATCGCTTCACGGATTCGCTCTGGTTCTTCTCTAATCAATTTCATGTCAAGCATTCTGCATTATCCTCCGGTTCCTTTAATATGGCCTGATTCTACCTCAAGATGTGCCAATCATTCTGGTCATAAATCGCTAGTGGGTTTCATTATTTTACTGGATATTTATCATCCAAACAGGCTCAGGTGCAACCAATTGATCCATAAACCGCAATTACGTTATTCAGTTTACATGATAATCAACCTGAAAACTTATGACATTTTCAAAACGTGATTGTCGATGTATCTGTGATAAAATAGCGGCTAAGATGTTGCATTTATAATTTTTTTCGATGTGAAAGACCCTTCACCTTTGATGGAAGTGCGCTTAATGAAATCCATCAAAGCCGAGCAATTTCATTTCAGACCAATGCCAAAGAGAAAGGAATGTCATGTCATCCAAATCCCAGAAAAATTCATTAACAAAATCTTCAGCAATTATCGGTTTTCTTTTGCTAACACTCATTGTAACTGTGCTGATCTTCAATGCCGTCAAACAATCATTCAACATTCACCCGGCGGCGGGTGTAGCGGTTCTCATCATCGCCGTTGGTACTTATTTCACTATTTTTGATGAGGGAAAAACCGTCCTCAAGGCAGAAATCGCGCCGGTAAGTTCCTCAATTAAATTGTATGAGTTCATTGCCGTTTTTGTGGGCAGCATATTAAGTTTTTATCTGAACAACAATCTCGGCTTGGGCTTGGTGATCGGGTCCGCCCTGGTTGGTCTTCTGGCTGTGCTGGTTGCCCCAAAATACGCCGTTCCTGTGTATTGTGGCTCCTTTGCTGGTATGTCCTCTGCGGCGTTGTTCCCCGAATTCACCGGAATCATTTTGGTCAGCGTCATTGCCGGCCTGGTCTACGTTATCTGTCGGGATGTCTTCGGCGGATTTGGCGGTAAATTGGGTGCCATGGGTTTCATGAGCGCAATCGCCGCCGGGCTGATCCTCGGAAGAACTTTTGCAAGCCCGGCAATTCCCTCTTTGAACACCGACCTGTGGCTGATCCTGTTCGCATTTTTTGCTGCCCCGCTGACCTTTTACTTGAATGCCTACCTGAACAATGGCCCCGTCCTCGCCTCATCAGCAATTGGTTTGCTGGGGGGGATCGTCCTGCCAGCATTGTTTCCGGAAATCGGTGGGCAACTGGCGGTCGTGGTTATCTGTGCCAGTTTTGCTGGTATGACCAGTAAGGCGCGCTGTCCGAAATTCTGGTATATGCTCATTGCAGGCTTGTTCAGCGGGTTTCTCTTTGTTCTCAGCGTGCCATTGCTGGGCGGCTGCGGTGGAAAGCTGGGCACGATTGGCTTTACCTCAATTATGTCTGTCCTGGGGTTTGTTAAAATTATTCAAAGATTACGAAAATAGGTTGAATTCAAACGATCTGTTTCAGTTAAATACCACCCATCCCGTGCAAACCAGGCAAGGATGGGTGGTTTGTACTGGTGCTCTGATTGAATTTTCACCTCCTTCCAACAGCAAGATCTATGACCCCATTCAGGCTTTGTGTGAATTCCCTTTTAAACTAAACAAGTTATAATAATCCCATTATGCGAGAAATTAAGCAGCGGCTGACCTTGTTAATTCTATCGCTATGCCTGGCATTATTAATTCCATTCCGCCCGGTCCACGCGCAAACTGGTTCTGCGTCAGACCTGATCAACGCCGTCAACCAGCTCCGACAAAGCCAGGGGTTGGAACCCTATGCAGTCAGCGGCTTTCTAATGGGATTCGCCCAAAGCCACAGCGATTATATGGCGTCTATTGGGCGATGGACGCACACTCGCGCCGATGGCACCACATCTTTTGATGTGGGGATCAAAGAAAATGTGGCAATGGGAAACAATATGTCTGTTCAACACTGCGTAAACAGCGTTTGGTCGGATTGGACTCACATGCAAACCATGACCGGTTTCGCTTCGGGCAGTGTCGGCGCTGGCGTGGCACAGGCTGATGGGGTTGTTTACTATACACTAAACGTTCTGCCGGGCGATACGGTAATCACTCAACCACCCGCAACCAGCGGTAACGGCTTTGTCGCACAGGTTCCAGAGACCGAAACAGCCAACCTGCTGGTCTCCGCTTCATATCTGATCACGTCCACACCCAACACCGATGGCAGTGTCATTCATACTGTGCGCTACGGAGAAACACTCTGGGCTATCTCGGAGGCTTACGCCGTCCCAATTGATCAAATACTGGGCAATTCCGGGTTAAGTCCGGAGACCACAGAGGTTATGGAAGGACAGTCATTGATCATTGTCCCCCCAGCGGATCCAACCGCCACCCCCACCATAACCAGCACGCCCACACCCATCACCCCTACCCCCACTCAGCCACGCCCGACAATGACGCCCTTCCCAACCCGAACCCCGGCACCCACCGCCACGCCCACATCTCCGCCTTCCATCATCCATCAAACCTTGGGGGATGCGAGATACGTTGGCATCGGGCTGATCACAATCTGTGGGTTGGGGTTGATCCTGGTTGTTTACCTGGGGTTCATAAGAAAGTCCTGATTATTCGTATCCAGTTGAGAAAAACCAGGTGATTTATTCATTCATAATCACGTCGATGGGTCATACTCATCCTTTTCATATATTACAAATTTGACCCCTTGACAGTCTCCAAATCATCATGATAGACTCATAAAGTTGAATTTATTGTAGAATTTTGGAAGAAAGGAAAGCACTCAAATGGCAAATGCATTTTTCATAAGCAAAGTGCGTCGTGATCTTTCCGCCGATGCTGGTGGAAATGATTTGCTGCCGCGGAGTGCGCCTGTTGACATTTAGCATTACCTGAAATCGGTAATCCAGCCACGGGCAATCTCCAGGGTCCGTGGCTTTTTTGTTGTTACTCCTTTAAAGATTTTCTCTGGAACGACCAAGAGTCACGGATCAAGAAATCCGTGACTCTTTTTTGATCACGGACAGGACAATCAGAGAAACAGGAAGTGCACAAAGAAGAAGAGGAAAAATGGAGAAGAAGGCTTTAAAAACGAAAATCAGACCTTTCACATTGAAAGACGCCCAGAAAGTGGTTGATATTATCAACGCCTATTCCCAGGCGTCCTATGGTTTGAAAGATACTGACCTGGATGAAAGTCTCAGTGAGTGGACATCACCCGGGTTTATTCCTGAAGAGATGGCACGGGTCATAGAAGACGAACACGGGAATATTATCGGCTATGTGGACGTTTTCGACATCATGAAGCCGCATGTCATCAAGTACGTTTGGGGTGTGATGCACCCTGATCACTGGGATGAACAACTGTATCTCAACCTGTTAGCCTGGGCGGAGGGCTACACGCGCAATCGCATCGATTTGGTGCCAGAAGGCGCCCGGGTCGTTATTCAGAATGGGCTCAGAAGCAAAGACCATCAGCGAAGCGCAGCCTTGCTTGCCTATGGTTACAAACCCGTGCGCAACTACTACCGGATGGTGATCGAGCTGGATCGAGAACCCGAACAACCTGCTGTCATTAACGGCATCCAAATTGTGCCCATCCATATTGAAAGCGAATTGGAAAAAGCCCTGATTGCAGGGCAGGATGGTTTTCGCGATCATTGGGGTTTTGTCGAACACCCGACAGATAAATTAATGGAACAATGGGAACATTACATTGAAACCAGCAAGGATTTCGACCCCAGCCTGTGGTTTCTGGCAAAAGACGGTGATCAGATCGCGGGTATCTGCAGAAATCATGGGAAAATGACAGAAGACCCCGACATGGGCTGGGTCAGTGAATTAAGCGTACGTAAACTCTGGCGCAAGCAAGGTCTGGGTAAGGCGTTGCTGCTGACATCGTTCAACGAATTCTATCGTCGCGGCAAGAAACGCGTCGGATTAGGAGTGGATGCCACCAGCCTGACCAACGCCACCCGCCTTTATGAAAGTGTTGGGATGCACATCTCGGAATCATCTATCAACTACGAATATGAGCTCAGGCCCGGTAATGACCTGACAACAACAACACTTTCATGAGACTAAAACGAAAAATTATAAAAATGAGTTAACATAATGGATACACACAACGCACAAGAAATGACACCAAAAATTCAAACAAAATCCCGTATCCTTTCCAACACCCTGATTGTGTTCATGGTGGCAATGGTCTTTGCGAATATCGCCGGTGAAATGTACTACAGCATGCTTCCCCTGTACATTAAACACCTTGGTGCAGATATCATGCAGGTGGGCTTATTTTTCACCATCTCACAGATTGTCCCGCTGGTGCTGCAGGTGTTGGGCGGTTGGGTTTCGGATAGCATTGGCCGCTTGAAAAGCGTTGCCATTGGCAGCCTGATCGGTTTAGGGGCTTATCTGACGCCTATCTTTGTGCCCACATGGCAATGGCTCTTTCTTTCAGAGACCCTGAGCGCCATGACTCGTTCCCTGGTCGGTCCCAGCTTTGGCGCATTCATCGCTGAGGAGACCGCTGAAAAACATCGCGGTAAGGTCTATGGCATCACAGATACGATTTACACGGTGGTGACCGTGATCGGGCCTCCCCTGGCAGGCTGGCTGGCGGATCAGTATGGTTTCAGACTGATGCTGATCGTCGCGGGCATTATTTATGTGATCGCAACAACGATCCGACTGATCCTTGCGCGAGTTGAAGGAAAAAAACGACAGGAGACTGCCAGTGAAAAACTTTCCCTGGCATCCCTCAAAGGTAATGCTAAAACCATCCTTGGGCTGGCATTGGCGGGTGGCGTGCTCACCTGGCTGCTCCTGACCGACGGCGTCCGTGATATCGCCTTTTCAATGTCCTTTACATTAATGCCGCTTTATCTGGATGAAATTGGCGGGATGAGCCTGCAGCAGATCGGATGGCTATCATCCGCTTTTGGAATTGCTTCCATGCTGACCACGATCCCCGCCGGATGGTTTGCAGACAAATTCGGCGAACGAGCCGCCATCGCTCTGGGTTTTTTCATTGAATTCTTAGCCATGTTCCTCCTGATCCAAATGGACAATTTCATCGGCTATGCCGCCATCTGGGCTTTGTTCGGCGTGGGCGTGGGTTTGCTTTCACCGGCTTACCAATCGCTTCTCAGCAAAGTCTTGCCCGAGCGGTTGCTGGGAACAGGATTCGGGTTGATCCATGCCAGCCTGGGGATATTCTCATTGCCCGCTCCTGCAATTGGCTCCCTTTTATGGAAGAAAATCAGTCCCCAGGCGCCGTTCTACATCACTGCCCTGATTGCCCTGATCACAGTCATCCCTGCCTGGTTTAAGTTCAAGCTGAATGAACACGATTTGAAGCGAGCAGCGGTAGCCAATGGTAACCCGCCACCCACCACAAAGGAGGACTGATGATGTTTTTCTCCTGGAGAGGTTGGGATGCTGCCAAAAAATAATGTTTTGGCCCAGGTTGGGATTTCTCCCGAAAACAATACAGAGTGAGGTCGGTGTCAGCCGGCGTCAACAGCAAAAGACTTTCCCTGTGAGCGGTGGTGACCACCCCACTCTGTATTGATTTTGTTAATTAATTGAGGATTTTGAAATGAATAATAATAAATTGACAATCACCGGCTTTCCTCCTGTTGAAGGTTTACGCGTTCGTCATTTTGCTGGGGAGGCAGATTTTCCCGCGATGATCGCGATCATTGAAGCCGCGTCAAACGCCGACAACGAAGATCGATCGACCACACTGGATGATATTAAAAACGATTACAGGCATTTAAATAATTCTGATCCAGCAAAAGACCTGATCATTGCTGAAATTTCTGGGGAGGCTGTTGCCTGTTCTCGGGTTGAGTGGTTCCAGGAAGAAGACCCAAACGACCGGATTTATGCCCATTTCGTGCATATTGTTCCCGAGTGGCGAAATCAAGGCATTGAGACCGCCATGATCAGGTGGTGCGAGGAAAGATTGCAGACGATTGCCTCGCAACATCCGGTTGACAGCCAGCGTTTTTTCCAAACCTACAGCCTGAGTTCAAAACAAGGTTACAACAAAACCCTTGAAAACCTTGGCTACCAGGCAATTCGATATGAGTTTGAAATGTCACGACCGCTTGACGAAATTCCCACCAGGGAGCTGCCGGAAGGTGTGGAGGTCCGCCCTGTAAGAGAAGAGGATGTCCGTAAGATTTGGGATGCTTCTACCGAGGCTTTCAGGGACCATTGGGGGTTTACAGAACCAAATGAAAATGATTTTAACTCGTACAAAGAATCAAAATATTTCCAGCCGGATCTGTGGCAGGTGGCATGGCATGATGATACAATCGTGGGAAGCGTGCTGAATTATATTGACCCTGATTACAACCAAAAATACAACTGTCAAA
>LSQX01296910.1_pt3 | contig 15102 bp, 15 predicted proteins | sample 654561 | NCBI WGS metagenome assembly LSQX01 (sample SAMN04489861, study PRJNA283612) | anaerobic digester metagenome | isolation source: 4 biogas reactors fed with cattle manure at either 37C or 55C with and... | place: Denmark: Kongens Lyngby | collected 2014 | reverse complement strand
CAGAGGGAAATAGGTACCGAACAAAAGAAAGAACAAAAACGAAAAGATAAGAACGACTTACAGGAAAAGCAAGACAAGAACCAAGGCTGAACCAGTGTTTTAGTCTTGACAGGAGGACCTATGGTTAAATTAATTTGCATCGACATGGATGGCACTCTTTTAAATAGCCAGCTCCAAGTCTCAGATGAGAATAAAAAAGCCATCGATTTGGCGCAAAAGCAAGGGATTGCTGTGACTTTAGCTACGGGGCGGATGTATCCATCGGCTCTGTCTTTTGCGAGGCAATTGGGTATAGAAATGCCACTCATTACAATGAATGGTGCTTTAGTTAAAAATCCGGTCACGGAAGAAAAATTGAGTGAACATAGTATTGGTCGAGGTGAACTTACTCAAATTATTAACCGAATCACTCATTATGGTTATCGACCTAATTTCTACGATGAATTCAATCTCTACGTTGGAGCAGGTCTGCAGCGTTATTACCAAAGAGGTGCTTTTGATCAAATCGATCCTCGTTATCAAATTATACCCATCGATGAATCCTTTACCTATCAGGATCTTTTAGACAAGTCGGGTGATACGATTAAGAAAGGAATTTTCTTTCCAAAACAAGAGGATCGAGAGCTCATTCGACGTGAACTAATGGCCATGAAAAACTTGCATGTGGTATCCTCATCCCTAACCAACCTGGAGATGACCAATCATTTGGCTGACAAAGGGAAAGCGGTATTGCTTTTAGGGAATTATTTAGGAATTCGTCAAGAAGAGATAATGGTGATTGGCGACTCAGAAAATGATCGGAGTATGTTGGCGGTGGCGGGTCATTCCATTGTCATGGGGAATGCACCTTTAAGTATTAAAAAAGAAGCAAGTTTTGTGACATCAGACAATAATCAAGATGGTGTGGCGCGAGCCATACGGACAATCGCTTTGGGGGAAACATGTTAAACATTATTTTATTTCAACCGGAAATACCACAAAATACAGGAAATATTGGGCGGACCTGTGTTCTTACAGGCTCTCGTCTTCATCTTATCAAACCCTTGGGATTTGAAATCAGTGACAAGCAGATCCGGCGAACTGGCTTGGATTATTGGAAAGAGGTAGACCTTGAAGTCCATGAATCCTGGGAGGATTTTAAAAACAAATATCCGGAAGCAGCAGTTTTTGCAATTACAACAAAAGGAACCCAGTGTTACTCGGATATATCCTATCAAGATGGTGATTTCGTGATGTTTGGGCGAGAATCGGCAGGTTTGCCAGAGGAGATCCGAAACGAATTGGCGGAACGTTTGATTCGAGTGCCCATGCTGGAAACATCAACTCGTTCATTAAATCTTTCAAATACAGCAGCTATTGTAGCCTATGAAGCCATGCGCCAATTAAAGTTTCCTCATATGAAATAAGCGATTTAGGTAGGAAAGTGTATTAGGTACTAAATATTTTAGAGGCCAAAGTAATAATGTGGCCAGGTTATCTTCTTTAAATTACCAAAGTGATTAGTTTCATAGTATAATAAACCAACTTGGTAATTATAAATGGACAATTCTTAACAAGTGTAAATCCCTAATCACTATAAATACTTTAAGTGGCTTTTATTGAAGAGGAAATAAACATGGGTAACAATTTACTAATTGCACAATCTGGTGGGCCGACGGCAGTTATCAATGCTTCCTTAGCTGGGGTCATTCAAGCTGCCTTTGACCAACCTGATATTGACAAAGTGTATGGGGCATTGCATGGATTAGAAGGTGTTTTAAACAATCGCATTTTGGACCTTGGAAATGCTTTTTCAAATCCAGATTTGCTGGAGAAACTGAAAAGAACGCCGGCCATGGCCCTGGGATCGTGTCGTTTTAAATTAGCGAAAACACCGGATAAAAATTATGAAAAAATCGCACAAACATTAAGGGAGCTCAAGATTAGTTATTTTCTTTATAATGGTGGTAATGACTCCATGGATACAGTAGATAAGCTATCAAATTATTTTGAAAGGTCCGGGATGGATGTTAAATGCATCGGGATTCCCAAAACTATAGACAATGATTTGGTTGAGACGGATCACACTCCAGGCTATGGTTCGGCAGCGCGGTTTGTAGCTCAAAGTATTCGAGATATTTACTGTGATTCAGCTGTTTACGACCGTCATTCCGTTACGATTGTAGAAATTATGGGGCGAAATGCAGGCTGGCTCACAGCAGCTTCTGTTTTAGCTCGCAGTCAAGAAATAAGTGCACCTCATTTAGTATATTTACCAGAGAAAGCTTTTGACCGAAACTCATTCTTGCAACAAGTGGAAAAACTATCCCAGCGCCAAAAGACCATCATCATTGCCGTTTCTGAGGGGATTAAATTTCCATCTGGTGAATATGTCAATGAAGACACGAAATCAGAACATGATTCCTTTGGACATGCAGCTTTAGCAGGCTCAGGTCGATATCTGGAACATATGATTCGCACAGAATTTGGTTTTAAGACGCGAACCATTGAGTTTAGTACCCTACAACGTTCTGCAGCTCACTTAGCCTCTAGTGTGGATTTAAAAGAAGCCTATCGCTGCGGACTAAAGGCTGTTGAATTTGCTGCAGGAGGATATAACCGCGTAATGGTTTCAATCCAACGCATTTCTGACAATCCCTACCTCGTCAAGTATGTACCAGTTGATGTTTCTAAAGTAGCGAACAAAGAAAAGCTGATCCCAGAAGATTGGATCACGACCAATGGCATAGATTTAACCCAAGATTTTATAAATTACGTCAAGCCATTGCTTGGCAAGGATCCTTTTCCCAGCCTGTTTATGTTTCTTAAAGAAGATTTAAAAACAAATTAAATTTAGCATTGAAAAAAAACAAATAATTTACAACATAATTAAAAGGTTTTATGGATTAAGAATAAAGATAGTATCAACATATTTAACTGAAATGTTTGAAGCATAAATATTTGAATAGTAAGAGCCTAGTGTGATAAAAACGCTAGGCTTTTACTATTTGAATAAAACAAAATTAATATAAATAAGGGAAATCTATTGAGAAATCAGAGTGCAAAGTAAAAAGGGTTGAGAAGTTAATTGGTGACTTTTGTCTGTTCGGTAGATTTAAAAGTCATATGTGAAATAGATAACTAAAACGTATAAAAAACACAGAAATTGATTAATTATTTACTATATGTACATATAATCTATAAAATGATATTTTTGATAAAATTCAAAAATGCCTGTTTTAGATAGTGTTTGCTTAAATATATGAAGAAATTATAACAATAATGAAGTTAAGAGGGCCTGGAGTTTAAAATATGGCAAATAAATTCCCTTTAAAAGACTGTAAATTGTTAATTGAGAATATTAACGAATGTTGAATATATTTTTTGGTAGGAATACAATTGTTTCAATATCAAAGCCGATGAAAATCTTTTGATTGGCTTTGAAAAACAATTAGGGGGGAATGAAATGTTAAAACGTTTGTTAACAACTGTTATTGCTTTATCTATGGCGGTAGGTCTGTCAGCATGTACCAAACCACAAGAGGGCAACAAACCTGATGCGAATACCACAACTGGAACTACGACAGATGCGAGTTCGACACCTGGAGATACATCAGGAGCTGAGACTGGTGGCTACGAATATACGAAAATGGATCCAGGCACCTATCACATTGGTGTGGTGACCGGAACCGTTTCACAAGCTGAGGATGAGCTCCGTGGAGCTGAAGCACTCATTACAAAATATAAATCAGTTGATGACGGTGGAATGATTAAACATGTTACTTATCCTGATAACTTTGACCAAGAACAAGAAGCGACCATTCAATCAATTACACAATTAGCAAATGATCCTAAGATGAAAGCGATTATTGTGAATCAGGCAGTACCTGGAACTGTGGCAGCTTTCAAGAAAATCAGGGAAACTAGACCTGACATCCTTCTTTTAGCAAACTCTTCTCAAGAAGATCCTAAAATGATTGATGCTGCAGCCGATATGGTTATTGACCCGGACAATATTAACCGTGGATATCTAATTCCTTGGGTAGCTAAAGAATTAGGTGCCAAAGCTTTTGTTCACATTTCCTTCCCACGTCATATGTCTATTGAACTTCTCTCACAAAGAAGAAATATCATGAAAGAAGCTTGTGCAGAACTGGGATTGGATTTCTATGATGAAACAGCCCCAGACCCAATGTCTGACGTTAAAGTAGCTGGAGCGAAAAAATATATCCAGGATCAAATGCCGGCTTGGGTAGAAAAGTATGGAAAAGATACAGCTTTCTTTGCAACCAACGATGCACAGACTGAACCTTTGTTAAACCGAGTTGCCTCTTTGGGAGCAATCTTTGTTGAGCCTGATCTACCTTCTCCAATCATGGGCTATCCAGCAGCTTTAAACATTAGCTTGACAGAAGAAGCCGGCGATTGGCCTGCAATTCTTGCAAAGGTTGAAGAAACAGTTAAGCAAACAGCTGGTAGTGGCCGCATGGGAACATGGGCATACTCCTTTGGATTTACCGGATCTGAGGGTCTTGGTGAATTTGCCAAGGGTGTTTTAGAAGGAACTTACAAACATGATTCAAAAGATGATTTGATTGAAGCCTTTAAATCCGTAACACCTGGTGCAGAATGGAATGGATCAACTTATGTTGACAACCAAACAGGCGAAGAAAAGAAAAATCATATCATGGTTTATCAAGATACCTACGTATTCGGTAGAGGATATATGGGTGCAACCGAGGTTGAAGTTCCTGAGAAATTTAAAAACATTAAGAACGATTAAGAGACTGTTTTTCTAGAATGTAAAGAACCTAAAGCATAAACGGCTCGTTGAGCCGTTTATGCTTTAGTCTAAAATATGAGACAGAGAAAAGCAGAATGAGATAGAGAAAACCAGAAAAAGTAAAACAAAAGGGGAAAGAGGTGAAGAAATGTCCTCAAAAAAAGAGCTTTTACGATTGGAATCCATCGGTAAGGAGTTTGATGGCAATCGTGTTTTAAAAGATGTTAATTTCTCTTTAAATGAGGGGGAAATTCTGGGCCTAGTTGGAGAAAATGGGGCAGGAAAATCAACCTTGATGAAAATTCTCTTCGGCATGGAAGTTATTCATGAAACGGGAGGATATGAGGGAAACATCATCTATCAAGGCCAAAAGGTAGAATTCAAAACACCCTTAGAGGCATTAAATGCTGGTATTGGGATGGTTCATCAAGAGTTTTCACTGATTCCAGGGTTTTCCGCTACTGAAAATATTCAATTGAATATGGAGAAAACAAAAAAAAGTTTGATGTCCTCTTTAACGGGAAAAATGTTTGGAACCTTGGATTGGGAACGAATGGAAACGGAATCTCAAGCAGCGATTGATATGCTCGGTGTAAATATTAATGCAACAACCTTAATATCTGAAATGCCCGTTGGGCATAAGCAATTTATTGAGATTGCTCGCGAAATTAATCGGCAGCATGTCAAGCTGTTAGTGCTAGATGAACCGACGGCAGTTTTAACAGAATCTGAAGCGATTTACCTTAAAACAGCCATGCGTAGACTGGCTGATTTAGGCATCGGTATTATTTTTATTTCTCATCGTTTAAATGAAATTATCAGTACTTGCGATAAAATTGTTGTTTTACGGGACGGAATAGTAGTTCGTGAAACACCAGTTCAAGGAGTGAAAGTTCGTGATATCGCAGAGTGGATGGTGGGCCGAGGAATGGATGAGGCAGCTCGCCATGTAGTTCGTGAAAGCAATGAAGACGATATTATTCTTGAAATTAACCATTTGTGGGTGGATATGCCTGGAGAAACGGTTAAAGATATTAGTTTAAAAGTGCGACGAGGAGAAATTCTTGGTATTGGTGGTTTGGCAGGCCAAGGGAAAATAGGTCTTCCTAACGGAGTAATGGGATTATATCCAGCAGGTGGAGAAATTATCTATAACGGGACTACATTAGATTTTCAAGAACCCAAAAACTCCCTCAACCAACGAATTGCCTTTGTATCCGAGGACCGACGTGGTGTGGGCCTCCTATTGGATGAATCCATTGAGTGGAATATTGGCTTTAATGCCATGCAAATTCAAGATAAATTTCTCAAGCGGTTAGGACCATTGAAATTGCGAGATGATCAGGCCCTAAATAAAATGGCTCAAAAATATATGGACCAGTTAGAAATTAAAGCAACTGGGCCCAGTCAACATGCGAGAAGCTTATCGGGGGGGAATCAACAAAAAGTTTGCCTAGCCAAGGCCTTTGCAACAGAGCCCGAATTGCTATTTGTTTCCGAACCAACTCGTGGTATAGACGTTGGCGCAAAGCGCTTAGTGCTTCAATCCCTTGAACGATATAATGAGGAAAAAGGCACCACCATTGTTGTTGTTTCCTCGGAACTTGAAGAATTAAGGTCCATTGCGGATCGTATTGCCATTATAACCGAAGGTAAAGTCATCGGTATTTTACCTCCGGATACGCCAGCCGCGGACTTTGGTCTGTTAATGTCTGGGGAAGAAATTACAGGAGGAGAGGCTTAATGGAGCGATTTAAAAAAATGGTTGATAACTTCGGGCTGCCAAACCTCATTATCACAGGATTCTTAGTGGTTTTATTTATTTTAACAGGACCGGCTGGAATTCGAGTGGACAAATCAATTACTGACATTATGTTCCGATTTGGAATTAATGCGATTATGGTTCTTTCCATGGTCCCGATGATTCAGGCCGGCTGTGGACTTAACTTTGGTATACCCGTTGGTTTTATCGCTGGTATGTTAGGCTCTGTGGTTTCATTAGAATTTGGAGTTTCTGGTATGGCTGGAATGTTTTTAGCCATGTTCTTTGGAGCCGTCTTTGGATTAGTGTTTGGTTGGCTATATGGAGAGTTATTAAATCGCGTTAAAGGCGAAGAAATGGTTATTGCCACCTACATTGGCTATGTCATCATTTTCTTGTTTAATATCTTTTGGACCATCCTACCCTTTAAAAACCCTCGTTCAATACAAAGCTATGGGGGAACAGGATTACGTCAAACCATTTCACTGGAAGGAGTTTGGGCAAAAGCCTTGGATCCAGGAACCGTAGTTGATCCTTTGGCTTTGCGACCAGACACCCTACCGGTTGTTACGATCAATAATTATATTCAAATTCCTTTAGGCATGATTATGTTATTTGCCTTTGTAGCTTTCTTGGTTTGGTTATTTTTCAAAACAAAAACAGGAACAGCAATTACAGCAGTAGGCTCAAATCCTGACTACGCAAGAGCTGCTGGTATTAATATCAACAAGATGAGGATTTTGTCCGTGATGCTTTCAACTGCGATTGCAGCAATTGGTCTCATTACCTATCAGCAAAGCTTTGGTTTTATTGAAATGTATGGGGCGCCTTTAGGATTTGTATTCCCAACGGTTGCAGCTATTCTAATGGGTGGAGCATCTGTAAACAAAGCTAGTATTATAAATGTTATCATCGGAACCTTTTTGTTCCAAGCCTTAGTAACCATGACACCGACTGTCATTAATTCATTAATCAAAATTGACTTATCAGAAATCATCCGAGTGGTTGTAACTAACGGATTGATTGTATATGCCTTGACTAGACGGAGGAAAAAATGATGAAAAATGATCGATTAAAAAAAGGGTTGATGAACGCCGCAGTTCCTGCCTTATTTATTATCATTAGTCTTCTAGCAGTCAAGCCTTCGGGACTACCGCCTAATTACATTGCAGAGCAAGTATTTATTCGATTGTTTCGTAATTCCTTTCTAGTTCTTGCCTTATTATTGCCTATTATGGCAGGTATGGGAATTAACTTTGCCCTTACTTTAGGAGCGATGGCAGGACAAATGGGTATTATCGCAGCTCAAGGGTTAGGCTTAGCCGGGCCTGGTGGATTATTTTTAGCGATAACTATTTCGATTCCAGTTGCTATTATTTTGGGTGTCTTTGCAGGACGAGTCTTAAACAAAGCTAAGGGCCGTGAAATGATTACCTCAATGATGCTAGCTTTCCTCATTAATGGGGTTTACCAGTTCATTATCCTTTATCTATTTGGTACCAAAATTTTGCCCTTCAATCAAAATCGAAGTATTATTTTATCCAAGGGATACGGGGTCCGAAACACCCTGGAATTAACTAGTTCTCAATCATTTGATAATTTGGGTGATAAAGTTTTAACCAAGCTCTTAGGTTCTCCCTTATATATAGGCGATTTTAAAATTCCTTTCTTTACCATCTTTTTAATTCTTCTGCTCTGCCTACTGACCTGGTGGTTTGGAAGAACTAAATTAGGGCAAGATATGAGAGCCGTTGGGCAAGATATGGAAGTTGCAGCCAATTCAGGAATCAATGTAGATCGGACTAGAGTTTGGGCCATCGCAATTTCTACAGTTTTGGCCGGAATTGGACAGATTATCTATCTACAGAACCTTGGAACTATGAACACCTATACTGGCCATGAATCCACAGCATTATATTCCGCCGCTTCCTTGCTAATAGGTGGTGCATCTGTTGCTTCCGCTGGCATATTTAATGCGATTTTAGGTACGGGTCTTTTCCATATGCTTTTTGTGGTGATGCCACCAGCAGCAACCAATGTAACAGGAAATGCTATGATTGGTGAGTATTCCCGAATGGTAATTTCTTATGGTATTGTTGCCTTAGCATTAGTTATGCATGCACGCAGGAAGCTTAAAGAAAGAGAGATGGATCGACAGGCTTTTCGTGGGGATGCAAAAGCCAAAGAAAAACTAAAACCAATTAATGACCTAAAATAGGTATATTTAATGACTATATAGAAAAGATTCGCTTACAAGAATTTTTGTGAGCGAATCTTTTTTTAAGGTGCTTTATTGTAAAAAATGTTTTCTTAACAAAAAAAAGTGTAACATAAAAATGTGTAACACAAAAATGTGCAACACAAAAATGTGCAACACAAAAAGGGTTAATACAAAAAGGTGTAATACAAAAATGTTAAAACAAGTCATTTCTTAAGTGGAGACTTGGAGGCAACAGTGAAATATGAAGAATAGCATGAGGTCACTTTGTGAAGCTTTTACAAGAAGCTTTTACANNTTTTACAAGAAGGTTTATATAACTAAGGTTTATAGAATAGAGGTTATGCTGAATAAGGGTTATGCTGAATAAGAGTGTTACAGGATAAAAGTTGTATAAAATAAATAGTTTAGTGATGTTGTTTATCAAAAAACAGAAAAACTGTATAGATTAAGAGGGAGCCATTCAATAAAAAAAGATGACTCGAGAGGTCTGTGGAACCTTCTCGGGCCATCTTTTTTATGAAATCCTTACCTGTTTAATTGAGCCAGCTTTGCACCAGGTTGGTTTATTCATAATATTTCTGGGTATGATATTCAAATAGTCCTTGAAGCATGGAGGTGATGTTGGCAGTGGAGACACTGGAACCGGAAATCGCGTCGATGTCTAATTGCTCTAAGTGATGGCCATAGCCTGGCCAAGCATCGATTTCTTGTTTCGTCATTTTGACCAGGGGTTGAACAAAATGTTCATCCATATACTCCTCGGTATATTCAGGAATATAATAATTCGGATTGCTATCGCCCCACAGCCCTTGGTTGTTTCCAAAACTAATGGAGCGAATCGCTGCTTCATCGGCGCTGGGCTTATTATTTAGCAGCTCCACATAACACACGGAGTAGTAATTCACTAAGGTATCACGACAGGTACAAGACACAAAAGCCACTTGGTATGAAGTGAAAGTCGAGATGCTTTGTTCAAAGAGAATCACAGCTGGATAGGTTTCAGTATTTCCGCCGGATGCATAATGAGTAAAAGGAAAGGTTGGATACTGGTCTGGATTTTTTCCAGCACCTTGATTGGATGCACTAGAACAGGCTGTCGATAAAAGAAGAAGCATTAAACACAAACTTTTTAAATATTTCATTGGCTAATCCCTAATCATTGATCAGATTCAGTTTATCAAAAAGGATTTGTGCATAGTCCGCTCGCCAAAGAGCATAAATCTTATCATCGTTGGCATCCTCAGGATAAACAATTAATTCCAGGCTGTTTTTTCCAGTATACCCCCAGTTTGCCCCTGTGTTATAAAGTTTTGTTTCATCCCAACCTAAAAATATTAAAAGGTCCTTCACCATTTGTGAATAGCCAGCTCCACCACACATGATGAAAATAGCTTGATCTTGTGGAAATAATTCTTTTAAAATCATCATGGACTCTTTAAAAAGTGGTTTGGCAGAGAGAATTTCGCCCGTTGGGGCCCAATCCACTGTGAAAAGAGTTTGATCTTGATAGGCACCGTCAACAGGTAATTCAGGCAAGGTGCCGATATATGGATAGGGAACAATCTTAAAACCAGTAATTGTTTTGGATAAATCGGCGTCACCACCAACGGCTGCATAGTCTGCAGGGTCAAAGAGCATCCGGACATCCCGGTAGGCAACATCTTCTCTGTCTAAATAATTATCAATGGTTTCCATGTTAATATTCTTATCGACTCCAAAACTGCTATCTTCTGATGCTAGAGGAGCGGGAAGAGGGGCGAGTCCCCCAGATCCGCTGCAGGCAGTTACAAGTAAAGAGAACATAAGGATTACCATTAGTTTTCTTTTTATTTTCATACAATCCCTTTCTAAGTAATTGGTTCCTAGGATGGTTAAGCTTTAAAATTCAAGTAAAAACTTGATTTATCTTTTTATTTGATCCAGTTCTTCTGTCTTTTAGCCTAGGGTTTAGTCCACAATTAGTTCTACTACATATTTTGCATAAGCACTAGAACTTGTTTCCAAGGTAGGTGCTAGCCAGATGGTGCCTTCCTCACCTAATTCTTTATCCTTTTCAATGGCAACGATGGTATATTCACTATTAGCTTGTTCTTTCGTTAACTCCACTTCATAGCCATCGTTGGCAATGGCCTTTACTGTGGAATAATCCTCTATCTCAAGAGCTTTTAAAACGTCAATTAGCTTATAACCTGTATAGGTGGACTCAGAAACCGTGCCATCTTTTTTCTCAACACTAGCAGTAACCTTGAAAATCCGAAGCCCTTCTAAGGAGTTGTTGGTTATCTCTGCGCCGTTAAGTTTAAAACTGAAATCTTCAAAAGTTACTTTATCTGTTTTGTCAGCTAGTTCAGGGGCGCCCTCTGGCTTATCGGCTGGGTCTGATTCCTCAGCCATGGTATTATCGATCCCTTCAGGAGCTGACTCTGTGGTGTTGACCAGAATAGACACCATGCCTTTGAGATAATCACCCGTTACATCGGAGCTGCCAGGTGCAAACCAAGGAGAGGTGTTAAATTGTTCTCCATTTTTAGTAACGGCCAGCAAAGTGGTTGATTCGGTAACGGCGTCACCAGTCAGTGTAATGGCATAGCCATCATCAGCAGTTGCCTCAATCCAGATATAATCCTCCGTTAAACCAGCCGCTTCCAGGACGTCGGTCATAGCGAAGCCCACGTAGGTTGTGGTAGATTCAGTACCAGCGCTATTAACTGAGGTTGCTGCCACAGAATAAGTAGGGTAGGCAGCCATCATGACATTATCAACTTTGATGCCATTAACCATAACGGCAAAATCAGGGATGGTGACGCCTTTGACTTCTTCAGCTTTGGCAGCAGGTGTTTCAGGTTCATCTGCGCTGGTGCTGTCAGCTGTGGTTGTTCCTTGAACGATTGCACCAGTGCTTTCTTGACCTGTCAGTGGAGTGGTGGTGGCAGCTTCTTGGTTACATGCAGCCAGGCTCAACACGAGTAATAGGGATAAGAGTAGACTAGTAAATTTCTTCATTTTCTTTCCTCCTAATTTTTGAAAAGATTATAGACCTATATATTAGGCTTGCTTAAATTTCTGGAAATAAGCAAACCGATCTACCAAGTTCGGGCGAAGTTTCTAGGCAGATATCACTGCCATAAATTGATTCTAGACTTTTTTGAGTAATGATTTTAGAAGTTTCTCCCCACACCAGCTTGCCGTTATGATCTAATAGCCCAGTATTACCTTCTAAAAGTAGGGCGTGGTTAGGGTCATGGGTCGTCATAGCCACAGCATAACCGTCCCGCGAAAGATTCTTGATGATGCGCAGAACTTTAACTTGATTGGCAAAGTCTAAGTGAGCCGTTGGCTCATCAAATAGAATAATTTTAGGATTGCCGACAATGGCTCGGGCGATGGTAACTTGTTGGCGTTCTCCACCACTGAGCTCTGTATAAGGACGGTGAGCTAAATGGGTGATATCAAGTTTTTCCATAGCTTGCCAAGCTTTGTTTTGTTCATCATCACCTGGGCCGGAGAAGAGACCAAGGCTAGCAGCGCAACCCATTACAATAAATTCTTCAACGGTATAGGCAAAGGTAGGGTGATGGATTTGTGGAACATAGCCCACGACCTTGGCGATTTCTCGCTCATTTAAGCTGTTGACGTCGTGGCCTAGAATCTTAATGTGGCCTTGACTAGGCTTTAGGAGCCCGAGCATACAGGAGAACAGGGTGCTTTTACCGGCTCCATTCCGGCCGAGCATGGTGAAAATTTCACCTTCTTGAATTGAAAATGAAACGCCTTGTAATATGTCTTCACCTAGAGAATAGGTGAAATGGAGATTTTCAATGTGATAAAGCATTATATGTTTCTCCTTTGCCGGAACAAGAGCCAAACGAAAACAGGAGCGCCCAATAAACCAGTTATAATACTCACTGGCATTTCAACGGTTCCCAGAGTACGAGTCAGGGTATCCACGAGGAGCATAAAAACACCGCCCAATAGACCGCACAAAGGAAGAAGTTTCCGATGGGAGGGACCTACCAGCATTCTTCCAAAGTGGGGGATAATTAGACCGACCCAGCTAATAGTTCCAGCTAAAGCTACGGAACCAGCGGTTAAAAGAGTGGAACAAACAATAGCGATCCCTCGGATTAAACCGACTCGAACACCAAGAGTTTTTGCCTCATCTTCGCCCATGGACAAAACATCAATCCACCAGGCGATTAAAATAAGAATGATGGTGGGAATTAATAAAATGGGTAAAATTGCGGCCAGGTCGGCAAGGGTAATATAGGCGAAACTACCCATGGTCCAATAGGTAATGGAGGCAAGTTGAGTGTAGGGATCAGCGATAAACTTTATAAAACCTAAGACCGATGACATGGCAGTACCTACAATGATGCCAGATAAAACCAACATGATATTGGAGCGATTGCCCATAATAGCTGGGATTGTCACGGTGATCAAGACGGCTAAAAGACCAAAGCCAAAGGCAAAGATTGAAATATAAAATGAACTTAAAGACAGTAAGATAGCAATGGCTGCCCCAATACTGGCTCCACTGGAAACCCCTAAAAAGTCAGGAGAAACCAAAGGGTTTTTAAAAATACCTTGATAGGCTGCCCCTGATATAGATAGGACAGCTCCAACTAGAACACTGGCGAAGATACGTGGTACCCGAAGGCCTAGGACGACATTTTGAGTCATGGTAGAGGCACTGCTAGCTCGCCCTAGAATAAATTCGCCAATAATCTGCAAACTTTCAAGGGGACTTACGGGATATTTTCCAAGGGTGGCAGCCAAGATGATGCCACTTAGTAACATAAAGACCAATGTAAGCTGAATAAACCAAAATCTTGAATTTTTATTGCGATTCTCTTTCAGCATATTATTCTTGACCCAGGTCGTAGCCTAAAGCATCCGAATCAAAGGTTTTTCCAAACATAAATTGATAATAATTTGAAATCTCTTCGTTTAAGGAGTCGACCCCATAATGTTCAGGATACATTTTATGGAGCATAAAGAAAGTGCCAAGTACAGAGCTAACGCCGGGGATGTCCCAGGAATCACGCTTGGCAGGTATTTGGTAGACCTGTCCAGAACTCACTGCTCGAACGGCATTCCAGGTTGGTTGCTCAAGTAAGTCTTCAAGGCTGTAATCCAAGGGAGTCGAACTGGTGGCGAAAATCACCTCAGGGTCCCAGGCGAAGACTTGCTCAACTCCGACATTGACCCAATTTCTGTTTTCCTCAGTATCTTGAGTCACATAAATTCCGCCGGCTTTTTCAACCATCCAAGCTTGCAGCATATCGCTGGCAGCCACTCGACCTTTTTCGCTCCCTAGGACTAGAGCGGTTTTCCGATCTTCCTCGGGAATTTTAGAGACAATTTCATCAATCACAGAAAACTTGGTTTCCATCCAGTCGATCACTTCTTTGGCCCGATCTTCTCGTCCAAAATAGGCGCCCATCATGGTGAGGGTTTCAGAAATATCTGCCATGTTTTCCACTGTGATGCACAGAACGGGGATTTCCAACCGTTCCACCGCTTCCACCGTTTCATTATCATTGGACCGGTGAATCAAAACCCCTGGATTATAGGAAGCCAGAGCTTCTAGATCCACCACGCCTCGACCGATGGTTCCAGCTTTTGCTAAGGCGGGATCGGCTTCTTTCCAAAAATTCGACTTAAGGTTGACGGCTAGAACTTGCTCGCCAAGATTCAGTGCTTCAATAAAAGGAACAGACACGGCATAGACCGAGGCGATAGTTACCTCTTCTTTGTTATGAGGCAAGTCAATTAGTCGACCAGCTCCATCTAAAATTTGCTCTTTCTCTGGTTGGATCCTTGAGCTTGCTTGATGTTGATTGCAGGAAATAAGACTTATAACCATGAAGAAAAACAAGAAAAAGCTGACTATTCGTTTTGGCATGGTTAATCCTCCTTTGAAAATAGGTTTTCATCAATCGTGACTTCAATGGGGCCCGACCCAGGGATTGTGACAGTAAGTTTGTTAAAGTGCTTCACAGATGCACCCTGATTGGTTTCGGCTACTATTCGCAGGGGACCGGAGCCATTTCGAGCTAGTCCAGTGTACCCTTCATGGCTTTCATCATCTACTAAAGGATACCCATTTATTGCATAGGCGATGATGAGTTTTTTGGGATCCCCTGTGTCAGCGGAAACACCTTCAACCAGGCCTTTTTTATAAAAAAAGCTTAGTAAATCATTTTTATAGCCGTCTGAGGCATAGGCTGTAACGGATATGGGATCATCAATTCCTGGAACATCACCAGCAAAGAGTTGAATGAATTTCCATATGTCCAAGCCTTCACAGTTGCCTAAATCAAGAACCGTATAGTGATCTCGCAGAATGATTTCATC
>LSQX01193162.1_pt1 | contig 15102 bp, 11 predicted proteins | sample 654561 | NCBI WGS metagenome assembly LSQX01 (sample SAMN04489861, study PRJNA283612) | anaerobic digester metagenome | isolation source: 4 biogas reactors fed with cattle manure at either 37C or 55C with and... | place: Denmark: Kongens Lyngby | collected 2014 | reverse complement strand
ATCCCTCTTCATCCATCGTGCCGAGGTCACCCGTATGGTTCCATCCGTCTGCATCAATTGTAGAGCGTGTTCCGCTGGGATTGTTGTAGTAGCACTTCATCACCACATACCCCCGTGCACATATTTCACCCGGCATACCCCGTGGCACAATCTTCTGCGTCTGGGGATCAATAATTTTTATTTCTACATGCGGGAATGCCTTGCCGACAGTTGATACGCGCCGTTCAATCGGATCAAGTGTTGTTGTCATGGTCACCCCCGGTGAGGTCTCGGTCTGCCCATACACGATGACAACATCGGTCATATTCATCTTTTTTGCGATGGCGCGCATGTATTCAGTCGGACAGGGGGAACCCGCCATAATTCCCGTCCTGAGAGTATCATACTTGTATTTCGTGAAATTCGGATGCTTAAGTTCAGCAATAAACATCGTGGGAACCCCATGCAATGCGGTGCACTTCTCATCCTGAACAGTCTTCAATACCGCCTCGGCATCAAATGTCGCAGATGGCAGAACCATCGTTGCACCATGCGTAACACAGGCCAGATTGGAGAGCACCATCCCAAAACAATGATAAAAAGGCACAGGAATGCACAGTCGGTCATCGCTTGTAAACGACATCCCTTCCCCGATACAGAAACCGTTATTCAACACGTTGTGGTGGGTGAGAACCACACCTTTTGGATACCCCGTCGTACCCGAGGTATACTGAATATTAATGGGATCGTCAAACGAGAGGGATTCTGCGCGTTCCTCAAGCTCATCCGGACTGACATTCTTGCCTTTTTCAAGGATCTCACTCCACGTAAACATGCCGTTGTAGGGAATCTCTACCATGAACACCACATTGCGAAGGAACGGATACTTCTCACTCGATAACTTGCCGGGTCTGCTTTCAATAGCTTCCGGACACGCTGAATAAAACATACCCACATAATCGGATGACTTGAATCTGCCCTGCAGAATAAGCGTATGCACCTCTGCCTGCTTCAGCGCGTAATCCAGTTCAAATGTACGGTATGCCGGATTGATATTGACCATAATGGCGCCGATCTTGGCGGTGGCAAACTGAACCAGAAGCCACTCTGCATAATTCATTGCCCAGATAGCAACGCGGTCACCTTTTTTGACCCCAATTGCCATCAGACTGCGCCCAAGCATCTCTACACGAGCATTAAATTCTGTATATGTCCAACGGATATTCTGTTCCACCGAGACAACTGCCTCGTTATCGGGATATTTTGCGACCGTTGAGTCAAGCATTTCTCCAATAGTCATCCCTATCGGAGGAATATCAGAGATACCGCTGGAGTAGCTGTGCTTAATCATCTGAAGAGTATCTTTTCCTGTATCTACTTATGAATCGCGATCGCAATCGCAATTCTTATAATGCTTACCACCGACATTATGATGCAATTCTATGGGGGGTCGTGGCCTAGTCCGGCATGGCGATGGGCTCCAGCGGCATTTGCGTACGATAAACAATGGGTCTTCTGAAAACCAGAGAGACCTGTTGGAACACTGATGAAAGTCGTGTTCACGNNTGAGTTCAAATCTCACCGACCCCACTTTTTCAGAGTGTTTTTATTAGCCTACATCAAATGTACATTGCTTAGGAGACATTCATGTATCTTATAGGAGAATCACTCGAGGGCGAAGGCATTGAACTTGCCCACATCGATCTTATGATCGGTGATAAAACCGGACCGATTGGCAGTGCTTTTGCCAATGCGATGTCCCAGTTATCTGCGGGTCATACGCCCCTTTTAGCTGTCATACGCCCCAATCTGCTGACAAAACCAGCGACACTCATTATCCCGAAAGTCACCCTCAAGAAAGGGTCACAGGTTAATGCGATGTTTGGCGCGGTTCAGGCCGCAGTTGCCAAGGCGGTTGCTGACAGCGTTGAAGAAGGTGTTTTTGATTCAGTCGATATTGAAGATATTGTCATTATGGCAAGCATCTACCTGCACCCTGATGCAGAGGACTACAACCGTATTTACCGCTACAACTACGGCGCAACAAAACAGGCTATTACACGGGCATTTGAAAAGTTCCCCGACAAAGCTACCCTCATCAAAGAGAAAGACCGTGCAGGACATGCGGTTATGGGCTTTAAAGTGCACCGCCTCTGGGACCCACCATACCTTCAGGTGGCCATGGACCTTGTCGACATGGCATCTGTTGAACGTGTGCTGACACAGGTTCCTAAAAATGACCATGTGATCATTGAAGCAGGCACCCCGCTCATTAAACAGTTCGGCCTGAATGTGATTTCAGAGATACGGAAGATTCGTCCTGACGCATTTATCGTCGCTGATTTAAAGACCCTTGACACCGGCAACCTCGAGGCACGGATGGCAGCAAATGCAGCCGCAGACGCTGTTGTTGTCTCTGGTCTTGCACCGGTATCAACCATCGAGAAGTTCATCCTTGAAGCAAGAAAGACCGGTATCTACTCGGTCATTGATATGCTCAATGTCGATGACCCTGTTGCACTTATCAAAGACCTTGCATCCCGTGACGCTGCACCAAGCATCGTTGAGCTGCACCGTGCAATCGATGATGAAAGCACTGAATATAGCTGGGGCAATATCGCTGCTATCAAAGAAGCAGCCGGTGGAAAACTCCTTGTCGCAACCGCAGGCGGCATCCGCCAGCATGTGGTAAAGAAAGCACTGAAGTCCGGCGCAGACATCCTTGTGGTGGGCCGTGCAATCACCGCAAGCAAGAATATCAAAAATGCAGCGGAACAGTTCCTTGAAGAACTCAACTGTGAAGAGATTGACCAGTTCAGAGTTATGACGGATTTCTGATCTGTCTGAATTTAAAAATACTCAATTTTTTCAACAAAAACAAAAAAAATACCGAAGCGGGAAATCCCCGCTCCCTCATATCTCTATTGTCTCACCAGGTACAAGCACCTGAACTTTGATATCCGTCGTCCGTTCAACCGATTTCTTAAACATCTCTGCATCCTGCTCGATAGCGGGGAAGGTATTGTAATGCATCGGGATGACGGTATCAGCACCGATAAATTCAGCGGCCATCATTGCCTCAGCAGGCCCCATCGTATATCTCCCGCCAATAGGCAGCAGTGCAACTTCCGGGTGATACAAATCACGAATAAGCTTCATATCAGAAAAAAGCCCCGTATCACCGGCATGATAAATCACCCTGTCATCCATCCGGATAACAAAACCGGCTGCAACACCCCCATAGAACCCGTGCTGACCCGTGCATTCAAGCCACGATGAATGGAGTGCAGGCGTCATCGTAAACCGAACGCCTTCAACCTCAATGGTTCCCCCGATATTCATTCCTTCGGCAGCACGTCCCTCGCTCTGCAGCCAGTGGGCAATTTCATTCATCGTAACAACAGGTGCAGAAAAGGATAGCGTCTCCCCAAAATGGTCCGCATGCCCGTGAGTAACGGCCACAATATCCACATCCTTCGGAATATTGCCCTCAGTGACAAAAGGATCGATAATAACTCTTTTTGAGCCTTCAATCACAAAGCAGGAATGGCCAAGCCATGTTATGGTAATTGTCTTCATCGTCTCATCGTATTCCAGAATATTCACAAACGATACAAAAATGTGAGATAGGAAGTATAATTCAATAGTATTTAGCCGATATCGGCAAGTTCTGCTTCGGTGGTATCGATTGCTTCTCCAAGTCCGTCATTCGTCAGACCGCCGGTCATCGACTCGGTCAGGTCACGGTCTTCCATTACATCACGAATCCGCTCGAGATAAGGATCTAAGGTAGGGTCGCGCTCCTGCTCAATCACATGACGGTACTCACGCAGTGTTGAAGGACTGATTCCCAGTTCTTCACTGATCTCCTTCATCGTAATGCCAGAATCCAACAGCGCCTCCATACGGGCGCGCTCAAACGGCATCTTGAAATCGAGGTCGCGGAAAAGCTTCAGTCGCACACGGGCACGGGCCACCGTTTTGGAGAGTTTCTCATCACCAAGGACCCGTGCAATCTCGGTATCGTTCTTGCCGTCATAGTATGCACAGACAAGCTGAGCAAGCTGGAGGGGGGGCAATTTCGTCTTAAAATGGCCCTGTTCGAGAATATCACGCATAACCAGCGCTACTTCACGTTCAATAGCATCCTTATCGCGGAGGGTACCGTGAATCTTTCTCATCGGTTCAACAATGGTTGTCTTGTTGGTAATATCAGTGAACAGGTCAAGAAGTTCCTTCTTACGTTGGTTCATTCTTGCCTGTTTCTTTGTCTTGCTTTCACGCATTCATACTCACCAGAATCTGCTTTATAGTGTATATCATAGAATATAAGACTTCTCTTCTGTGCAATAGTTAATTCAGGGTTAGTTAATATATCTTTTATAATCACGCGTAGAATATAGAGGAAAGCAGTGATCCATAATGGGCGATATCTACGATAATGTAATAGAACTTGCAAGAAGGCGAGGCTTTGTCTGGCCGTCTTCAGAGTGCTACGGGGCGGTAGCCGGATTTATTGATTATGGCCCCCTCGGAGCAATGCTGAAACGGAAGATCGAAAATCTCTGGCGGGGTTTTTACATCATCCGTGAGGGTTATTATGAAATCGAAGCACCGACCGTTGGTGTAGAATCGATTTATATCGCCTCCGGCCATGTCAAGGGATTTGCAGATAAGATGTGTCAGTGCCCTGTGTGTAAGGAATACCACCGGGCAGACCACATTGCAGACGAGCACGGAACAGCACACGCTGATTCCCTGAGTACAGAAGAACTTGCCGGGATTATCAATGGTCTCCCCTGTCCGTCTTGCGGTGAACCGCTGGAAAACGCTGATGTGTTCTACTTCAACCTGATGTTCCAGACCACCATCGGACCGGGTTCCCAGCGAACCGGATACCTGCGCCCGGAAACAGCGCAGGGAATATTTATCGACTTCAACCGGCTCTCACGGTTTTATCGCGAGAAGCTGCCGTTTGGAGCGGTTCAGATCGGTAAATCCTATCGTAACGAGATCTCTCCCCGTCAGGGAATGATTCGGCTTCGTGAGTTTACGCAGGCAGAAGCAGAGATATTTATTCATCCCGACCACAAGGATCATCCTGAGTTCAGCCGGTATGCAGACTATTCCGTCTCTCTCTGGGGCCAGACACACCAGATGCAGGACATAGAACCTGTTACCCCCACCATGCGAGAGGCCGTTGATTCAGGCCTTGTAGCAAACGAATATGTGGCCTATTATATCTCTCTGACCCACGAATTTTTGACGCAGGTCGGCATTAATCCAAAGAAACTCAGGTTCCGACAGCACCTCCCAACAGAATGTGCGCATTACGCACTGGACTGCTGGGATGCAGAGATATTTTCTGAACGGTTTGGCTGGGTAGAAGCAGTCGGCATTGCTGACCGCACAGATTATGATCTAAAAGCCCATGCAAAAGAGAGTGGCGACAAGTTTTCCGTGTTTGTTCCCTATGATGAGGTCCGGTATGAACAACGCAGAACGATTGTACCTGACATGGGTGCACTGGGCCCCCATTACCGCGGAAAAGCAAAGGCAGTCGCTGATGCGCTGATAGAATCTGAACCCGGCCCGGACGGTGCAACCATCACCTTAGATGGAGAATCCCTCTTTATTCCCGCCGACCTCTACCAGATTCGGGAAGAGACCATCGAAGTCCGCGGGGAAGAAGTCATACCACACGTTGTCGAACCATCATACGGCATCGACCGCATTCTTTACTGCACCCTTGAACATGCCTATGAAGAAGAGGATGTAGAGGGTGAAATACGAAAAGTGCTCCACTTAAACCCTGCAATAGCACCGGTACAGGCAGCCGTGTTCCCATTGATGAACAAGGACGGACTTGATACCATTGCACGAAACCTTGCCCTCGAGCTTCAAAAAACAGGCATCCTTGCGCAATATGACGATAACGGAGCAATCGGAAGAAGATACCGCCGACAGGATGAGATTGGCACCCCCTATACCATCACCATTGATTATGATACCCTAAAGGATCATACCGTCACCCTGCGTGAACGGGACAGTATGCAGCAGGTCCGTCTTTTGGCGTCCACTGTACCTGAAACACTCTCACGCCTGATTCAGGGAACCCTGCCGTTTGCTGAAGCGGGCAGAAAGATATGAATTATATCTCTCACCCTTTTATCCAACCAGACTCGATTGAACAACGGGATTATCAGCTATCTATTGCCGCGTCAGTATTACAGGAAAACTCCATGGTTGTCTTGCCCACCGGACTTGGCAAGACGGCAATTGCACTGATAGCAGCCGCATCACGTCTGCTAAATGCCGGTGGCAAGGTGCTGATGATGGCACCAACAAAACCTCTTGTTGAACAGCATTACCGCTTTTTCTCTAAATATCTCCGTATTCCGGAAGGAGAGGAGGAGGATTCTGGCGTATTCGCCATGTTCACGGGTGAAACACCCAACAAAAAGCGTATAGAGCAGTGGGAGAAAGCAAGCTGTATCTTTGCAACACCTCAGGTTATCAAAAATGACTGCCTCGCCAGCAGGTATCGTCTCACCGATGTAACGCTCTTGATCGTCGATGAATGCCACCGGGCAGTCGGGAATTATGCATACGTATTCATCGCGGAAGAATACTGCCGGCAGGCAAAAAACCCCCTGCTCCTTGCAATGACTGCCTCCCCGGGCAGTAACCGCCAAAAGGTGCAGGAGATATGTGAAAACCTGATGGTAGGCAGGGTAGAGAGCCGTACAGACACTGATACGGACGTAAAACCCTACATCCACGAGCGGGAAATCACCCATATCCCCGTTCCATTACCAAAAGAACTCCAACATGTCATAAAAACACTGAACCAGCTTATGGCCACCCGTCTTGCAATGCTTTCAGGACTCGGATACTCGGTGCCCCCTCCGGACAGATTGTCCATGAAGGCAATGAGTGCCATATTAGGACAATCACAGGCACGCATCAAAGAGCAGGATCAGACGGGATTTTTCGGTGCATCCGTTTATGCGGAGTGCATGAAACTTCGTCATGGTATCTCTCTTGCAGAAACACAAGGGAGTGAAGCACTCAAACACTACCTGTTCAAACTTCAGGGGGAAGCGGCCGATGCAAAGGCATCGAAAGCAAGTATTCGTCTTGCACAGGACGAGGCATTTCAGAGCATTATTACTCAGGCAAATGGGTGGAAGGAAGAACTCCTGCAAAAGCCGGAATATATCGTAAAAATTGTGCAGAACCAGCTTTTCGAGTTCCCAGACACCAGAATCATCGTCTTTGCCACCTTCCGCGAAACGGTGAATCTTTTAGTGGAAAAGCTCAATGACCAGGGCATTGAAAGTTATCGGTTTGTTGGACAGGCAAGCCGCGACACCGAAAAAGGACTGTCCCAAAAAGAGCAGCTTGCAACCCTTTCCCAATTCAGGGAAGGCGCGTTTAAAGTGCTTGTCGCAACATCTGTTGGCGAAGAGGGACTTGATGTCCCCGCCACCGACCTCGTAATATTCTATGAAACGGTTCCCTCAGAGATCCGCAGTATTCAGCGAAGAGGCAGAACCGGACGGCATGGTGCAGGAAATATCATCGTCCTTGTAACAGAGGGAACCGCCGATGAAACCAACCGCTGGATCAGTCAGTCACGCGAGAAATCCATGGAAAAAAGCATCTCTTCACTGAAAAAGGCCCCTTATACAAGCTCCCCTGCATCGGGAGAAAAGCAGCAGCAGATGAGCATCATCGACTTTGATGGTGAACAAGAGCAGATGAACATCGACGATGACCACGAACCTGAAAAGAAGATCATCGCTGATGACCGCGAGACCTCATCTGCCGTGGTGGAATATCTCCACAAAAAGGAGACCGTCCGCCTTGAAATAGCCCGCCTTGAATACGGCGACTATGCCATCGGCGATCGGATGCTTGTCGAGAGAAAAACGACACGGGACTTTGTAGACACCCTCGTTGAACGGGATCTGCTGGGCCAGATAAAAAAGATGGCAGATGCCTGCGAACATCCGGTGCTGATCATTGAGGGAACCGACATCTATGCCCAAAGAAACATCGCGCCCAATGCCATCCGGGGGTCCCTTGCTGCTATCAGTGTACAGTTCGGTGTCTCGGTATTCATGGTTTCAGGGCCTGAAGAGACGGCAGAAATGCTTTATGTCCTCATGAACCGCGAACTGGGAGAACCATCGGCACGCCCGTCACTGCATCACCACAAGTCCTACCGCTCAGAACGCGAACACCTTGAATATATTCTCTCATCATTTCCCGGAATCGGCCCGCATCAGGCTCGGAGTCTTTTGGAACACTTTGGCTCTCTCTTTGCAGTATTATCTGCATCAGAACAAGAACTCAGAGAGGTGGAGGGAATTGGCCCGAAAATATCGGGAATTATTGCCACACTCTCTCATAAAAAATATTAATAGCTATTTAACCCTTTTTCAGCATCTGCAGGGCGTCAGTTCCTGCGCGTACTGCATCCATGTAGATTTTTGCATCTTCCGGACGTGAAGCGTCCATTGCCTTTACGCATAGTGCACAGATCGTTAGCTCCAGAGATTCGCATGCAGAGCCGGATAATTGTACAGGCTCCTTTTCTGCCTCATACTGAGAAACTAAGGGTTTTTCCGGCAATTTATCTAACTTAACCTCCGGAACTCCCGGTTTACCCAGCTCCATACAGACAACACAACATTGCTTGCCTTTAACGTCAAACATAGGCGCCCCACAGTCTTTGCAGGCGGTAGAAAGCATCTTTCCCCCATTCAACAAATAGGACGCCATCACTTCATCTTCAGTTTTCATGTATTGCCTCATCCTTCTTAACCATCTTATATATGCTATTACTAAAATGTATACTGCGAAGGTGAATAAAAATGGGTGACCCAGAAGTAACAATTAAAAACTGTATAATGATGCTCCAGCACATAATGGACGATAATACCATTCCGCGTAACATCAGAAGAGTCGCAGATGATACCCGCAAGGTGCTCGCCGATGATTCCCAGCAGCTTGGTCTGCGTGCAGCAACCGCGATATCAATAATTGATGAGATCAGTAATGATCCAAACATGCCGGTTCACGCCCGCACACGGATCTGGGAACTGGTCTCACAGTTAGAGACAATCCCTCTGGATTAATTTTTTTTATACTTTTCTCAATCGAAGGATTTTGGCTGTCTCTTGTCCGCCGATTTTAAGGGTGTCAGGTGCCAGTAGCAGGGTAAACCATGGATTTGTTCCTGTGGCCTCCTCACATCACGTTCTGTGAGCACTGGCTATCATCTGTCCGTCACCCGCATGTCATGGGAGGCGAACAGATTATGTATGAAGGCCAATACAGGCGGCATGAAGATGGGGCGTTTTTAAACCCCTATACCTGACCACAGCAAAAGTTCTCATCGAATGACACAACGGCAGGGAGAACCTCTCTCAAATCAGCAAACACGTCTTCAGTCGGGGGAGATGAACACATACAATCCGTCGCAAATATCAATTTCCCTCATTACCAAATCACCCTAAACCAAGAAGGATGCGAGAACAGGAATGCGAGCGGCAGAGGGGATATCCCTATTCTTCCGTCAGAAGGTCACAATAAGAAAAAAAACCCTTTTAATCCCCCATCATACCCGCTCTCAATGCAGGAATAATCAGTAGGGAAACGATGTGCAAAAAAAGAATGAATTAATAATCATTCATATCTTCGGTTTCATCATCTGACACCGTGTCAAACTCGGTCTCCGGTTCATCTTCATACTCAGTATCGGTTTCAGTATCAGACTCACGAACAGAACTGCTCTTAGATTCAGCCTCGATTCCACATTCATCCTGAACGGATTTAATGATGGTGAACCCGACAAGGCTGTCACCATCGTCGAGTTTCATAATCCTGACTCCCCGCGTCCCGCGTTTCTGGATAGAGATCTCTGATGCCGATGTCCGTATCACGATACCAGACTGGCTCATCAACAATATCTCATCATCATTAGAGACGGCCTTTGAAGAGACAACCCCCGCTGAGAAATCGGTCTGAATATTTCTGACACCCATCGTTGCACGTCCATGGCCCATGAACTCATCAAATTCAGTTCTCTTGCCATATCCGCGTTCGGTAATAGTCAGCAGGTGGTCTTTCTCAATCACCGCAATATCCTGCAGTTTATCACCATACCGAAGTTTGATACCGATGACACCCAGTGCATTTCTGTGCCGAACGGGAACTAACCCAATATTGAACCGCAGACTCTGCCCAAACCGCGTGGTAAGAATAAGATCACTCGTTGCATCAATACTCTTGACATGAGCAAGTTCATCATTCTCCCGAAGGGTGATTGCATTGATGCCATTGGCACGGGGACGGGAGAACTCTTTCTGAGGGATTTTGACGACCATGCCATCCCGTGTTGCAAAGAGGAAGAATTTATCATCACAGAACCCTGAAACCGGGATAATAGCCGTTATCCGCTCTTCATTAAGGTCAAGGAGATTCACAATCGCTTTTCCACGACCGGTTCTGCTTGCTTCCGGAATATCATACACCTTAAGCCAGTAAATTCTTCCGTCAGAGGTGAAACTCAAGAGATAATCATGCGTGTTGGCAGTGAAAACCTTCTGGACAGCATCATCATCCTTTGTTGCCATGCCGATAATACCCCTTCCTCCGCGGCGCTGGGCACGGTAGGTCTCCAGAGGCATTGACTTAATGTAATTATCATCAGTCAGGGAAATGACCACTTCACGGTTCTCGATGAGGTCTTCCCGATTAAATTCGCCTTCATACGGAACAATCTTGGTTCTCCGGTCATTCCCATATTTCTCTCCAAGAGTTGTGATTTCTTCGCGGATAACCGCAAAGACGTTCTTGTCATCAGAGAGAATAGTGGTCAGGCGCCCAATCTCCTGATGCAGCATATCCTTTTCATCCAGAATCTTCTGATGTTCAAGGGCTGCAAGGCGGCGAAGCTGCATCTTGAGAATCGCATCTGCCTGAATAGCATCCAGACCAAACTTTTCAATCAATGCGAGGGAGGCCTCCTCACCCGTCTTTGATGCCCGGATGGTTGCGATGACCTCATCAATCCGGTCAAGGGCAAGTAAGAGCCCTTTCAGGATATGCTGACGGTCTTCCGCTTTTCTGAGGTCAAACTCGGTACGTCGCCGCACCACTTCGCGACGGTGGTTAAGATATTCATTGATGATGGAACGCAGACCCAGTACTTTTGGCTGAACATCCACAATGGCCAGATTAATGATACCAAAGGTGCTTTCAAGAGAAGTGTGCTTATAGAGCTGATTTAAGATAGTGAGAGGCTGTGATGCACGCTTTAACTCAATGACAACACGAATCCCGTCCTTATCAGACTCATCACGGATATCACTGATTCCATCTATCTTCTTTTCATGGACAAGGGATGCCATCTGCTCAATCATCCGGGATTTATTGACCTGGAACGGAATCTCAGAGATGATAATGCGGGGTTTCTTTTCCTCATCTTCAATCTCTGCAACTCCCCGGAGACGGATCTTCCCTCTTCCATCGTGATACGCACCTTTAATGCCCGATGTACCCAGAATAACACCGCCGGTCGGGAAATCCGGACCCGGCATAATGGTCATCAGATCGTCAACGGTAATATCAGGATTATCAATCACCGCGGCTATTGCGCGTGAGACCTCCCTCAGATTGTGGGGGGCCATGTTGGTTGCCATACCAACCGCAATCCCGGTCGTTCCGTTCACTAAGAGGTTGGGGAATTTCCCCGGAAGAACCGACGGCTCTTTGAGGGATTCATCAAAATTCGGGACGAAGTCCACCGTCTCTTTATTGATGTCCTCTAACAGTTCTTCTGCAACCGGGTCAAGGCGTGCCTCAGTGTACCGCATTGCTGCTGCGGAATCGCCATCAATAGACCCAAAGTTACCCTGTCCTTCCACAAGCATGTGGCGGTAGGCAAACGGCTGAGCCATCTTAACGAGCGTGTCATAGATTGAGGAATCACCATGAGGGTGATACTTACCCATGACGTCTCCCACCACACGTGCACATTTTTTAAATGGCTTATCGTGGAAGTTCCCCATCTCGCCCATCGCAAAGAGCGTACGACGATGAACGGGCTTGAGACCGTCACGAACGTCAGGAATAGCGCGCCCGATGATGACACTCATCGCATAATCAATATAGGAGGATTTCATCTCCTGCTCAATATTGACCGAGATAATGCGACTTCTCTCTCCAGATTCTTTAGGTTCTTCAGATGTCAAGGTTCGTCACCTCCTTTGCATGGCGGCGGATGAAATCACGACGGGCACCGACATCACTGCCCATGAGCTTTTCAAAGATATCATTTGCATAACTCGCATCTTCAATATGCACCTTCTTAAGCACCCGTGATGCAGGTGCCATGGTGGTGTCCCAGAGCTGCTGGGCGTTCATTTCACCCAGACCCTTGTAACGCTGGATGTGCGTGCCTTTCTCTCCCAGCTCCGCTGCATACTCCCGCATCTCGTCTTCAGTGTATGCATAATACTCGGTTTTACCCCGTGCAACGCGGTAGAGAGGCGGTTGAGCGATATAGATATAACCTTCTTCAATCAGTTGTGGCATGTAGCGATAGAAGAACGTTAAGAGAAGCGTACAGATGTGGGCGCCATCAACATCCGCATCAGTCATGAGAATGATATGGTGATACCGGCAACGCTGAACATCGAATGTTTCTGCAATGCCGGTTCCGATAGCAGAGATTAATGTCTGAATTTCGATATTCTTCAGAATTTTAACCGGATTTGCCTTCTCGACATTCAGGATTTTTCCTTTTAACGGAAGAATTGCCTGGAACTTACGGTCTCTTCCCTGTTTAGCAGAACCGCCTGCAGAATCTCCTTCCACAATATAAATTTCACTCTTCGACGGGTCCCGCTCGGAACAGTCAGCAAGTTTCCCCGGAAGACCGGAACTTTCAAGGGTGCTCTTTCTGCGGGCAAGTTCACGAGCTTTCTTTGCTGCTTCACGGGCCCTTGCCGCGGTCTTGGCTTTTTCGATGATAACCTGAATAACCTTGGGGTTCTCTTCGAAATAGGTTGAAAGAGACTGATACACCAGCGAATCCACAATACCCCGAATGTTTGAATTCCCCAGTTTGGTTTTTGTCTGTCCTTCAAACTGTGGTTCAGCTACCTTAATAGCAATAATGGCATTCAGACCTTCGCGGACATCCTCGCCCCGCAGAGGAACCGAGATGTCCTTTAACAAATTATTATTCCGTGCAACGGTGTTTATCGAACGGGTAAGGGCACTTCTGAATCCTTCAAGATGGGTACCTCCTTCAATGGTGTTGACGCTGTTGACAAAGGTCAGCATTGTTTCGTTATAGGCAGAGGTATACTGTAGCGCTACCTCAACCTCCACCTTGTTTGCCTCATCACGGGATTCCAGATAGATAACATCATGGTGAATTACTTCCTTTTCACCAATAATGTAGGTCACAAATTCACTGATGCCGCCCTCGTAATGGAACGTATCTGTGTCCCCGGTTCGTTCGTCATGAATGGTTATCGATATGCCCTTATTCAGATATGCAAGCTCACGCATCCGATAACTCAGTCTGTCATAATCAAAGTCAAGCGTCTCAAAGATTGCAGGGTCTGGTTTGAAACAGATGATTGTGCCCCGTTTATGCTCTCCTTTATTCTGATCGCATTCCGTAAGCGGCATCGTGAGAAGACCTTTCTGGAAGGCAATGGAATAGATTTTGCCATCCCGGAATACGGTTGCAGAAAGTTCAGATGAAAGCGCATTGACAACCGACACACCAACTCCGTGAAGACCACCAGAGACCTGATATGTTGACTTATCAAATTTCCCTCCTGCGTGGAGAACCGTTAACACGACCTCAATTGCACTCTTCTTGTATCTGGGCATCATGTCAACAGGGATACCCCGTCCATTGTCCTCAACAATGCAAGCACCGTCTTCGGTCAGGGTGACAGAGATAGTATCACAAAATCCACCCAGTGCTTCATCAATTGCATTGTCGACGACCTCGTAGACAATATGGTGCAGTCCCCGTTCATTCGTACTGCCGATATACATCGCAGGACGTTTCCTGACGGCCTCAAGCCCTTCAAGAACGGTGATGTTGCTGCCCGTGTATCCGTCTTTTTCAGCCATCAGGAAAACTCCTGAATAATGCTGTTAATTCGGGATACATCATTCATTTTTTTCATAACCACCATTAAAACCTCAAGCTATGACAGAATCAAAAATGTCAATTAAATTAGTCATAATAATATTGGCTTTTGACGACATTAATGATTGCTTAATCTCGCATTTCCCGTTCAGTCATACTTACCGACATGGGGATCTGCGATGCCAAGGTGAAGGTCAATTGCAACCACCAGTCTTTTGAGAATGCGAATTACCGATTGGGCATCCTCTTTATCCATGCGCCCACCCTGATGCCACATAATATTTTTCCGGAGCATTGTCACCAGTTCTTCGACATCCGTCCCCAAAAACTGTTCAGGAACCTGAAACTCGGTCATATGATCACTGACACCGGCCCAGGCCTGTTCCGGCGGCAGGGCAAAATGCTTGCTGATCAACATGATATTCGTGATAAATCCTCGGCCAAATTCACTTTCCATAGCATAACCTCATCATACAACATGAAAAAAATGCTGGCGTGAACTATCTTAAATAAAGACCACAAAAAAATGAGTTTCTATCTCCAACCACCAAAAAGAAGGCTTCTGAGCTCTGACTTTGCAACGTTCCCTGCCAACCGGAAGATGGTGGGATTTTTCAGCAACCGCAGCATCAGCTCTTTTGGCCGGTCCATATCCCCATATTCAACAATCACCCGCTTCATCTCGGGGGTGTTCAGCGCCCGGCAGACATCATCGATATCATTCGCGGATACCTTTGGCCGCATTTCAAGGAACCGGTAGCCAAAATCCAGTTCTTTCCCAAAGTCATTTTTCCACGCGGATTCGTATGGGGCAAGGGCTGAATCATCAAACCGGTCCTTTTCACAGCAGACAGACGCCACATCTGCTGCATACCGGGACGAACGAACACCGGTATACACGCCTCCACCCGACGTGGGTTTTGCAAATCCGG
>LSQX01124089.1_pt1 | contig 15102 bp, 8 predicted proteins | sample 654561 | NCBI WGS metagenome assembly LSQX01 (sample SAMN04489861, study PRJNA283612) | anaerobic digester metagenome | isolation source: 4 biogas reactors fed with cattle manure at either 37C or 55C with and... | place: Denmark: Kongens Lyngby | collected 2014 | reverse complement strand
CTACGGATACAAGGAGCATCTGGCCACCGACGCCGATAGTGAGTTGGGCAAGCCTCTAACAGGCTACCAATATGGGACTACCTTTCACCTGTGCCCTGGCACCAGCGGCAATACCCTTTGCCGTGACAGTGGATGCAATTAGTTCCCCTAGGGTCGCCGTCGGTCTTGCCCGTACTTCTGCAGTAATCACAGCGTCCTGTACCTTTACAGTTCGGACATCTCGATTTAGCTATGTGCATAACACTCCTTTTCGTTGTATGCGGGCTCAGCTAGTTGCCCTCTGCGCCACTCTTTAGCCATCCTTTGGCTTTTAAGATAGCGTTTTGTGTGTACTAACACGCGGCTACAATTTTTATCACAGCAGATCTTATTGCCCCTGCGTCCAACGGTCAATATCATTTGCTTCAGGGAAGTTCGACATTAGCGAGAAAAAGTCCTGCAGCGAGGTAAAAAATCATCGCAAGCTGAAAGTGTATAAATGCCCCGTAATCGCACGAGGCTTCGCTGTGAGGGCCCGAATGCAGACGGCGGGAGGTGAGCGAAAAGCCGGAAATATAGTGTGTTCTGCTGCCCTCGGGCGCGAATACGGCGCTCAGGGCATGATGTAGACACCGATACCTGAGTAGCCGCCCGTAGCAAACGAGTTAACGAACAATTTGACATGTGCTCTTCCACACCAGAGGGGCAAGTTCCGCAACAATCTCAATAGGTGGATAGACTATTATAGGATGCCGAACGTGGCTTGAAAAACTGCATATAGCGCATGTTATAAAACTTGACATCTACCACCCCCCATTATAGAGTTGTTTGTGTCTGTTTCAGTGCAACTTGCTATATGGCATCCATGGGAACGGGTTGATGAAATTGGACGTAGCGCTCCCGGATGACTATGACGAACGTATTACCCGTGCCGAGGAAGAGAGCGTAGAAACTCCCAGCGACCCAAGTCACATATCAAATGCCGCAATAGTTTCCACTGTACCAGCTCCCACAAGCACCCCACCAATAGACTTCGCGGCAGACCCAAAGATCGTCAGAATGGTTGCAGAAGGTGAACGGATGGCCTTTGGCCACCTGTTCAGCCCTGCATTTGCCACCGAAATATCCCTCGTTGACCCACTTCCCCACCAACTGATCGCGGTGTATGACCACATGCTCCGACAATTCCCGCTTAGGTTCTTAAACGCGGATGATGCGGGTGCTGGCAAGACTATCATGTGTGGGCTGTACATCAGAGAGATGCTAACACGGCGTCTTCTGCGGCGAATCTTGATAGTGCCACCTGCTGGTCTGGTTGGAAACTGGCGTCGAGAAATGGAGACGCTTTTTCGCCTGCCATTCAAAATCATCCGAGGGGCCGACACCAGAGACACCAACCCATTCGCAGGACCGGAGAGCGATTTAGTCATTGTGAGCGTTGACACTCTCGCTCCAAGCAAACGGTCGGAGAGGGTGTTTAAGCGGCTGGGAGAACCGGACGTTGAGCCCTACGACTTGGTGGTATTCGATGAGGCACACAAGTTATCATCGACCCGTGAACTGGATGGTGCGATTCGCCGCACGGATCGGTACCGACTCGCCGAAGCCCTTTGCGGTATAGCGTATGACCAGGATGACTACCGTCTGGGGTGGAGCTGTCCCAGCGTCCTCCTTCTCACCGCCACTCCGCACATGGGCAAACCCTACCCTTACTACTGTCTGTGGCGACTGCTGGAGCCCGAGGTGCTTTCGACCGAGACGGCCTTTGAAAGGTATCCGCAGGAGGCACGTCAGCGGCACTTCATACGTCGCACCAAGGAAGAGATGGTGCGGTTCGACGGCACGCCGCTCTACCCTCAGCGGATGTGCGATACCCTCAGCTACGACCTGACTCAGGGGTTGCCGAGCGAACAGGAACTCTACGACCAGACCACCGACTACATTCAGACTTTCTACAACAGGGCACGCATCCTGAATCGGTCCGCTGCACGGTTCGCCATGAGCATCTTCCAGCGGCGGCTGGCGAGTTCTACCTACGCCCTCCTCCGCTCCTTCGAGCGGCGACTCGGCAAGCTCGACGCACTCATTGAGGATATCCGTTCCGGTAAGGTCAGTGACGAGCAGTTGCAGCGGTACCAGACATCCCTCGACTGTGATGTCCATGACATGTTCGACGAGAAGACCGCCGACGAGGAGGATGCAGAGAGCGATCTGGAGGAGAACGAGGTCTCAGAGGACCAGGCTCTCGGGGGAGTTGTCGCCGTCTCCCTGGTCGAACTGGAGGCCGAGAGGCTGCAGATGCAGGGCCTCACTGACCTCGCCCAGCGGGTCTACGATCTCGGTGAGAAGTCGAAGTTTGAGAAGCTGCGAGAGGTATTGCTGGACGATCGGTTCCGGGGCGAGAAGCTTATCATCTTCACCGAGTATAGAGACACCCTGGACTTCTTAGTGAAAAGCCTAGAAGGCCTTGGCTACACCGGGCAGATTGCTCAAATCCACGGCGGTATGGAGTACCAGGGGCGAGAGGAAGCGATAGAGTTCTTCCGCAAACCCACCGCCAATGGGGGAGCCCTTATCATGGTGGCGACGGATGCCGCCGGTGAGGGCATCAATCTCCAGTTCTGCTGGCTGATGGTGAACTACGATATTCCCTGGAATCCTGCCCGCCTTGAACAGCGAATGGGGCGTATCCACCGCTATGGCCAGAAGCACGATCCGGTACATATCATCAACCTCATAGCGGGAAAGACTAGAGAGGGACGTGTTCTCAAAACGTTGCTTGAAAAGCTTGAACTTATCCGTAAGGAGATGCAATCCGATAAAGTCTTCGATGTAGTGGGGCGGCTTTTTGAAGGTGTTTCGCTCAAGCAGTACATGGAGCAGGTGGTAACTGGGCAAGCCGATGACATTGAACAGAAAATAGAAGGCATCCTGACTCGAGAGCAGGTCGAAGCACTAAGGAAGAGGGAGCTTCGTCTGTATGGCGACGGCGGTGATGTTAAGTCGCAGCTTTCAGCTTTGATCGACCGTGTGAAAATCAGCGACATGCGTCGGTTGCTTCCCGGATATGTCCGCCGGTTCATAGAGCGGGCTGTCCCAATGCTTGGCATAGATGTAGTGGGTGATCTTGAGGGCGTTTTCTCGTTTCGTGCCAAACGGGAAGGCGCCTTGGATCGGCTCTGGCCGGTGCTGGAAACCTATCTCCCACACCAGCGACAGCATTTCACCGTACACCGGCCCGACCGCGATGGTGAGTGCATCTTTCTGCATCCTGGCGAGCCCGTCTTTGACATGTTGCGAGACCAGTTTTGCTCACGATTCGCAGCGGAGGCGATCCGCGGAGCAGTCTTCGTGGACCCGACTGTCTCCGAGCCCTACCTTTTCCATCTGCTCCAAGTGTCGGTGGTCCGACAGGCTGATCCCAGCTTCATCTCTCTGTCCCGTGATGAAACCATGGATTGCCGCCTTGTAGGAGTACGGCAGGTTCTCGGCCGAGACCATATTGAAGAGTGCCCTGTGGAGCACTTGCTCCTGCTGCGGGGAGGCAGTGCCCACTCACCCGTGGTGCGGGCGGCCGCCGCTGGCAGCCGTGATACTGTCGAGCGGGCCCGGGAGTATGCCACTGAGCACGTTGCCCGTAACCTCGCCGACCAGCAGATCACGGCGATGCTCCAGATCCTCGCCGAGAGACGTCAGGCCCTCATGAACGGCTACGACTTCCTCGAAGCCGATCTGGCCGCACGTCGGGCTCGGTTCACAGACAAGGCACGATCCGGTGATGCCCGTGCCCGGGGTGAACTGACCGTGATCCGCAGCGACCAGCAAGCCCTGAGCAGCCGACGGGACACTGCCCTGGCGGCACTGGATAGGGAGCCGGAGCTGATCGTGCCAGGCGAGGTCACCTTCATCGCCCATGCACTGGTGCTGCCTTCCAGCGACCCTGAGGATCGCAAGCGTCACGACGCCGAGATCGAGGCTGTCGCCATGCAGTTCGCTATCGCCCACGAGGAAGGGCACAAGGCCACCGTCAAGAACGTCTCGACACCCGCTCTCGCCAGACTCGCCGGGCTGGGAGACTGGCCGGGCTTCGACCTACATTCACGTCGGCCAGATGGCACGGAGCTGTGCATCGAGGTCAAGGGGCGTGCTGGCATAGGCGACATCGAGCTGACGGAGAACGAGTGGCCCCAGGCGTGCAACCTGCAGGCTCGCTATTGGCTCTACGTGGTCTTTGACTGTGCCAGTGCCCACCCACGCCTCCTCCGGGTGCAGAACCCCTTCGCCAAGCTATTGGTCAAGGCCAAGGGCGGCGTCATCGTCGGCGAACAGGACATTTTTAAGAATGCGGAGGCGTGATCATGTCTTGGGATGATGGACTGGTTGGACCAGCACGAGACATAGCCGAGTGCGACTCGCAACGTCTGCGAGTCATGGCTGGCCCTGGCACCGGCAAGACGTTCGCGATGATGCGGAGAGTCGCACGGCTGTTGGAGAAGACCAACGTCAACCCAGAACGCATCCTGGTCTGCACCTTCACTCGCACCGCTGCAACCGATCTACGAAACGAACTCTGCAACTTGGGTACGGTGGGCTGCATCGATGTGCCAACTGGTACCCTGCACAGCCACTGCTTCAGGGTGTTGACCAAGGACGGTGTCCTCCAGATCACTGGGCGTGTGCCCCGGCCGCTGATGGGTTTTGAGGAGAGATTCCTGCTCCAGGACCTGTCGGGGCCGGTGAACCTCTGTGTGCAAGACTGCGAGCAGATGCTCATCGACTTCAATGCCGCATGGGCTCGTCTGCAGTCCGACGACCCTGGATGGCCTCAAGATGATGACGACCGCAGGTTCAATGAACTTCTGCTTGGGTGGTTGAGGTTTCATCGTGCCATGCTCATCGGCGAACTCATCCCAGTCACTTTGGAATACCTACGCAACAATCCGGCCTGTGATGAGCTGACAGCCTATGATCATGTCATCGTTGACGAATACCAGGATCTCAACCGAGCAGAGCAGGTATTGCTCGATCTACTCGCCAAGAGCGGTTGTCTTACTGCCGTCGGTGACGAAGACCAGTCAATCTACGAGTTCAAGCAGGCACACCCCGAGGGCATCTCTGAGTTCCTAAACTACCACCCAGATGCCAGCGACCACAGCCTCGAGGAGTGCCGCAGGTGCCCACGGCTTGTGGTCAGACTTGCAAACAGCCTGATCTCGAGCAACGTCCGCCGAGCCGAACGACAACTTGCGGAGCGGCCTGACAATTGCGAGGGAGAAGTCCATGTGGTCCAATGGGACACACTGACGCAGGAGGCGAAGGGTATTGCACGATACGTGCGGACGCGGATTACTAACGGCGATGTTGAGCCCGGTCGCATCCTGATCTTGTCGCCACGACGCCAACTGGGATACGCTGTGAGGGACGCATTGACGGACGAGGAAGTGCCCGCTCACAGCTTCTTCTACGAGGAAGCTCTGGAGGGTCAGCCCAAAGATATCGGGGAATGTTGTGCACAGCAGGCTTTCGTTCTTCTGACCCTTCTAGCCGAACCACGTGACATAGTAGCCCTGAGATGCTGGTGCGGCTTCGGTAGCCCATCTTTGCGTGCCGGGGAATGGCAAAGGCTGCGGGCATACTGTCAACAATCCGGCGACCACCCGAGGGACGTGCTTGATCAATTAGTCGCTGGCGATATCGCCATCCCTTGGACAAAGGGCCTCGCCGAACGCTACGACAACCTGTTAGCACGTCTCAGCAATCTGGCAGAACTGACCGGACAAAGCCTCATCGACGCACTGCTGCCGGAGACCGAAAAGTGGGCAGTTCCGCTGAGGCTGATTGCCACTGTCCTGGAGGATGACGCTGAAGACGACGATGTCGAGCGAGAGGAGCTGTCACCTGCGGGACTGCAAAAACGTCTACGTACCGGGATCACGCAGCCAGAACTACCGACGGATGTGGATTACGTCCGTGTCATGAGTCTGCACAAGTCAAAGGGGCTCACGGCCGATCTTGTGATCGTCCTCGGGTGTGTTGAGGGTCTGATCCCCACGTTTTACAAGAGTCTCACCGAGGATGCGAAGCTAGCCACCTTGGAAGAGCAGCGACGACTGTTCTATGTTGCCATCACTCGCTCGAAGATGACGCTCGTGCTTTCAAGCGTCTTGCTCGTCCCTCGCAGACAGGCTCACAAGATGCAGGTCCAGTGCTGCCCGTACAACGCAAATCATGTTCGCACCACCGCGTCTCAATTTCTCAGCAACCTAGGGCCCGAGATGCCAGTCTCGATAACTGGGGATGCCTTTCTCCAACAGACAGGGAGTATATGATGAATCAAGACCACCCCCGCCTCATTGAGGCGGCGTTTCCCATCAAGCAGGCATCGCTGGATAGCGTGCATGAGAAGAATGTGCGGCATGGGCATATCTCTACCCTTCATATTTGGCCGGCGAGGCGGCCTCTGGCGGCTTGCCGGGCGGCCCTGATTGCCACCCTGTTGCCCGACCCCGGCACCCCCGAAGAGCGGCGGAAACTCGTCGAAAAAATCGGCGGCACAGTTGTCCAGAGCATCCAGAAGAAGCGGATGCCCAACGGGCGAGTTGAAGAGGTCGCCAAAGAGGAGACGAGCGGCGGGGTCTTGCATTGGGGGCGGGAGAGCAGTCCCGAGATGGAGTGGTTCCGCCAGGAGATTCGCAAGGCATACGGTGGCCGGGCACCGAAGGTGCTGGACCCATTTGCCGGTGGGGGGGCGATCCCGCTGGAGGCGATGCGGCTGGGCTGCGAGGCTACGGCCATCGACATCAACCCCGTCGCCTGGTTCATCCTGAAGTGTACGCTCGAATACCCCCAGAAGCTCGCGGGCCAGATGCGTCCCCTCCCACAGTTCGCCCTCGAGTCGCCCGAGTTCATGGCCGGATACTTTAAGGGTACGAGCAAGCTCACCAAAAAGCAGCTTGAACAGAACCTGCAGGCCGTGCAGGGCAGCCTGTTCCCGGCACCCGATGTGGACCTCGCCTGGCATGTGCGGGCGTGGGGATGGTGGGTGGTGCAACAGGCTAAGGCTGATTTGGAGGGGTTCTACCCGGTTGTGGATGGCAAGCCTACGGTCGCCTATCTCTGGGCCCGCACGGTGACCTGCAAAAGCTGCCGGGCGACGATCCCGCTCCTGAAGACGCGGTGGCTATGCAAGAAGAGTAACAAGCGGGTCCTCTTGACGATGGAGCCCAACAAGGATAAGACAGGAGTGATGTTCGGCGTACAGGATGATGTCCCTCGCGTGGGTGGGAACACTGCCCAAAGGCGGGAGCACGACAAGCGGATTGGGGCGGGGACGATGTCAAGGTCAGGAGCGACATGCCCCTGCTGTGGCACTATCATGGAGATGGGGGACCTGCGCATCGAGGGACAACGGGGCCGGATTGGGACAACCATGACAGCGGTCGTAGTGGAAGGCTCCCGTGGGAAGGAGTACCGTTTGCCTACAGATGAGGAAGTGGAAGTAGCGGCGGCTGCCGAGGATTTACTCCCCGAACTCTTCGACCAACTGCCATACGGCATCCCTCAGGAGCCCACGCCCACCAACAGCCAGTACTCCGGAGTTGCCAACTACGGGTTCAGCCGATGGTGCGATCTCTTTACACCGAGGCAACTACTTGTACTCGGTACCTTCGCGAGGTACATGAGGTCAGCACGCGAGGCTATGACTGACGACGGTTACCCAGGAGAATGGATAGAGGCTACCATAGCCAGTCTGGCTTGTCTCGTGAGCAAGCTCGCAGACAAGAACTCAACAATAGTCGAGTGGCAACCCCATCGTGGGTGCATCGGCCATACCTTCACTCGCTTTGCACTGCCCATCAGTTGGGACTTCACAGAGCCAAACGTTCTCTCGAGGACAACAGGAAATGCTTGGGACACGATAATCTGGATCACTAATATAATCCGCAATGCTCTAGAGATGCCATCAGATGTTCCTCCCCAAGTAATCGTAGATGATGCTCAGCGCTACGCAACCACCGGGGAGTATGACCTGGTTGTCACGGACCCTCCATACTACGACGCCATCCCATACTCTGATATCATGGACTTCTTTTATGTCTGGCTACGACGTGTTCTGTGGGGATTGTCTCCCCAGATGGATGCTGCCTTCGCTGCCCCACTTGCACCCAAGTGGGATCATGAGGCCGACAATGGTGAACTCATTGATGATGCGAGCCGCTTCGGAGGTGATGCCTCCGCATCCAAGACCGCCTATGAAGACGGCATGTGCAGAGCTTTCATGGTTTCCAACAGAGCCCTCACTGCAGACGGCCGGTTCGTCATTGTCTTTGCTCACAAGCACCCCGATGCTTGGGAAGCCTTGGTATCGGCAGTCATCCGTGCGGGCTTCGTCGTAAATGCAAGCTGGCCCATACAGACCGAGATGACCAACCGCACTCGTGCTCAGGCATCGGCAGCCCTTTCGTCCTCCGTGTGGCTCGTGTGCCGCAAGCGACCTGAGACCGCCCGTCCAGGCTGGGACACGCAAGTACTGGACGAGATGCGGGAGATCATCAAACAGAGATTACGGGACTTCTGGGATGCGGGGATCCGCGGGCCTGACTTCGTGTGGGCCGCGACTGGTCCAGCCTTGCAGGCCTACAGCAAGCACCCCGTGGTGAAGAAGGCCAACCAGTCCGGCCAGCTCATGCCCGTGTCCGAGTTCCTGCGCCACGTCCGCCGCATCGTGGTGGACTTTGTGGTTGGCCGGGTTCTGTCTGGGAACGGCGACACGGAGGACGTCAGCAGCCTCGACGACGTGACCACCTACTACCTGCTGCACCGGCACGACTTCGGCATGGGCAATGCTCCCGTCGGGGCGTGCATACTATACGCCGTGTCGTGCAACCTGTCCGACGGAGCCCTGATGGATCAGTACGATCTTCTCGCTCGTTCTGGCGGCTCTTCGTCGGCTGGTGAAGATGAAAACGGACAGGGCGGTGACGATGTTAAGACGGCTAAAGCTCCAAATAAGGGCACCGGAAATCAGGTGAGACTGCGGACCTGGTCTCAGCGAAAGCAGAAGAGTATGGGTTACGGTTCCGCGGCGGAGATGGCGGTCAGACGCTCTCTGCCGACCACAGAAAGCCTGTTTCCCGAACTCGACAAGCCTGTCCAGCCGACGCGGATGGTTCCGCTCATCGACCGCGTTCACAGGCTGATGCACCTGTGGAAAGAGGGGGATGTGGTCAAAGTCGACGAGTACCTGGAGACGAGTGGGATGCGACACGACCGTGTTTTTCCCCACCTGTTGCAGGCCCTGATCGAGCTTGCGGAAAGAGGAAGCGAAGAACGCTCAGTTCTGGAAAGCATCAGCAACCACGCTGGACAGCGGGGGATGCGGGCGAACCGTAAGCAGCGGGCGTTTGATGTCGAACATTCAACTTCCAACGGTGAACTGGAGGATTAGTATGAATGGGTTACAGTGGACTCCCTGGCATGAAGTGGTGCAACTGCGAGAGGACCTCAAGAACAACGAGTTGCCTCTGAGCATGTTTGCTGCAGACGTGTACGACGTGGTACTGGGGCGGGCACAGGCGGTGTACCAGCGGCCTGAGGAGTTTTTCGCCCTGACCTATCCCACATACAATCTCCGGCAGCTCATGAAGGACGTGCTGCTCCGGCTGGCCGGCAAGACTGACAAGGCAGTTAGGCAGCTGGAACTGACCTACGGTGGGGGCAAAACCCATACGCTCATCACCGCCTATCACCTGGTGCGTGACTCTGCCAACCTCCCCAACCTCCCGGCTGTCAAGGAGTTCGTAGAGCACGCGGGGGTAGAGCCACCGCAAGCCCGGGTCGCAATTCTAGCCTTTGACAAGCTGGACGTTGAGAAGGGGATGGAGATTGTCTCGCCCGATGGGAAGAAGCGGTGGCTCCGGCAACCCTGGAGCGTCCTGGCGCGGCAGATTGCGGGGCCGGAAGGACTCAAGGTCCTGCATCCGGACAACAAGCCAGAGGAACGAGACAGCGTTCCCGCCGAGAACCTGATGGACGAGTTGCTTAGACTCCCTGAGCGGGATGGCTTGGCGACTCTCGTGCTGATCGACGAAGTGTTGATGTACGCCCGTGAGAAGGTGCGGCTGGATCCGGCATGGCGGGACGCCCTTCAGAGCTTCTTCCAGTCCCTTACGCAGGCTGCGGCCAAGTCTGGGGTAAGGTGCTGCATCGTGGCATCCCTGCTGGCCACCGATCCGGCCAAGAGCGACGAGCTCGGCAGGGCGATCACCGCGGACCTGTACGCGATCTTCCGCCGCGAGAATGAGGAGGGCATCCAACCGGTCGAGAAGACCGACGTAGCCGAGGTGCTCAGACGGCGGTTCTTCAAACCGGAGTCGATTGCTGACCCGAGTGCGTTCCGGCCCCATGTGACCGCCGCACTGCGGGGCATATGCGATCTTGACGAGCAGACGAAGAAAGAGGGGGCCGAGGCTGAGGAGCGTTTCCTGGCCAGCTACCCATTCCATCCTGATCTGACCGAGGTGCTGTACGCCAAGTGGACCAACCTGGAGGGCTTTCAGCGGACACGCGGTGTCCTCCGTACCTTTGCACTTGCTCTTCGTGACGCGGAACGGTGGGACAAGAGCCCGCTGGTGAGCTGCAACGTGTTTTTGACCGAACCGGGAGAATCGGGGCTGTCGCATGGTTTGCAGGAACTAACGAAGATCGCGGGCACAGACGGAAACGATGGTACGCCCCAGAACTGGTCCGCCATCATGGAAGGCGAGCTGGAGAAAGCCCGGCGTGCCCAGGCAGACTATTCAGGTGTAAGGCATCGCGACGTGGAGCAGGCGGTCGTTGCCACGTTTCTGCATTCCCAACCAATCGGGCAAAAAGCGTCAACGCCCGAGGTGATGGTCCTAATCGGTCACACCCGCCCAGATCGCATCGAGATCGGCAACGCGATGCTGCGGTGGGGGCGAGAGTCCTGGTTCGTTGATGAGCAGCTGCTGAGTGAGGCCGGCGGCGACAAGATGCCGCAGTACTGGCGTCTGGGGTCAAAGCCCAACCTCAGGCAAATGCACAGCGACGCGTGCCGGCGTGTCAGTAGCGAGGTAGTGCGTATCAAGCTGGAAAACACGATCAGGGAACAGAAGAGTCTTACGGCGGGGGCAGCGGCCGCGATTGGGCGCCCTGGCAGCGTTCATACCCTTCCCGAACGCCCCAGTGACATCGGCGATGAAGGAGAGTTCCATTACGCCGTACTGGGCCCCTCCGCGGCCTCCATGTCAGGTAACCCCAGTGCCGAGGCCAAACGGTTCATCGCCGAGACGACGAGCCCCGACCGTCCGAGGAGCTTCCGCAACGCCGTGGTTCTCGCAGTGCCGTCCCGCGATGGTCTGGAGATGGCTCGAGATCGCGTTCGGGAGTACTTGGGCTGGGAAGACGTGCGGACGACGCTGAAGCAGCAGCAAGACGAAGATGCTGACCCGGTCCGCACCGCCTTGTTGGCAGGCCACCTCAAAACTGCCACGGACCTCGTCTCAGAGGCCGTACGACAGGCGTACTGCATCGTGGTCACTGTCTCCGAGAAGGACGAAGTGCAGGCATTCAAGATCGCCGTCGGTAGCGAGCCGTTGTTCACCATCATCAAGGGCGATTCCCGCTCACGCATACAAGACCAACCGATCAACGCCGAGGCTTTGCTGCCCGATGGGCCATACAACCTGTGGCAACCCGGAGAGCAGAGCCGACTCGTCAAGGACCTTGTGGGTGCGTTTGCCTACGACCCCCGTTTACCGAAGATGCTTCGTCGGCAGGATATCGTTGCGACGCTCTCTCTGGGTGCGAAGCAAGGGCTATTCGTCCTCAGGGCGACACGGCCGGACCAATCCGTGCGAACGCTGTGGCTACAGGAGCCAACGGAGGTCGACCTGGAGGACCCTGGCCTCGAGGTGGTATTGCCGGAGGCTGCCGAACTCACCGAACTGTCGTCTCACCTGCTGGCGCCGGGGACGCTCGCCGAGTTGTGGCCAGAGGAACAAGAGTTGAGTGTGGCGGACGTCTACACGTACTTCGCCGGAAAAGTCGTGCAGGTACCAAAGGAAGGCTACACAGAGCCCCTGGTGATACCGAAGGCAGAGAGGTCGGTGGTGGAGACCGCTATCAGGCTGGCCGTGGAGCAGGGGCTAACGTGGTTGATCTCCGGCCCGGCGAGTCTGTTCAGAGAGCCGATCCCCGCCGGTGTGCTGTCTGACGCAGCGAATCTTCTACCACCCCCAGCCACGGTGCCGGTCACCGATGTGCTGCCGGAGGCCCTCCCGGAGGCTTGGGAGGGCCAGGAAGCCAACGCACTGGGAATCCTGGTGGCTCTCTCTGCCAAGGCCGGGCGGACGCTTCCGTGGGTTACAGTGAGTGACGCCATCGACGGGGCGGTGCGGGCGAGATACCTGGAGCGACCCGCCGATTCGGGGCCGTGGCCCTGCGAGGTGGATGCGGCACGCAATGCCAAGTTCCGGTTACCGACCGGGGTGCCACCACCACCTCCACCAGATGGGATGTTGCGGGGCGAGGCCGAACTGTCGATCGGGCAGATTCAGGACTTAGCCGAGGTCGTAGCGGGCATCAAACAAGCAGCTATTGGACACGGCATCAGGTTCGTTCTTGTCGTCGAACTCGGCGGCGAGAAATCAACGACGGAAGAGGTTGCAGACAAGATCAGCGGACTACTGAAGAAAGTGTCAGAGGAGTTAGAGCTGAAGTAGACACAGCTACAATCACGTTTGTCACACACCCAAAATAGGCGCCTGACAAGAGGAGGGGGTTTCAACCTTGTAAGGAGCTTGCTGCATAGGGCTAACTAATCTCTTTCCACAGAGGCTCCAGCCTCCAGTCCATGCTGCAACGGGAGTAACCGTTGCAATTAGAGGCTCTATAGGACGTTGTATAACCGAGATAGACTACCAGTGGCTCTTCGAACAATATAAGTTTCACCCCGCTTGCCCGACCACGGCCTCAGGCATGTTGCCCTATATCAGTATGTCAAACTCTAATGGGGCCAGGATAGGGCGAATGGCTTCAGCTATCTCCACGGCCAGATGCACCCGTGAAGCAGTCTCTGCCACCACCAATAAATCCAGGTCGCTCTCCTCCTGCGCGCGCCCCTCTGCGTAGGAACCGAACAAGATGACAAGCTGCGGGGAGACAAGCTCTACGATGCGACTGACGGCCCTATGCAGCTTGCCCTCAATCTCGGGAGACAGCCCCAGGCGAACAGGGCTCATAGTGAAGTCTCCCTCCTCCCCCACTCTATGCCATCAGTGCCCAGTACTAAAGTGGCGGTGCAAAAATTCGTGCGTTCATGGCTGCCAGGGCAAGATGCCATGGCCCGGAGCGGTCTCCGGCTTCTGCCGGCAGCTCGATCTGCCCGTCCTGGTCGGTCTCCGTCAGGTCAATTACGCCCACTTGCGTTCCCGCGGCGTCAAACAGCCCGATCTGCTGCAGGCCCCAGAGCACGTCTCCTCGACCACCTGCTGTGGATATCGAGGCGGTACATCCCCACCTCGCCGACCTCGATCTGGAGCTCAGCAGACTGCTCCTGAGACCGCTCAGAGCGATCTACAGCCGGAATTGTAGCCCTGCCTACCAGCCGCTGCCACGGATCGTATGCCGAGACGGTGAGCTCAGTGGGCTCCGGATATATGCGCATATCGCGCTTGGTTATCGTCACCGTGAGTGTGCCGGTCGCGTCGGGAAGTATCTGCACACTTTTCGAGCCGCGTACGATCGTCGGCAGCACGGCGCCATCGGCAAACGCGCCACCAACCGCCAGTGAAAACGCGATTGCGGCTACCGCCACATATATGCACACTCGCAGCAGCGCTGGCTTCAGAATAGACATGTACGACTCCCTCCTTCGGGCAGAGCCTTCCTGTTCGGCAGGACAGTGAAGTGGCCTCGGGGCTCGAAGCGGCACGCCCGTGACGCGCATCGCCGCAGGCACAACTGCTTCAGGTTGTCCGGGCAGTCTATTTTGCACCGTCTTATCCCGCGCACGGGAAAAGCGGGGAAATCGGCGTGACCTCCAGCATTTGCGTCTCGGTACCGAAGTGGTGCGGCCATACTGCCCTGGTCAACTCACCCCGGCGCCTCACTCCACGCTTGTTTTGCCTTGTCCTTTTCGCCAGGGGGCGGTCTCCTCCTGCTGATAAGTTTTCCCCGTCCGATTCAGCGTGCTACAGCGCCCGTGCGGCCTGGCTTCCCGGGCTGTCACTTCCCGCCGGGAGGACTACTCTGCCAGCAGCGTCGGGTGGTGCGCGGCCAGCCACTTCTCCACCTGCAGCAGGAAATCGCGTGTGGTGGCGATGAGTTCGGCCACTTCCGCCTCGGATATCTGCCCCACGCGCTGGTACTCGGCCACATGGCGTTTGCGCCGACATGCGTCATAGTAGCCTGCCAGATCGCTGTAGCTCTCCCCCATCGCGGTCGGCAGCGCCTGGAAGACGGTGATATGGCGCCCGCCGCCGATGGTGCGATATCCGGCGCAGCGCAGGGGGATAGTGGCTAGCTGCAGCGCCGCCTGATACGCCGCGGTGAAGCGCAGGTCCGCCGAGATGCTTTCTGCGCGGGCATCAGACAGGTACTGGCGCGCCAGGTGCAGGAGGTCACCGATCTCGGCCGCCGAAGTCGGCTCTGCGGCCAGCCTCCGGCTATCGAGCAGCCGCTGCAAGCTCATCATCGCCTCCTATCACGTATATCCTCGGGCCGCCCAGCACCGCGCTGATGAAATGGTCGCCGTCGGCCAGCCGCTTCCGCAGCTCCGCGGGGCTGATGGTGGACGGGTTGATATCGCGGCCCAGTTGCAGTTGGGCATCGGCCAGCAGCGGGCTGAGGACTCGCAGCCCTGCCTCCCCGATCACCAGCAGGTCCACATCGCTTTGCTCACGATAGGTGCCCTCGGCCATGGAGCCGAACACGAAGGCGACCTCGATCTGATCCGCCACCGGCGCCAGCGCCTCGGCCAGCACGTCGGCCAGCCCCACGGTCTTGAGCACCAGCCCGCGCAACTCCGCGAAAACCGGCGAGCCCGCGTTTGCCTGGTAGTGCACCTGGTTGCCCCGCCGGACGCGTGTCAGCAGGCCGCAA
>LSQX01020387.1_pt2 | contig 15103 bp, 11 predicted proteins | sample 654561 | NCBI WGS metagenome assembly LSQX01 (sample SAMN04489861, study PRJNA283612) | anaerobic digester metagenome | isolation source: 4 biogas reactors fed with cattle manure at either 37C or 55C with and... | place: Denmark: Kongens Lyngby | collected 2014 | reverse complement strand
GAGGAAAAAGGCATCGGAAGGCCGAGCACCTATGCCCCGACCATGTCAACGATCATGGATCGCGAATATGTTGTCAAGGAAAGCAAGTTTCTGCGCCCAACCCCGCTCGGAGAAGTGGTGACAACCTTGATGAAGGAAAGGTTCTCCGATATTGTCGATTTAACGTTTACAGCAAAGATGGAGGGAACGCTGGACAGCGTAGAAGAAGGCGAACGAGAATGGAAAAGCGTGATCTCGGAGTTCTACGACGGATTTGATAAAGCGTTGAGCGATGCGGAGGTTGCCCTTGAAGGAGTCAGAATAAAGGTACCCGATGAAGAAACTGACGAGATTTGCGATAAATGCGGGAAAAAGATGGTCATAAAATCGGGCAGATTTGGGCGCTTTTTGGCATGCCCCGGTTATCCCGATTGCAGCAATACCAAACCGCTGGTGGTGGAGATGCCCGGAAAATGTCCGAAATGCGGCAGTCGAATCCTAAAGAGAAGTTCAAAAAAAGGGTACACCTATTATGCCTGTGAGCAAGGCGCAAAATGCGGTTTTATGACATGGGATGTGCCTGTCAAAGACGATTGTCCGGAATGCGGCATGACGATGTTTAAGAAATCCGGAAAAGGTTTTAAAAAGCCGTTTTGCATAAACGATGCGTGTTCTAAATTTGTACCCGAAGACAAAAGAGGATACAGAAAAAAGACTGCGGAGAACACAGAAGGCTCTGAAACGACGCAACAAGCCGAAAAGTCCGGTAAAAAGCCGGCAAAGCCTGACCGGGAACCGTCCGGCGGGAAGTCAAAACAAGGAAAGACAAAAAAGGCAGATGGATAAGACCGTTACTGTTGTGGGAGCCGGCCTTGCCGGCTGTGAAGCCTGCTGGCAGCTTGCCGAAAACGACATAAGAGTAAAGCTTCTGGAAATGAAACCGGAAATGATGTCACCGGCCCATCATTCTGAGCATTTTGCTGAATTGGTTTGTTCGAATTCATTGCGAAGCGATAATGTTTTCAATGCCGTCGGCTTATTGAAAGAGGAAATGAGGATGCTCGGCTCTTTGATTATCCGGTGCGCAGACCGCAACAAAGTGGCAGCCGGCAGCGCGCTCGCTGTGGACAGAACCGGATTTTCATCAGATGTGACGCAGTGCATCCGCTCTCATCCTTTGATCGAGGTGATAACGGGCGAGGTTACCCGTATCCCGGATGGCATTGTTATCATCGCAACCGGACCGCTTACCTCAGACCTTTTGTGCGATTCGATTGCCGGATTGTTACCTGACAACAAATTCTTGTATTTCTTTGACGCGGCCGCCCCGATTGTAGCCTATGACGGGATTGATATGAGCAACGCGTTTTATGCCTCCCGGTACGGAAAGGGAACACCGGATTACATTAATTGCCCATTAAGCAAAGACGAATACCGGCTGTTTAGGAAGGAACTGGCCGATGCAAGCGAGGCGCTTCTTAGTGGATTTGAAGATGCGAGCGTGTTCGAGGGATGTATGCCGGTGGAGGTTATGGCGAGGCGCGGAGAGGACACCCTGAGGTATGGACCTTTAAAACCGGTCGGACTTATCGATCCGCGGACCGGACGGGCGCCTTATGCCGTCGTTCAATTGCGCCGCGACAATCAAAAAGGTACGTTATACAATTTGGTCGGATTTCAGACACATTTGACCTTTAAGGAGCAAAAACGTGTATTTTCATTGATTCCGGCATTGAAAGATGCCGAATTTATTCGATATGGCGTTATGCATAGAAACACTTATATTGATTCACCTCGGCTGCTGGATAGGCATTATAAGTTGAAAGCAATACCCAGAATACGATTTGCCGGCCAGATCACAGGTGTTGAAGGCTATGTGGAATCCGCTGCCTCAGGTTTGCTTTGCGGCCTGCAGACAGCCCGTGAGATAAGAGGAGAAGAACCCTATCGGCTATCATCTGATACGGCAATCGGAGCGCTGGCCGGTTATATCAGCAATACCACGATACAGGACTTCCAGCCGATGAATGTTAACTTCGGGATTATGGAGCCGTTGACGTTCAGAGTAAAGGGAAAAAGAGGCAAAAACGAAGCGATAGCAAAGCGTTCCCTGACCGTCCTGGGAGATTTGCTCAAAACCCGGCGAAAGGAATGAACCGACGAATGAAGATTATTGTAGACGCAATGGGAGGCGATTATGCGCCTTTTGAAATCGTAAAGGGCGCCATTATGGCTACGGATGATTTCAATGTGGATATCATTCTCGTAGGCAGAGGGGAAGAAATTCTGCGCAGCATTGAGAAAATGGGGATGAAGAACATTCCTAAGGGCATTGAGATCGCACATACTTCCGATGTTGTCACAATGGAAGACGATCCTTCGACCGTAATCAGAGAAAAAAAGGATTCCTCTTTGACTGTTGCTCTGGGGTTATTAAGAGACGGGGGCGGCGATGCTTTGGTATCGGCCGGTAATACAGGCGCTCTGCTTTCCGGATCGACTCTGCTTGTCAAACGCATCAGGGGCATCAGGCGGGCCGCGCTTGCTCCGGTGCTGCCTGAAGGCTTTGGGAACTGCATCATGATTGACTCGGGTGCGAATACCGAATGCACCCCCGAATACCTTTTGCAGTTTGCTTATATGGGTACAAGCTTTGCCAAAAAAGTACTGGGTAAAGAAAGTCCCAGAGTGGCCTTACTGAACATCGGCACGGAAGAATCTAAAGGACCTCCGCTTCAAAAGGAAACATATAAGCTGTTAATGGAAGCAAAGGAAAAGGGAAAACTGAATTTTATCGGCAATATCGAGAGCAGAAATATTCTTAACCAGCAAGCGGATGTGATCGTCAGCGATGGATTTTCCGGCAATGTTTTACTTAAGACAATGGAAGGTACGGCTTTGTACTTTATCGGCGCGATGAAGGACATATTCAGGAAAAATGCATTAACAAAACTCTCGGCTTTGCTCGTTAAAAAAAGTATCAGAGATTTGAAAAGAAAAATGGATTATTCCGAAGTCGGGGGCAGCGTGCTTCTGGGCATTTCAAAACCGGTCGTTAAAGCGCATGGCTCATCTGAAGCAAATGCGATCAGAGGTGCGATCGGACAATCCGTGAAAATGGTCGCCTCCGGGTTTGTTTCCGATATAACCGACAATATAAGAGATATGAAGATATCGACAGATAATGATGAAAAAAACAGTTGACAAATGCGCAAAATCTGCATACCATATGTTCAGGCAATATTTGCATACACAGAGGTGGAGAAAGCTTGAGGTAATTCAGTTTATACTGCATATATGATGCCTTATCCTTTCAAGAGCCTGCGCATTGTAAGGTTTATTAAATAATATGTGCCGGCGCGCAGCGGCGGAATGGACGATAATAATGGTTTTTGAAAAGCTTCGGGTATTACTTGCCGAACAGTTTGTAACAGAAGAAGACACAATAACGATGGAGACATCATTTTCGGAGGACTTGGGCGCGGACTCGCTTGATATTGTAGAACTTGCGATGGCGGTCGAGGAGGAGTTTGATATACCGGAACTCAATGAGGACGACCTTCCCTCCCTTGCGACCGTCGGAGACCTGGTTCGTTATATCTCGAACATCATTGATTGATAAAAAAGATTACGGGCAGGTAGAGATACCTGCCCCTTAACAAATCGGATAAGGAAAGAGCGGTATGCTTGAAGATTTGCTGGGTTATACGTTTAAGAACAAGAGTTTATTAGAAAAAGCGCTTACGCACAGTTCTTACGCCAATGAAAAGGGAAAAGGCAGGCAGAGCTCCAATGAACGCCTTGAGTTTCTCGGCGATTCCGTTTTGGGTTTCTTTGTCGCAGAACATCTGTTTAAAAACAATAAGAATCTGCCGGAGGGAGACATGACAAGGCTCCGAGCGGAACTCGTCTGCGAGCAAAGCCTTGTCAAGGTGGCAAACAAGCTGAACCTCGGTGATTATCTTCGGCTCGGGAAGGGTGAGGAACAAGGCGGCGGCCGAAAAAGAGCATCAATTCTTGCCGATGCCGTCGAGGCTGTTTTAGCGGCAATCTACCTTGACGGCGGAAAAAAGAATGCACAGAAGTTTGTCCTTGACCATCTGCTTACATTGATGGATGAAGAGCATAACTTCCCGGATCATAAAACGGCGCTTCAAGAGCTGGTTCAGAAAAAGGGCGGAGAATCGCCGACATATAAGCTCGCCGGAGAATCGGGGCCGGATCATCAAAAGGTGTTCTATTCCGAGGTCTGGATTAAAGGAAATCTGGCGGGAAAAGGGTCGGGCAGAAGCAAGAAGGAAGCGGAACAGGCAGCGGCGGGAGCGGCCATACGGAGTCTTAGTGAATGAAGCCGCAACGGCATATTATTCCCGTTTTTGTACCGCACCTCGGCTGTCCGAACGAATGCGTTTTTTGCAACCAGCGCAGGATTTCGGGCAGTACGGATCAGGCATCGGCGGAAACCGTTATAAAAGCGATTGCCAAAGCGAAAACGATCCTGCCATCCGAAGCAAAAGCTGAGCTCGCATTTTATGGCGGCAGCTTTACGGCAATACATCGTGACAGGCAGGAAGAGCTTCTCAGAGCCGCCTTTCCTTATTATGCGGATGGTTTTTTATCCGGTATAAGGATATCGACAAGACCGGATGCGATAAATACGGAGACGCTTGCCGTTTTACGGCAATATGGTGTAAAAACCATAGAGCTCGGCGCGCAATCCATGAATCCGGAAGTGTTGAAGCGCTCAAAGAGAGGGCATTCAACCGAGGATATCGTCAATTCATCCAAATTGATCAAAAGCCTGGGATTTCAGCTTATTTTGCAAATGATGACCGGATTGCCCGGTGATACGGCTCATCGTGCCCGTATGACTGCGGAAGCATTGGCTGACCTTGAACCCGACGGTGTCAGGATATACCCCACCGTTATCATCAAAGAAACGGCTTTGCAAAAAATGTGGGAAACAGGTATGTATGATGAGCATGGCGTAGAAGAAGCGGCGGAGCTCTGCACCGAGCTTTTTTTCATTTTCAATCGAAGAGGCATACCGGTTATCCGCATGGGTCTGAACCCGACCGAGGCATTAACCGGGGGGGACGCCATAGCCGGCGCCTATCATCCGGCTTTCGGGGAACTTGTTTACACCAAAGTCTTCCTGAGCAAAGCAAGAGAGCTATTGAGCAGTCAAAAGCACGGAAAGGATATTGTTCTCGGTGTGCATCAGTCACGCGTCTCCGCAATGGCGGGACATAAAAGAAGCAATATCAATATTCTGATTTCGGAATTCAATCTGTCTTCGTTGAAAATTCGGCAAACGGAAACAGAACCGGACAACATACAGCTGATTACCAAAAAGCCCGAGTGAGTATCCGTTTATTCTCCGGCGTGGATAAACGGAATAGGCCTATGTATTCCCCTTCGCCGGAGAAACGGATATTGTCGATGTATTTAAAGGCATTGGAAATACAAGGGTTTAAGTCATTTCCCGAAAAAATCAGGCTTTCCTTTGAAAAAAGCATTACGGCTATTGTCGGGCCGAACGGAAGCGGAAAGTCGAATATCTCCGATGCGATCTCCTGGGTGATGGGTGAGCAGAGCAGCAAGGCGCTTCGCGGCTCCAAAATGGAGGATGTTATTTTCGGCGGCGCCGAACTGAGAAGTCAGCTCGGATTTGCTCAGGTTTCGCTTGTTATTGACAATTCCGCGGGAATCTTTAATGTGGATACGCCGGAACTGATGATCACCAGGCGGTATTATAGAAGCGGGGAAAGCGAATATTTTATCAACAAGACCTCGGTACGTCTGAAGGACATTAACGAAATGCTGATGGACACAGGCCTGGGACGCGATGGTTATTCTGTGATCGGACAAGGAAAGGTTGATGCGATCCTTGCGGCAAAAAGCGAGGACAGACGCGAGGTTTTTGAAGAGGCGGCAGGAATATCCAAAATCAGATACAGGAAAGAAGAATCCGAAAGAAAGCTGCTGAAAACCGATGAAAACCTGCTGCGGATTAATGACAAGATAGCGGAGCTGGAGCTGCAGATTGGACCGCTGAAAGCACAGGCTGAGACAGCAAAAAAATACCTTGTGTACAGGGACGAGCTGAGAGGTCTTGAAATATCGCTCTGGATGGAGGCATTGGACAAGCTCCGGAGTCAAACGACGAAAATTGGCGTTGATTATGATTTCACAAGCCGGCAGCTTGACGAGCAAAAGCGGAATCTGGAAGCGCTTTATGAAAAAACAGGCGAGTATTCCGAACGGATAAAAGACAAGGATCTCGAAGTTGAGAAAATCCGGGTAGAAATATCTGCCATTGACGCCAAAAACGCCGACTGCGACAATGAAATAGCTGTGCTTAAGGCGAATCTTCGCAACAATCAGGAAAGCATGAAACAGCTGAATACGGAACTGGCTGAGCGGGATATTAAAGATCAAAATCTCAAAAACCAGATTGCGTTACGCAGGCAGAAGATAAATGAAATCGAGAAAGCGATTGCTTTTATAACCGAGCAAAAGTCCGGTATTCTTCTGGAAAATGAAGAGGTCAGCGGTCATGCCGGCCGTCGGGAAAAGGAAATAAATGAGCTTATTTCCGCTTCCGCCGTTTCCGAAAGCGACGCCGCTGCTTTCGCGGCAAGATGCGATGCGCATAGAAAAAGCCTTGCGGAAATCAGGCAGAGATCCGAAAGCAACAGCGCAGAGCTTAAAAAAGCGGAAGAAAGATTGCGTGACGAACAAGAGCTCTTTCTGAATCGGACAAATGAACTAAGCAGGCTCAAAGAAGAATCGGAATCCGCGCAAAACCGAATAAAGGGCCAGGAGATAAAAACCGAAGGCCGCAGAAAAAGGGCGGCAGAGATCAACGAAGCTTGCCGGAAAGGGCAAATGGAGCAAAATGCACTCAGCGACAGGATTTCTCTGCTCAATGACATGAAAAGAGATTACGAAGGTTTTTCAAAAGCGGTTAGGCTTGTGATGGAGGAAAAAAACAAGGGAACACTGAAAAACATCAAAGGAACGGTTGCGGAACTGGTAAAGACCTCGGACAGGTATACCGTTGCGATAGAGACAGCGCTTGGCTCATCTATGCAGAGCATAGTCGTTGACAGAGAAGAAGACGGGAAATCGGCCATAACCATGCTTAAACGCCGTGACGGCGGACGTGCCACTTTTCTGCCTATATCAGCTATATCCGGAAGAACCCTGGATATCAGAAGCCTTAACGATGAAAAGGGCGTGGAAGGTATCGCGGTAAAGCTCGTCGATTATGATCACAAATACGACGGCATCTTCATGAACCTTCTCGGGAGAACACTAATAGTCGACACATTGGATAACGCGATCAGGATTTCCAGAAAGCACTCCGGACGGCTCAGAATGGTAACGCTTGACGGACAGGTCATCAATCCGGGCGGATCCATGACCGGCGGAAGCGCTGTGGGAAACGCCGGTATACTATCCAGGACGAATGAAATCGTCCGTTTACAGGAACGTTTAACGTCACTCAATGAGGAAAATAAAAAACTGAACCTAAAGTATCTGGACGCGCAAAGAGATTTGAATTCGGCTGCTTTTGAGCTGGAAGCGATGAATGAGGAATACCGCTCGCTGCGAGATGAGATACTAAAGCTGGAGTCCGAGATGGCGCAGCGAGGCATTCTGATCGAATCGCTGAAAGAAAACTGCGCCTCTTACAGGGCCGTAGACGAAGAAATCAAAGCGCGCATAGACAGCAGCATGCATGAAATTGCTGCGGCTGAAGAAAAAATGCGGCTCAACATGAAAAATGCCGAGGATCTCAAAGCCAAAGCGGCCGGCCTTACGCAGGGCCATGAAGCGCTACACAAAAAACTATCGGATATTGCCGACCGTCTATCGGCGCTCAGACAGGAGGAAGCATCAAAAAACGCCGAACGGGAAGCCAACTGCGAGGCAATGGAAGAGCTTTCACGCCTATCTGAGGACTTTATGCAGGAAAAAGAGCGCAAAAATATATCGATGCGGTCTTTGATGGCAAAAAATGAAGAAATAGAAGCCGAGATATCGGAAAAAGAGCGCTTGATATACCAAATAAAGGCAGAAGCGAACCTGGAAAAGGAAAGGCTTTCTCAAACAGTCGGGGAGAAGCTTGAACTGGAAGCGGGCAGAAATAAAACGGAAAAGCTGACGCAGGAAAAAAGCAAAGAAATCATGGAGCTTGAGCGGGAATTTTCCAGATTGGAACAGAAGAAACTGGCAGCCGAGCTGGAAGAAAAACAGATTGTGGACAAGCTATGGGATATATATGAATTGAGCCGATCGGCTGCTCAGCGAATCAGACAGCCCCTTGACAGCATAAGTAAAGCGCAGAAACGAATCGCAGATCTCAAACGGGATATCGCAAAGCTCGGTACGCCGAATCTTGGCGCCATCGAGGAATTTGAGCGCGTTAACAGCAGATATACATACCTTTCTGAGCAGAGGGATGACATACAAAAAGCCAAGACCGATCTGGAACGGATCATTCGTGAGATCACCGGTGAAATGCGCACGATCTTTGCGCGTGAGTTTCAGATCGTCAATCAGAGCTTTAGAGAAACCTTTACCGAGCTGTTTGAGGGCGGACGGGCTGAACTGTTGCTGGAGGATGAAAACGATATCCTGAACTGCGGAATTGAGATCAAGGTCCAACCGCCGGGAAAGACGCTTCGGACACTCTCTTTGCTCTCGGGCGGCGAGCGCGCCTTTGTCGCCATTGCCCTTCATTTTGCGATTTTGAAGGTACGGCCGACACCCTTCTGTGTCCTCGATGAGATTGAAACAGCTCTGGATGAGAAAAATGTGGATCGTTTTGCAAAATACATGCGAAAGATGGCGGACAAAACACAGTTTTTGATTATTACGCACAGACGCGGTACCATGGAGGAAGCGGACGTGCTTTACGGCGTAACGATGCAGCATGGCATTTCAAAGGTTCTGTACATTGATCTGGAGGACGCGCTTGCATAATATTATGTTTACAGGCTCTGCCTGGGAATGGATAACTGATGGGATTTTTCGATAAAATCAAACAGGGTCTCGCCAAAACCAAAAACAATATCGCAGCGCAGCTGGGCGGTATATTCGATGGCTTTACCGGTGCAAACAACGCTTTTTTCGATGAGCTTGAGGAAGCCTTAATTCTCGCCGACGCAGGTGTCGAATTAGCATCCCAATCTGTGGAAACGCTCAGAAAACGGGTAAAAGAGAAGAAGCTGCAAGGCAGCGAAGAGCTCAAGAGAGAGCTGCAGAACATTTTGACCGATGTATTTGCGGATAAGGCGCCGGCTTTGAATCTGGACACAAAGCCTTCTGTCATTTTGGTTATCGGCGTTAACGGCGTCGGAAAAACGACGACTATCGGTAAACTTGCTTCACGGTTGAGCGACCAAAACAAAAAGGTACTGCTCTGCGCGGGAGATACCTTCAGGGCGGCTGCGGCAGAACAGCTTGCCATATGGGCCGACAGAGCAAAGGTTGATATGGTAAAGCATTCGGAAGGCTCTGATCCCGGCGCCGTGATTTATGACGGCATTCAAGCCGCAAAAGCCAGGGGCGCGGACATTATTATCGCCGATACGGCGGGAAGGCTGCATAATAAGCAAAACCTGATGAATGAGCTTTCAAAGATAAGCCGGATCATAGACAGAGAACTCCCGGAAGCCTCCAAAGAGACGCTTCTGGTGATAGACGCTACGACCGGACAAAACGGGCTAATCCAGGCAAGGGCGTTTAGCGAAGCGGCAAAGGTATCCGGCATAGTACTCACTAAGCTGGACGGCACGGCAAAAGGCGGCATTGTTTTTGCCGTTGCAAGTGAACTGAATATTCCCGTTAAGTTAATCGGCGTCGGTGAAAAGGCAGACGATCTGCTGGATTTTGACCCGGAGGAGTTTGTCAGAGCATTGTTGACATAAGTAAGCCCCTAAAATAGAAGCATGCCATAAAGCGAGATGCGATGATGAATGAAATTACCATTGTAGCGGCAAGCAATAACCCGAAAAAGCTTATAGAGATGACAGATATCCTTTCACTAAACGGTGTTAACATCATTTCCCAGGCCGAGGCCGGCATAACGTTTTCGCCCGATGAAACCGGCAATACTTTTGAGGAAAACGCAAGGATCAAGGCGGAAATCATCATGAAGCTGTGTGCGATGCCCACCGTTGCGGACGATTCGGGTTTGGAGGTAAAGGCGCTGGGCGGAGAACCGGGCGTATACTCGGCCAGATACGGCGGCGATAAATGCGCAAATGATAAAGACAGGGTCGAGCTTCTTTTGCGTAATATGCATAATAAGGAACAACGGGATGCGAAATTCGTCTCTTGTATTGCTTGCGTTTTTCCAAATGGAGACATTATAACTTCACGCGGTGAAATATGCGGAGAGATCAGCCGTTTTCCTCGCGGAAACGGCGGGTTTGGTTATGATCCCATTTTTTTCGTTCCGGAATACAATGCGACAATGGCTGAACTGAGTCCGGCACAAAAAAACAAAATATCGCACAGAGCGATTGCTCTGGCGGCCTTTCGCAAAAAACTTATCGAATATCTGAATATGATAGGATAATGATAACCAAAGGAGATAACCATGCTGACCAGCAAACAAAGAGCTCAGCTTCGCGCAATGGCAAACAATGAAGACACCATTGTGTATATCGGTAAGAGCGGCATTACGGAGAATATCGTTAAGCAAGCTCAAGACGCATTGAAAGCCAGAGAGATCGTTAAATGCAAGGTTCAGGAAAATTCACCGCTGAGTGCGAGAGAAGCTTGCGAAAAAATGTCTGAGCTGACCCAATCCGAGCAGATTCAGGTAATCGGGTCACGTTTTGTTTTATATAAAAGGAATCCTGAAGATGCAAAAATCGTATTGGTAAAATGAAAAAAGCGGGAATTTTCGGCGGTACATTCAATCCGCCCCATATCGGACATATCGAATCGGTAATGGCCGCGAAGCAGCAATTGGATTTGGATTTGCTGTATTTGATACCCACAGGCCATCCGCCCCATAAACCGCTGCCGGAGGACTCACCGGAACCGGAACAAAGGTTATCTATGCTGAAACTGGCATCCCGGGCGCTTTCGGAAACAGTCGTTTCAGATATGGAAACAGCTCGCGGGAAAATAAGTTACACGGCAGATACATTACATGAGCTGCGCGAAAAATATCCGGATACACAATACTGGCTGATCATGGGCGGCGATATGTTTTTGAGCATTGAGCAGTGGTACCGTGTGGACTACATTTTTCGGCATTCGACCATAGCCGTTTTTGCGCGCGCGCAGGAAAAAGAGAAGATCAAAGCACATATGAAAAAGCTCGGGCTGGAATACGGCGCGAAAACCGTGTATATCCGTACTAAACCCTTGGACATATCTTCAACCGAATTAAGGCGCATGCTTAAAGCACGTGAGGGGCTTGAATTTCTACAGCCCGATATCTACGCTTATATTGTTTCAAACCGGCTTTATGGTGTGAAACCGGATTTCCGCTGGCTATTGAGCATGTCTCTTAAAAGGCATGATGCAAAAAGAATTCCGCATGTTCTCGGTACCGAGCAGGAAGCCGTGAAACTGGCGGAAAGATGGGGCGGTGACCCGGACGAGGCCAGAACGGCAGCTATTTTGCATGATATCACGAAAAATCTTAAACAGGACGAGCAGTTGCTATTGTGCGAAAAATATGGTATTATAATCGACAGTGTCGAAATAAAAACAGAGAAACTTCTGCATGCAAAGACGGGCGCTCGCGTCGCATATGAGGAGTTTGGCATATCCCAAAATGTTTATGATGCAATTTTTTGGCATACTACCGGGAAGGCCGATATGAGCCTTCTCGAAAAGATTTTGTACTTGGCAGACTATATAGAACCGACTCGGGAATTTGACGGAATTGATAGGCTGCGGGATCTTTGTTACCGGGACCTTAACAAAGCGCTGAAGCTTGCTCTATCCATGAGTATTCTGGAAATGGAAAGCCGCGGCATCGTTCCTCATCCCCGATCATCAGAGGCGCTCAGGTTTCTTGACGACGCGTAGACTCCGACGTTTTCAAGTTAATGGTTCCGCGTGTTCACCATGTTTTAAACCTTAGAAAGAATGGATTGACTATGAAACTGTTCGGCAACACCAGTAAAAAAAAGAACAAAAATAAAGAAATAATCCCCGTTCGATCCCAAACGGATAAAACAGAGCGGTCACCGGAAGAAAAAAAGAAAATCGATGAGATGATCGCAAAATACCAAAAGAAGAAAAAAAGAAAACGCATCATTGCATTGTGTGTAATACTGGTTCTGGTCGCATCCGCTTTTACGGCATACAAGATTGTCGTCAAGCCGCCGGAAACGGCGGATCCTCCCTTGCAGCACACCAGAAAGCCCGGTAACGGGAACGAAATTGTGCCTTCTCCGCAAGATAACGATACCCCGCCGATTGAGGTAACGAACCGAAAGGACGGGTTTTATACATTTATCATCGTCGGCAACGACCAGGGTAACGGCAACACCGATACGATGATGCTCGGCGCCTTTGACGCCAAGAACAAAAAACTGAATATAGTCAATATTCCTAGGGATACGATGGTCAATGTTCCGTGGAACGTTAAGAAGGTCAATACATTGCTGGCTTTCGGAGGCGGTGAGGAGGGACTGAAGGCCGGTATCAGAGATATGGTTGGGTTTACCGTGGACAGCTACATCATTGTCGATCTCGACGCCTTCAAGCAGCTTGTGGACGCTGTCGGCGGCGTGGAATTTGACATACCGGTTGATATGCATTATGAAGATCCGGGACAGGACTTGTACATTCATCTGAACGCGGGGATGCGATATCTCAACGGCGAAGACGCATTGAAGGTATTCCGATTCCGATCGGGTTACGCCAGCGCTGATATTGGGCGTATTGAGACGCAGCAGGCATTTTTAAAAACACTCGCTAAGAAAATGCTGAATATCGGTAATTTGACAAAGGTGAAAGAATTCGCCAAGATATTTTCTGATAATGTCGAAACCGACCTGACACTCGGTAATATTATCTGGTACGGTCAGGAATTTCTGGGTTTAAAGGACGAGGATATCACCTTTCATACGCTGCCTGAAAATTATAACGATTCGGTCAAAGGCCTGTCTTACTGCAGTATAATAGTGGACGAGTGGCTTAAGGTTGTAAATGATTACCTGAACCCGTATAAACAGGACATTACGCTTGAGCATGTGAATATCCTGACAAGAGACGAAAACGGTAACCTCTATGCGACCTCCGGTGAGATCCGGGGCGGAATTAACTCGTTTTACGTTTATGAAGGCGGTTCAGCCGATTTTGAGCCGACACCGGATATCGTGCAGCCTCCGGAAGAATCAACCAAGCCGGAGCCGGGGGATACCGCATCACCGGAGGAAACAGAACCGCCGGAAGAAACAGAATCGCCGGAAGAAACGGAACCGCCGGAAGAAACGGAACCGCCGGAAAATACGGAACCGCCCATCGCAACGGAGCCGGGGAATTCCGAACTGCCGGTATTTACTGAAACACCGGTTGAAACGCAGCCTATACCGGAACCGACACCAACCGAGGGCTTGATTATTGACCCCTGAGAGAAATCAATACTGTTCTTCAACTCAATGAAGAACAGTATTATGGCCCTGTGGGCACTAGAGCGCCCACAGGTCTTGCGCTGCCTGAAACAGCCGCTGGCTAAACAGCCGTTGGCTAAACAGCCGCTGGCTGTGCTCTGAGCCATCGTGAGGATAATCATATGAATAATAGCGTAAGGTCCGAAAAAGAAAAAAAGCTTACATATGCAAAGCAAGAAAAAAAAGAGTCGGAAAGCGTACAGCCGCAAACGGATTATAAACGGAAAAAAAGAAAAAAGAAAATATATGCAACCGTTATTATCCTATGCTGTCTGCTGCTTGTTACGGAAGCGCTTTTGATTGTCTATAAAGCTGTAATCAATCCTCCCGCAATTTCAACCGATGTGCCGGTATTTTCGGATATGCCGGTAAAACCGACAGAACCCCCGTTATCACCGGATCCGGAGCCGACACCAAGTGAATCCTTGCGAAAAGAGGATTTTTATACCTTCGTTATGGTGGGGCAAGATCAGGTCAGTGGACTGACGGACACTATAATCATCGGCGCGCTGGACAATAAGAATAAAAAACTCAATCTGGTTAATATCCCGCGCGATACCCTTGTCAATGTACCGTGGACGCTGAAAAAAGCCAACACCATATACAGAGATTATCAAAACGGCGCGGAAGGGCTAAAAAAAGGGATTAAAGATATTACCGGATTTACTGTAGACAGTTATGTTATTGTTGATTTAGAAGCCTTTGTCGCGCTGGTTGATGCCATCGGCGGGGTTTACTTCGATGTACCGGTAACAATGCATTACGATGACCCGACACAGGGCCTTTATATTCATTTCAACAAGGGATATCAACAGCTTGACGGTCGGCAGGCCATGGAGGTTTTCCGGTACAGATCAGGTTACTGGAATGCCGATATCGGACGAATAGAAACCCAACAAGCTCTGCTGAAAGCCATCGCAAAAAAGAGCCTGACGCTTGAAAGCTTTAATTTGCGGGCATTTGCCGATATATTTAAACAATATGTGGAAACAGACCTGGATACGGGAACGATCATCTGGTACGGACAGCAGATGATGGCCTTAAAGGATGAAGATATTGTTTTTCATACCATCCCGGCAAATTATTACGATTTGGTAAACGGCTTATCCTATTGCACAATATATACGGAAGAATGGCTGGAAGTCGTTAACGAATGCCTGAATCCCTATAATAGGATCATAACGGTTTCACATATCAATATCTTGACGAGAGATGAAAACGGACAGTTTTACGCGACATCGGGTGTGATAGAGGGGGGAGCCGATTCGGTAAGGGATATTATACTCTCCCCATCCGACGACATATCTGAGGAAGCTTTACCGGAGGCGCAGCCGGAGGAATCGCCGGAGCCTTCGGCTGATGTTACGGAACTTCCGGAGGTCACCGAGCCGCTAAACCCGGAGACAACGCCGGGTACAGACCCGCTATCTGAGCCGGGCGAAGATCAACAGCCGTCGGAAGATCCG
>LSQX01156993.1_pt1 | contig 15105 bp, 11 predicted proteins | sample 654561 | NCBI WGS metagenome assembly LSQX01 (sample SAMN04489861, study PRJNA283612) | anaerobic digester metagenome | isolation source: 4 biogas reactors fed with cattle manure at either 37C or 55C with and... | place: Denmark: Kongens Lyngby | collected 2014 | reverse complement strand
GTATCCAGGTAGCGGCGATACAGATCGCGTAAATTAGAACAGGAACGGGAAGCCAGCCTATCCGAGAGCCGATAGACATGAATGAATCGGTGAAATTGCTGATCGGCTTTCCTTGCGTATACATCAGCGCCGTTCCACGCACAATCGTCTGCATACCCAACGTCGCAATAAATGCCGGCAGGCTTGCATACGCAATCAAGGATCCATTGATACCCCCGATTGCGGCGCCTAAAAGTATGGCAGCTAAAACGGGCACAATGACAGTAAGCTCGCCCATATTTGGGAAAACTTTAGTTGTCGCATCGGTAGTCTGAGCCAAGCTGGCGGCAACCATACCGACCAAAGCGACAGTAGATCCGGCAGCAAGATCAATGCCCTTGGAAATGATAATGAGCGTCATTCCGAGCGCCATGATTCCGTATATCGAACTTTGTGTAAGAACGTTTAACAAGTTCTTACCTGTCAAAAAGCTCGGGCTTACTATGGTTAAAATGAGAACCAGGCCGATAAGAGCAAACACGATCGCATACTTGCTGAATATTCTGCGGACAGCTCCGGCTCTGGACTTTTTCAAATTATTATCTTCTACCTTGTTGCTTTCCATTTTTCAACCTCTTCGCATCTTCTGTTCTGGCTTAGCATCGTCAGCTAACTTCATCAAGTTTATTAAACTGATCTTTTTGGCCTGTCGCATAGAGCATGAGTTCATCCTGCGTCAGATCCTCATGGTTTTCGACGATTCCCGTCACGTGGCCTTCATGCATGACGACGATACGGTCACTCATTCCCATGATTTCAGGCAACTCCGACGAAACCATAACAACGCTCTTTCCCTCGCCTACTAAATCTGATATCAATCGATGAATTTCTGATTTTGAGCCTACATCAATCCCGCGTGTAGGTTCATCAAGAAATAAAATGGTTGGTTGCGTCATAAGCCAGCGAGCTATCAAGACTTTTTGCTGATTGCCGCCGCTCAGATTTTCAACGGACTGATGAACAGATGGTGTTTTTATATCAAGCATATCAATGAATTCATCAACAAATGAATATGCTTTCTTGTGTGAAATCAGATTCATCTTCCCGAGACATTGCTTTAAACTTGATATGACAACATTGTTAGAAACACTCAACATGGGGAAGATACCGGTTAAGCGACGATTCTCTGTCAAAAATGCAAGTCCGTGCTCAAGCGCTGCGACAGGAGAAGATATTGTTACGGGCTTTCCGTTTATTTTGATGACCCCTTTATCGATGCGTCGGAGACCAAAAATAGCTTCTACGACCTCTGTTCTGCCGGCACCGATCAGCCCGGACATCCCGACAATTTCACCTTTCCTTACGGTAAAAGAGACATCCTCAAATGCACCATAACTTGTCAGATTTTCAACTTCCAAGACGACGTCCGTTATTTCACAAGGTTCCTTGGGGAAAAGATCCGTCAATTCTCTGCCGACCATCAAACTAATCAATTCAGGAATATCAAAATGACCTGCTTCGCGCGTTCCTACGTAATTACCGTCGCGGTAGACGGATACTCGGTCACTAATCTCAGCTACTTCTTCCAATTTATGTGAGATAAAGATTATGGATGTTCCGCTTTCTTTGAGTTTTTGGATAATATCGAACAGTGTCTCTATTTCTCTGCTCGTCAAAGACGACGTCGGCTCATCCATAATGACAATTTTCGCGTTGTAAGAAATGGCTTTCGCAATCTCAAGCATTTGAATTTTCGCGACTGTAAGCTCGGCCACCTCTTTGGCAGGATCTTCATCAAGGTCGATTCTCTTAAGCAATTCTTTTGTCATATCGTACATTTTTTTATGATCGATAAGACCGAATTTGTTCTTCGGCTCTCTGCCAAGCCAAATATTTTCCATAATGGATCGGTGTTCGACAGGCGACAGTTCCTGATGAATCATTGAAATGCCCATTTCAAGCGCTTCAGCCGTATTTTTTATGACGACCGGTTCTCCCTCGAAGATGATTTCACCTGAAGTAGGCTGATGAATGCCGATGAGGCACTTCACCAATGTCGATTTTCCGGCGCCATTTTCTCCAATGACGGAATGGACTTCTCCATATCTGACATTTAGGTCAACTCCTCTGAGTGCCATGACACCCGGGAATTGCTTCACAATGTTTTTCATGGACAATAGATATTTTTCTTCTTCTGCCATAGCAATCCTCCAAAACTTGTCGAAATCCGGATGTTGGATTGACACGATAGTCAACCAAGGAGACCGTGATTTCCCTTTATTGACTGCTGATACTAACGATCCATCAACGGAAGATTATCGCGGTACAACTATGTTAAACCTTGTTTTATCACATGCTCAAAAGCACATACGCTTTTCGATAGTTATTTAAACGGCAGGAGTATGTTGGCCACATACTCCTGCCATAAATCCGACTTCAAATCATATGAATCCTAATGAATCCTATCAATTTGATCAAGATTTGTTATTTATAATCTGCAACGTTGTCCTTTGTGATAAGCACGAAGTCAATCCATGTGACCGGATCAAGCTTCTCGCCTTTAACCAATTTCTGAACAAGGTCGATCGAGCCGGCACCTTGACCATTCGCGTCCTGCAGAACGGTCGCTGCCAATTTGCCTGACTCAACGAGATCAACGGCCTCAGGAATCGCGTCTAGGCCGATGACAAGAACATCTTCTCTTCCTGCTTCTTCAAGTGCCCGAATCGCTCCGATCGCCATATTATCGTTGTTTGACACAATCGCGTTTAACTTGTCGCCATACGCCGTGATCCAGTTTTCAGTCACGTTCATGCCTTGGTCAAACTGCCAGTTTCCTGTTTCCTCAGCTAGGATTTCAATGCCGGGATACTGCGCGAAGATTTCTTTGTTGCCTTCTGTCCGTTTAATGGCGCCCTCATTGCTGAGAATGCCCATCAAAATACAAACACCGCCTTCTTCGCCCATCTGACGGACAAGTTCTTCACCTTGGAAGCGTCCGCCTTCAATTTCTTTCGATCCGATGTAGTAGATATTCTCCGGCGGATCATCCTCGCCAAAAGGATTGCGGTTCACGTAAATGAGCGGAATACCCGCATCCGTCGCAGCTTTCGAAATCGGCTCCATTGCACTTGTGTCGACGGGAACGACAATCAGATAATCAACATCACCCTGAATGAGCGTGTTGACCTGATCCTGCTGACGAATAACGTCTTCCTGCGCGTCCTGAACTTCCATTGTGAACCCGTATTCCTTTGCTTTGGCCTCTGCCGCATCGGCAATGTAGGTCTGGAAAGTGTCGTTCATGTTGCATGTGACAAAACCGATCTTGACACCACCTTCCGGAGCTTTACCTGTGTCAGCGGGATCCGACGTCTCCGGCTTTTTGTCACCGTTGCAGGCAACTGCGCCAAGCAAGATCAGTACGCAGGCCAGCAACAATGCAAATATCTTCTGTTTTTTCATGATTTTTCCTCCTATTTATCTATTTCTTCTATGGATTTTATCCATATTCCACCCCATAAAAATGAAAAATAAATAACGTGAAACGTGTGGTCTCTTTTTCAACAAATCATTCCTCACGTTGCCTGCTTATGATCCTTATCAAGTAACCTGCTGTGGACTACGGACTATTGCAAAGGTTTACATTTGATAATTATAGACATAAATGACAATCTGGTCAAATGAACATTTGTTAATTATGCTGCAATCCTATTGGTAGCTGAATGCTAGATGAAGCTGGACAGAATGGATCGCGGACCGTCCAGTTTAATCTAGCATGAACGTAGTTCCAACGTTTGTTTAATCCGCTAAAACGGTTAGTCTATTGTTCAATTCGACGTGTCAAACAGCACATCAGTAATCTCTAGTCTTCCTAACTTCCTGCATCAGTTCTCTATAGGCTTCGCGGACTTTCTCATTTTCCGATACTTCAGCAACCCCGACACGCCACCAGTCTTCAAATCCGGGAGACATGGAACCCGGTTTTACTTTAAGATCGAAAACAATCGGAACGTCCTCATACTTCCTGCTGTCTTCAAGCGCCTCTCGCAAATCATCACTTGTTCTCACCGCATAACCTACCGCGCCGAGGCTTCGGGCATTCATCGCGAAATCAACCGGAATGAGTTTCTGATCGAGTTTTCCGGTTTCTTTACTGCGAGAACGAAATACTGTGCCGTAACTGTCTCCTCCATGTGAATTTTGAAGAGATTCTATGCAGCCCCAGCCTGAATTATCAAAGATGAAAATATGAACCTTCAGGAGTTCCTGCACCATAGTGTGAAGTTCTGAATTGAGCATGAAGTATCCGCCGTCTCCGACCATAGCGAACACTTCACAATCGGGGGCGGCCATCTTAACGCCCATCGCTCCGTTCATGTCGTAGCCCATGTTTGAGTAGCCATATTCCACATGGTAGCCGTGTTCCCATCCCGGACGCCATAATCGCTGCAAATCGCCCGGGAGGCTTCCCGCGGCGCAAACCACGATGCCCGACTCTCCAGCGAATTCGTTGATTATACCAACTGCCGTAGTCTGCATGAGTTCAGGGGAATCAGGAAGCGAATAGTAGTGATCAATGATCTCGTCAAAGCTCTCTTTTTCTTCCTTGATAAGCGCTTTATTCCAAGCACTCTTGTAATCAGCAAGATGCGGTGTCACGCCATCAAGGGTTTCTCTCGCGTCGGCGACTATGGCTTCCGCATTCATTTTGTAAGCATCAAAAGGACAGATATTAATGGAAACAAATTGTACATTAGGATTTTGGAACAGCCATTTTGAGCATGTCGTAAAATCGGAAAAACGAGTGCCTACTCCGATGATCAAGTCTGCTTCACGCGCCAGACGGTTCGCGCACCCTGTCCCTGTAATACCAATTCCGCCCATATTCAGAGGATGACGCCAGTCGATAGTACCCTTTCCTGCCTGGGTGCTTCCAAAAGGAATGACGCACTGTTCAGCAAGCTTTTGGAAACTTTCGCCTGCCTTCGAGTAACGAACCCCTCCGCCCAAAATCAAGAAAGGCTTTTTACTCGCCTTGATCATTTTAGAAAGACGATCTAGCTGACTCTCGGCCAAGGGACGACGATCGATATGCCACACGCGCTTATCGAAAAAATACGACGGATAGTCGTATGCTTCTCCCTGCACATCCTGGGGCAGAGCGATACAGACGGCGCCCGTATCCGCCGGATCCGTCAGCACACGCATAGCGTTGATCAGCGACGTCATGAGCTGTTCCGGACGGCTCACACGATCAAAGAAATGACAAACGGCTCGGAATGAATCATTCACCGTTGTGTCAATCGCATGAAACATTTCTACCTGCTGTAAAACCGGATCAGGCTGACGGCAAGCAAAGGTATCGCCGGGAAGAACAAGGAGCGGAATGCGATTTGCCGTCGCGCAGGCCGCTGCCGTAACCATGTTAGTCGCTCCCGGTCCGATTGACGATATGCAAGGAATAATTTTCAGTCTGTTGTTTTGCTTGGCATAGGCCATTGCGGCAAGTGCCATGCCCTGCTCACTCTTGCCTTGGTGAAAGGTGAGAGAATGTTCCATGTTTTCGAGAGCCTCGCCAATTCCAATCACGCTGCCATGCCCGAATATTCCAAACATAGCTTCTACAAATTTCGTTTCTTCTCCATCATATTCGACATACTGCTGATCTAAAAAACGCACCAGAGCCTGAGCCATTGTCAATTTAATTCGTTTATCCATACGCTCCTCCTATATCCTGTCTTTGTTAAATCACTTCATTCACATTGATGAAAATCATTCATATTGCACTAACTGTGATTATTGCATCGTCACACGGACGACAACATTCATTTCACCAACCATGCGTAGTACATCGTCACGCTGACAAAAATCACTATTAACGCACCCTTTCGCTGATAAAAACTGTTAGCGATGTATCAGCCATTAGTACTGCATCGTAATAGATTTTCCTTCCCTAAGAGACTGTCCTGCCGCAAGACTAATCTGCGTTGCTCTAAGACCATCAACAATCCCGACGGGGACTTCAATTTCTCCGTTGAGCGCGCGAGCAAAAGCTTTAAACTGATTGACATACGCATCCGGATAACGGTCCAAAAAGAAATCGTATATTTTGTCTCTGCTTATGGAGTCGCTTGAGTAGTACTCAACGTTATTCGGCGTGTCGTTCCCCGCGACGACCTGTCCTTTGGAGCCGAAGACCTCAAGACGCTGATCGTAGCCGTAAACGGCTTGTCTGCTGTTGTCAATAACCGCAAGCGCGCCGTTTTCTAATTCCAACGCGACAACGGCGGTATCCACGTCGCCGACTTCTCCGATACGCGGATCGACAAGATTCGCCCCCAATGCTGTCACGCGCTTCACCTCGCTGCCGCTCACATAGCGAACCATATCAAAATCGTGGATCATCATATCCATGAACAGGCCGCCGGACACTTTAACGTATTCGATCGGAGGCGGTGCGGGATCGCGTGACGTCACGCGAATGATTTGGACATCGCCTACACTGCCGTCTGCGACAAGTTGCCTTATGCGTGCGAAATTGTGGTCGAAACGCCTGTTAAATCCTGTTTGAAAAAGCACGCCGGCATCTTGGACCGCCTTCATCACTTTCTCATTATTTTCGATTGTCCGGTCAATCGGTTTTTCGCAGAAAATGTGCTTTCCCGCTATTGCCGCGTCAACGGCAATAGGGGTATGAGTATCGGTTGCAGACGCAATAATAACGGCGTCTACTTCCGGTTTGGAAAGCACATCGCGGTAATCGACATACAATTCCGAAATGCCAATGGACTCCAACCACTTTCGATTATCCTCAATAGCGATGTCCGCTACCGCGACAATCTGCAAATCAGGGATCTGGGAAATAATATTTTGAATATGCAATTTCCCAATGCGTCCTGTTCCGATGACGCCTATTTTTTTTCGTCCCATTTTCTCTCTCCTTGCAGTCAGTTATACCGTTGTCAAAGCCTCTATTTTTTCCACTTTGGAAGTCCGAGATAACGATTCGTCATGGCAACCCCTTCTTCCCTCGTCGTCTGCATCGACAATGCCGCTCTAATAGCGTCAATGGTCTCGGGGATGGTCACAGCTTCCTGCGGAATATGGAGGCCGAACATGATGTCGTCTTTGGTCTCAACAATGGTATCCTCCCAGATAACGATCTCATACAGATCGCCACGCGGGTAGCAGCAGTCACGCGCATATCTGAATATAGATGCGTTGCCTAGAAAACCGTCATCAATCCGGACGACACGGATGCGGTCGTGTGCCTTGAACGCCGCGAGCGCGTCTTCACGCTTTATTTTCTGTTTTCCGGACGCAAGCACCGTAATAAAGTGGCCATGGGTAACGGGTGTGTGCACCAAAATACCCGTCGCTTCGACGTGCGGCATGATGGTCATCAAATCTACCGCTTGGTGGCTGGGCGCTTTGTCAACACGCAATGCATTAGTCAAACCGCGGTGATAATCGCCGGGATCAGCTACGCGTCTAACGATTGTAATCGCGACGCGATCGACACCGAACGTCCGATCGAGACAATCGACAGCACGGATTAATCCAGTCGTGTTGCACGAAGTCAGTTTGAGATAATCCTGCCCAATTCCCTTTTCATAGTTCGCATAACCGTGGAAAAAGACATCGGCGATTTCATTCGATTCTCCGCCTTGGAAAACCGCCTTCACATTGTATTTCTCGTAAACCTTCTTGTTTTTTATGCCGACGCCTCCCGGCGCGGAGTCAAGCATAATATCAACTTTTTGGACGAGTTCATCGAACGTTCCTGCGACGGGTATTCCAAGACGATCAAAATCCTCCTTTTTAGCCCCGTCCACAAGATACAGATCGTATGGCATCCCGCGTTCCGCTAATGCCCGCACTGATAATGTAGGTGCTAGATCAGCAACTCCCACCAGTTCCATATCCTTTTGAAGGGCAACGCCATCCGCAAGACGCTGTCCGATCACGCCATAACCTGCAACTCCTACGCGAATCATAAAGTACCTCCTAAGATTCGTAATCTCATTTTTATTGTTTTTTCTCTTTCAAAACTTTTTTACAGGTCTCCGCAAGCGTTTTCGCCGTGAGCCCGTATACTTCCTTCAAATAATTAATTGGTCCAACTTGCCCAAAGAGATCCTGAACACCATGCTTGCGGAAGGGAACCGCGACGTTTTCTTCCATCAAGCAGGCGGCTACCGCGTCGCCTAATCCGCCGATCACGTTATGATTTTCAGATGTGACGACCGCTCCGGTTTTCTTGGCCGTTTTGACGATGAGATCTTTATCGATGGGTTTAACGGTAAACATATCAATCACTTCCGCGGATATTCCCTCATCTTTCAGCAGATCAGCAGCAAGCATCGCCTCGCTTACCATCAGTCCGCACGCGATAATCGAAATGTCTGTTCCTTCATTTAATAAACAACCCTTGCCGATCTCAAAAGTACTGCCCTTTTCATAAATCTTGCGATACTGTTTTCTCGTGCTGCGCATGTATGTAACACCCGGCAGGTCTTTGACCGCTCGTATGACCGATTCAAATTGAACGCCATCCGCGAGATCAAACACGCGAGCGCCGGGTATTGCGCGCATCAGTGTCATATCCTCAAACGGCATATGGGTTCCGCCGTTAAACTCCGCGGTTACACCGGCATCTGAACCGTAAATACGCACACTGTTTCCCGCATATCCGATCGAAAGAAACACTTGATCAAAGCAGCGCCTGCTTGCAAAAGGACCAAAGGTATGAACGTACGGTGTGCGACCAACGGCTGACAATCCGGCAGCAATGCCCATCATATTAGCCTCCGCGACACCACAGTTGATTACGCGCTCAGGCTTCGCTTTCCAAAGCTTGTACATCCCTGAGGAATTCATAAGATCGGCATCTAGGAAAATAACACGATCATCTTCATTCATTAACGACTCAATGGTGTTCGCAAAAACTTCTTTATGAGATGTTGTTTCCGCCGTACCATCATAAATAATTTTAATCACCGCAAGCCTCCTTTTCCGCGTTTCTCAATCCCTCTTCCGCTTCGCACATGATCTTTTCGATCTGCTCCGGTGTAAAACGAAGATGGTGATTTAATTCAATATTTTCAACATACGGAACGCCCTTGCCCTTCACCGTATTCAGAACAATACAGCCAGGTTTGTCTTTCACTGAACCGACGCGATCGATCGCATCTCGAATGGCGACAACATCATGGCCATCAATGCTGACAGCGGCAAATCCGAAATCCTCAAACTTTTGACGGATGTCGAGCAGGTCGATCACATCGCTCAGTTTGCCGTCCAACTGTTTTCCGTTGAGGTCAATAAACCAAATCATGTTGTCCAGCTTGTGCTGGGCAGCAAACATGGCCGCTTCCCACACTTGACCTTCGTTACACTCACCGTCTCCGACAAACAAGAACACCCGATTCGTGCCGCCGTCTAATTTCTTTCCGAGAGCCATCCCGACAGCCGTCGATGTGCCTTGACCAAGTGAACCTGTTGTCATATCGATGCCCGGAGTAAGATTGCGGTCACAGTGACTCGGCAAGCGTGTACCTGGACGATTTAACGTATCCAGCCAATCCATCGGGAAAAAGTTCTTCAGCGCAAGCGTCGCGTAAAGCGACGGGCCGGCATGTCCTTTCGACATCACCAACAGATCGCGTTCTTCCCATGTCGGGTTTTCCGCATCAAAACGCATAACGTCTCCATAAAGAACGGCCAACGCGTCAACAACGGACAGAGCCCCTCCAAGATGTCCGAAACCTAGTTTGCAAATCGTACGTACCGTCTCCAAACGTATGCGCGCGGCAAAAATCTTCAGTTCCTTTTCTTTTTTCTTGTCCATATCAACATCCTGTTCTAGTACAACTCGTCGAACTCGTTCATGCTCCAAATAAACACAATCAAATCCGACGCGACTTACTGCCTTTTGATTTCAACGTATTTATCGATTTCTTCCTTTTGGTTTTCCATGCCCTATATGAGAGCGTCTGGTGCACCTCCGGTGTTACTTTCTTTTTAATCCGGCTTCCTCCATAGCGCGAATAAGGGGAAGTGTTTTGCCGGTCATGAAGCGCACCATAGCTCCTCCCGCTGTGCAGATGTAATCAATATCAGACGGATCGATAAATCTGTGTGCGGAACCGACCGAATCACCGCCGCCCATCACGCTGTATCCCGGAGCGTCAGCAACCGCTTTCCACAACATTGACGTGCCATATGAAAACATGTCATCTTCATATACTCCGGGAGGACCGTTGACGAAAATGGTCTTGGCATTCACGATATTCTTCACATATTTTTCAACTGTCCTGTGCCCAATGTCCATAAAAGGAGCTTCGTCGATCGGAAGATCAGCAATGGAGACCTCAACACGACTACTGTCCTTCTCATAAGCCAAGTCAACCGGCATCAAAACGCGCCCTTCGTACTCTGCCAGATATTTCTTCGCATCATCGACGAAGTGAAGAAGATTGCGACTTTTAAGGAAAGAGATCGTCGCTTCACCAAGTGATACACCCCGTGCCATCAGGAAGACCTGACCGAGCACACCCGTCGTTAAAATCGTGTCAGCCGTATTGTTCTTCAAAACCTGCTCAATCATTCCAAACGCATCGGATATCTTCGCTCCTCCTAAAAGAAAAATTGAGGGATGATCGGGCGCATGCAGAATCTTGCTTAGAGCGCTGTATTCTCTGAAAAACAATTCGCCGGCGGCAGAAGGCAAAAGCTGCTGAAAAGCTACCATGGATGGGCTGTTGCGGTGCGCGGCTGAGAAGGCGTCGTTTACATAAGCATCAAATAGAGGCGCTAGAGAGCGGACAAGCCATGTTTCTTTCATGTCCTCAGGTGACAGTTTCACCGCATTTTCAAAAGTCGACACTTCCTCCGTTAGATAGCGAAGATTACCCAGCAGGACAATTTGTCCCGGATTCAGGTCTTTGACTGCCTGAATCGCGGCAGGGCCGCACACATCCTCAACGTACGACACCTTCGTTCCCAGCATTTGAGTCAACAATTCCGCGTGTTCACGCATGGAGATGAGATTCTGATAATCAAGTGTATCCCCCTGATGCGCGATGATCGCGACCGCCGCGTTCTGATCTATAAGCGTCTGAAGCGTTGGCAGACTCTTTTCAAGGCGTGTCACATCGACTATTTTGTGCGTTACAGGATCGATCGGAGCATTAATATCGAGTCTCAGTAATACTTTTTTATCTTTCAGGTCAATATCTTTGAGCGACTTAATTTTACTCATTTTCATCTCCTTCTATAACTTTGGGAAGTGTCGAGCCGCCAAAAGGCATGACAATAACCTTGCTTTGATTGCCAAGCATTTTCAGCGCGGAATCATAGGCTTCCTGAACCGTTGAAAAAGGTTTCATAAACATCTCGTTAACTAGAGAATCGGACATCTCGGACACAAGATAAATATCTGCTTTCTGAAGAACCAGAGCGATTGCAGCCGCTTTATGCCCCCCAAGAACGAAGCCTTTCCGCAGTCTTTCGATAATGGCAGAAGGAGAAGACGCGGAAAGTATCCATTGACTGAAGACATCGTCGCCCAACCCCTCGTTACAGGCTCCAACTAAGATAATAATGCCGTTTTCGCGAACAGCATGCTGTGCGTTATCAAGCGCTTTCTGCGTCTGATAAAGATTCATATCCTTGGGAAAACCGCCCTGCGATACAATCACAATATCTGCCGGCTGCTCAATTCTGCTCAAATAAAACTCATCCAGAAACTGCGCGCCCTTTCGATGCGCTTTGATCACGTCGCCTGAGACGGCGTATACAATTTCCTTTTTCTCGTTCAAAACAACATTAAGGATAAAATCAACCGGACAATAATTCAGAGCCTCTTCAAGATCTTTTCTCACCGGATTGTCATCGCTGGAACCGGCGTGAGAGGCGTCTTCAACCATAAACCGGTGGTTGCACGTTATAGCTTCTCGAGTTGAAACACCTGGCATGATCGCTTTCGCGCCGCCGCTGTAGCCGGCGAAATAGTGATATTCAATATTGCCTAGGCAGATGCGGCGATCTGCGCGCGCAACAATCTTCGTAATATCAACGGGTGTTCCTCGGCGGGTTACCCCCATTCGCACAACATCATCAGCATCGGAATCTACTGTCTTGAAACGCTCATAAATCGACTCGCCAACAAGATATTTCTTTTCTTCTTCCGATTGTTTTCTGTGCGCGCCCAGCGCAAAAACAATCGTTACATCTTCATCCCTTACGCCTGCTTTCTGCAATCGAGCCAGAACATGTGGCAGAACGACAGAAGAAGGCATCGGACGCGTATTATCCGACGTAACAATCACAATGCTTTCGCCGGGATGAACGATCTTCTCGAGCCTTTTTGTTCCTATGGGATGATCAAGAGCGTCTTCAATCGCTTCTTCACCCGTGCGATCAACTCTGACCTCATTGGGCATAAGAACGGAAAAAAGATTGTGATCTTCGATCTCAACTTGCTGTGAACTTTTCCCAATATTAATATCGATAACCGGCATTATATTCCAGCTTTCTCCTTGATGTAACGACGCGCTTTCAGTGCGTACTCAAATGGATTTGCTTTGGCCGGATCCTGCTCTGCCTCAACGACCATCCAGCCCTCATAATTATTTTCTCCGAGCACATCAAAAATGGGCCCAAAATCAATATCACCGTCACCCGGAACAGTAAATACACCGGCACGAACGCCGTCCAAAAAACTCATTTTTTCTTTTTTCACATCGCTGAGGACATCGTCCCGGACATCCTTCAAATGGACGTGTCTAATACGGCCAATGTACTTTTTTACCGCTTCAAGAGGATCTTCTCCGACAAAATAGAAATGACCCGAATCATAAAGCAAATAGACAAGATCCGGATCCGTCATCTCAAGAAAACGATCCACTTCTTCAATTGTTTCAACGGCTGTGCCCGCATGGTGGTGATAGGTCAAAGTAAAACCATAATCTCTGGCAATCGCTCCTAAGTGGTTATAGCCGCGTGTGACAAGATCCCACTCTTCTTCGGAAAAGCGTGGGCTGTTACCTATAACGGGGACATCTTTTCCCTGGATTGAATTTCCCTGCTCGGAACAACCGATGATTTTGGCGCCCATGGCTTTCAAAAACTCGAGTTGCTTTACGAAATTGTTAACCGTAACCTCAAAAGGCTTGCTTACAAATTCTGAGGAAAACCACTGATTCGCAATCGTGAGCCCTCGGATATCAAGCATGTGTTTCAAAACCTTCGGGTCTTTCGGGAATTTATTCCCGACTTCACAGCCGGTGAAGCCGGCCAGCGCCATTTCACTGACACACTGCTCAAAAGTGTTCTCCCTCCCCAAGGCAGGCAAGTCGTCATTGGTCCAGCCGATCGGCGCAATTCCAAGTTGAACTTTATTCTTGTCCATTTTTACATCCTCCATATTGAGACTTATTCTCAATTTTCATTATTCTCAAACATCAAATATTGAGATTTATTGATTTTTTCGATTCTTTCGTTATTTACAAGCTCCAATTAAGGAGACGTTTTCTTTCATCTTTCACTTTTCGCAAATATTAATTTGAGGCTTTTCCTCTTGTTTTTCATATTTCACAAGCATTGATTATTGTAACTTTTCTCTTATTTCGCCGTTCAACTTTTTTCGCCATTCAATTAAGTATCAGTTAAAGAACCGCTCGTTGTGTGGTCTTCCTCGGAACAAGTTCCGGCTCCAACAAGATAATAGAATCTCGCACAGACCTTTCTTTCTCTTGCTTAGTTTTGTCATTTTCGTCATTTTCTTCTTGAATAAGCTTCAAAAGAACGTCTACACCGTTTAGCCCCATCAATTCAATCGGAATCGCCACCGTGGATAGTTCAATCTGAGGCAGCGCAGAGTAAATGACATTATCGACTCCGATCACACCGATATCAGCGCCAATACGAAACCCCTTTTCCGTAATAGCGGTCATACAGCCTAACGCGATAAGGTCATTAGCGCAGAAAAAAGAATCCGGAACATCCGATTGTTCCAGCAATTGCGCTGTTCTCTCGTAGCCGCTTTGAATCGAGTATTTTCCTCCACAACTAAAAGAGTCGGGAACGTCAACATGACACTGTTTCAGGACATCGCGATAACTCTGCTCTCTGTAAAAAGAAGAAAGGGATGCTACATTTCCTCCAAGAAAAGCAGGTTTGATATATCCTTGGTCAAGAAGATGGTTCACAGCTAATTGACCGGTTTTATAGTTATCGACGCTGACATACGCACGGCAAAAACCATCTTTTTCATTATTGCCAAAAACAAGAATCGGCGACTCAAAACTATCGTAACGCCCATCGGACACCGGCTTACAGGGGTATAGGAGAATGCCCTCAACACGCCGTTCCAACAGCGACTTCATCAGTTTCAGCTCAAGCTCAACATCCCAGTCCGAGTTACAGATCAAAAGCTTGTAACCAAATGAAAGAGTCCTTTTCTTAATCGCGACCATGAGTGAAGAAAAATAAGGATTTGATATGGCAGGAACGATAAGGCCGAGTGTGTTAGTCTGACGTTTCACTAAACTCGCCGCGACATCATTTCGCCGATATCCCATTTCGGATGCGATCTTGTGTACTTTTTTGTACGTCTGCTCGCTGACTCCCGGAAGGCCGTTCAGCGCGCGCGATACTGTCGCGGTCGATACGCGTGCTTTGCGGGCAATGTCAATGATTGTAACGTCTTTCACTTAGCCTCTCCCGGTTTCCAGTATTCTGGATTGTCCGCTAGGAGCCATGTATGCTCTTCATCGTCAATACGGGTTTTTTCCCAAGGATTTCCGGGCAGATGACGAATTCCCCAGATGTACATGCAAGGATATCCGGGAGCCATGACCTGCTGGTGTGATTTATCATTATTAATGACAAGTAAACCGTGATGGCGAACCGTGTATACTTTTGCTCCGCCGTTCCATCCGGCTCCAAAGCCTTCAGGGTGTTGAAAATAGTAGAAGTAGACTTCCGGCTGCGGATGATGGTGGGGTGGATACGATGACCAAATTCCGCCCGGGTTGACGACCTCTCCAAGAACCATATTACTGTCCGGCCTTGTTTCGTAATCAAACACTGTGCGGACACTGTCTCTTATACACATCT
>LSQX01132843.1_pt1 | contig 15105 bp, 13 predicted proteins | sample 654561 | NCBI WGS metagenome assembly LSQX01 (sample SAMN04489861, study PRJNA283612) | anaerobic digester metagenome | isolation source: 4 biogas reactors fed with cattle manure at either 37C or 55C with and... | place: Denmark: Kongens Lyngby | collected 2014 | reverse complement strand
CCCGAGTTGGCCAAAGGGGGCAGACTGTAAATCTGCTGGCGACGCCTTCGGTGGTTCAAATCCACCCCTCTCCACCAAAAAGAAAAAGAGCGGCAAAGCCGCTTTTTTTATCTTTTTTCTGCTGGGTCCTAGGCCAGTCTGAGAGCCCTGTTATAGCAAGCTACAGCTTCTTCTGCTCGCCCCAAGTAATCTAGACACATACCTTTACCGCTGTAGTACGCCAGCTCATTAGGCAACAACAGTAAAGCTCGTTCGTAGGCCTCTAAGGCTTGTTCATACTGACCCTGCTTAAAAAGACAAGCGCCTTTGTTTCCCCACAGAACACCGTTGTTAGGTTCCAATTGAATGGCTGCTGTATAGCATTCCAAAGCAGCGCGTATCCGCCCCAGATTAAGTAAACAAAGTCCTCGGTTGTTAAGAGTCGTGGTGTCGGTAGGATTGTGTTGTAGTACCTGATCGTAGTACAATAAAGCTTCCTTATAGCGACCCAGTTTGGACAAGCAGGTAGCCTTATTATGAAGAAGTCCGATATCCACTTGTTCCTGACCAACAATTGCTTTTTCGTAACACCGCAAAGCTTCTGCATATCGTTCTAGCTTTCCTAAACAAAACCCCTTATTATTTAGTAAATAAGCATCATTAGGACTCACCCGCAAAGCTTGGTCATAGCAAGTTAAGGCCGCCTCAATTTTGCCTTGTCGACCCAAAATTAACCCTTGGTTGGCCAGAATCGACGGGTCGTTAGGTCTTAATGCTAATGCCTGCTGATAACAAGCCAGGGCCTTATCATCCTGTCCTAGTTCACTGTAGCATAGACCCTCTTTGTTAAATAGCGCTGCATTCGGGGTTACCGTAGCGCGCGCTTCCTCAAATACAGCCAATGCTTCCTTGGGGCCTCTCCCCTCCTCTACCACTTTAGCCAGGGCCAACCAGGCGCCAATGTCTTCTCGGTGATGTTCCAGGGAACGCCGAAGTGACTGTTGTGACTGCTCTAACAAGCCCATTTCACGATAGATTTCGCCCTTAAGATAATAAACGAGTCCCTCTTCGGGAGCATACCTTTCTGCCTGAGTAATTGCTTCTAGTGCCGGTTGAAGTTGCCCCTTAAACCATAATAATATGCCAGCAGTAAGTAACACATCGGGAGACTCCGATTCCGAAGCTTGCACTCGTTGCAGCAGACACTCCGCTTGAGATATTCTGCCCACCTGTAGGCCGAGCCTGATCCAAGCCAGACGTAGCTTTTGCCAGCTAAAGAACGACCGGGGAAAGCGTTGGGCTACCTTTTTTAAGGCTACACCCATGTTCTCCCTGGGCAATGTCGTTCCTGTGCCTACGTCAATCGGTATTCCGGCCACTGTGAGTCCAAAGCCGGCTAGAGCTCTACGCAGCTGGTTTAGAGCCAAGTAACGGGCTGCCCGTCCAAATTGCTGGCCGTTTATGCCTTTTCGCCACCATAACCGAGCCTGGCTCAGATCTAGATTGTTTTCCTGGTATTGGCCCCAGTGGATGTAACAATAACCGCTGCCCCTATCTGCTTCCAGATGTTCGGTACCTAGCACCATGACCGAGATCGGCAGAACCAGCGGAGGCAAGTGCAATTGTTCCTGCAATGTGACCACTTTAGGGATTAGGTTGGGAATAAAAGACGTTTGGTAGCCGTAATCAGTGACGGCTGCTGCCACGGCCTGAGCTACTTGGGCCGTGCTGGCGGTGCCGCTCAACAGCCCAATGAGGTCGTTGTTAAAAAAATCCTCCTGCTCGGGACAAACCTTTCTTGCTGCCAAATAGTCCAAGCAAAAGACAAGACCAGCCACTGCTGTTTGGACCCTTTCATCCTGGGCCCATTTTGCTAGCCAGTTCAGCTCTTCTTCGGTAGTGAGCATGACAACACTCCAGGTCAAGGGCCCGGCTGAGCTGACTTTCTGGCTAACACTGTTTATGATGGTCTCCAATTGCATCCTCATGTCAGCCGCACATAATCCGTGGCGCTTTCTGGTCATCAATCAGTTCCCTCCCATATATAGGCACCAATGGAAGATATCACCAGTAGTTTCGTTTTTTGGGAAGGGAAACCCTTTTATCAAACCTTATTACTACTCACTTTTTTTCTCTAGGACAACACCTTTTTCGTCTGACTTCGACGGCAATAATGCCCAGCTGTTTTCCAGGCCACGAATTATTGCTTTTCCTGTCGCTGGATTTGTAGCTGCCGGTACATAATGCACATCACATAAACGCAAGAGGGCAGTTATGTCCGGCTCATGAGGTTGAGGCGTCAATGGATCCCGAAAGAAGAACACGGCATCAATCTTGCCACTGGCAATTTGGGCACCAATCTGTTGATCCCCGCCCAGAGGACCGGACAAGTAACGCTTTACCCTTAGATGGGTGGTTTCTTCAACTAAAGCACCGGTATGGCCGGTACCTACTAATTCTACTCCCCGAAAGAATTCCAGATGTTCGTTGACAAACTTGATCAGTTCGGATTTCATTTGATCGTGAGCTATAAGAGCTATTCTTTTCATAAATATACTCCTTCAGCAGAGGTGAGCCGATGGCCCAGATAGAAGACATTCTCACAAACCTCGCCAACAGTTACCCTCAGGTAAGAACCGAGTTAAACTTTAGTTCTCCTTACGAGCTGTTAGTGGCTACCATACTGTCAGCCCAAACTACCGATCGGCAGGTAAATAAGGTGACGCCAGGACTACTTTCTAAGTACCCTACGCCTAAAGCCTTGGCCGGAGCCGATCCTAAACACGTGGCCCAGCTAATACAGGGTGTGGGACTGCACCGTACCAAGGCTCGTTATCTAGTGGCTAGTGCCAAAATGCTAGTGGAATCGTTTCAAGGTCAGGTGCCACAAACGCTGGCTGAATTATTGACTTTGCCTGGAGTGGGACGAAAAACAGCTAAGGTGGTGTTGGCCAATGCCTTCAACCAACCGGCACTGGCGGTGGACACTCACGTTTTTCGTGTTTCTCGCCGCTTAGGTCTTGCCAGTGGAAAAACACCTGAGCAAGTAGAACAGGAACTGGAAGCAAAAATACCCGCCGAGCAGTGGATCGCTACCCACCATCGTCTGATTCAACACGGACGACGTATCTGTCGGGCGCGAAATCCCCTCTGCCACCAATGCAGCCTTAGACAAAACTGCTCCAGCGCAACATAGGGTGACTTATTACCACGTCTCTTCCACGATTCTCTGTACTTGACTCATTATCACGTCTCGATTTAACGTCAGTGCCCTACCCTGCTTCACCACGATTTCTCCACCAACCATGACAAGCTCAACATCCGCCGCCCGGGCTGAATAGATGATCCGGGAAACTATGTCGTGCCGAGGGCTGAGATGCGGACTGTCTTCCCTCAGCACTATCAGATCGGCCTGTTTTCCCACCTCTAGGCTTCCAATCTGCTCCTGCAATCCCAAAGCTTCTGCTCCGCCCATAGTCGCCAGGCGAAGGGCTGCCTGAGCTGGAATCGCTGTGGGATCACTGCTGGCACATTTGTGTACCAGTGCCGCCAATCTAGCTTCTTCCAATACATCCAAGTTATTGTTTGAAGCCGCGCCATCGGTACCCAGGCCCACTGCTACGCCTGCGTCCATTAATGCGACTAGAGGAGCGATCCCACTGGCTAATTTAAGATTGCTACCGGGGTTATGGGCCACCCCAATCCCGTTTGCGGCCAACAGCTTGATGTCTTCTTCGTTCACATGCACACAATGAGCAGCGATCGTCGGTATTGGACCTACCTCTTGTAGGACACTATGGTAAAACTGTATCGGTGTCAGGCCGGTTTCTTTCCTCAGCTCCTCAACTTCCAGCTTTGTTTCCGCCAGGTGAATATGAAGGCCACAACTTAGTTCCTGCGCTGTCTTGACAACCTGTAACAAGAAAGGCCGCGGGCATGTATAGGGGGCATGAGGACCCAACCGGCAACTAACACGACCCTCAGCGGTACCATGAAAAGACTGAACAAACTCAGCAGCTTGTCCCAAGGATTTTTCTCCGGCTTTGGGATCCAAGCCGGTCATGCCTACCGACAAATCAGCCCTCAGACCGCTCTCCCGGACCGCTGTGGCCGTCTCCTCCATGAAGAAATACATGTCAGCAAAAGTGGTAACTCCGGCTTCCATCATTTCCAAGCAAGCCAACAGCGCTCCCCAATAAACGGCTTCTGGTGTAAGCTTAGCTTCCAGAGGCCATATTTTTTCTTTTAGCCAGGGCTGCAAAGCAAGATCATCAGCATAACTGCGGAAAAGGGTCATGGCCGCATGGGTATGGGCGTTGACCAAACCTGGCAGCACTACCATCCCTTGACCCGACAACACTTGATCAAACTCACCCGGCTGGTGATGCTGCGGCGGACCTACATAGGCTAAACGACCGTCGGCGCAAATAATATCGCCGGGAGCAAAGATGCGATTATCGCTGTCTACTGTTATTACAGTAGCCCCCTCAATAAGCAGTGTGCTCAAATACCGTTCCTCCTCTATCAGTTCTGGAAAACAGCCTTTTTCTCCCTCTATCTATGTTGATCATAGTCAAAAAGGCCTGGGCCTCATCATGCCCAGCCCGAGCTGCCTTAACCAGAAAGGACAGACCAGCCGGACTTTTTACATGGGACCACAATAAGCGACCCAGTTCAAAGTTAATATCAGTCTGTTCGGGCTCCAGTTTATGGGCCATTCTAAGGTGTGTCTCGGCTGCTCTTACGTTATTTAGGCGTTCTTCCGCCTGTGCCAACAAGAGTCGGTAACTGGCATTATTAGGTGCCAACTCTACAGCTTTCTCGGCTCTGCTCTTTGCTTGTTCTGTCTTACCCCTACCAAGATAGTATGCGGCCACCTTAGCCTGCAGGTCGGGATCTTCGGGGCAGAGACGGACAGCCTCTTCCCAGGCTAAACCGGCCTCGTCCTCCCTCCCGTCAGCACCGAATAGGGCCGCCAACGATGCGAATATGGCTGGGTTATAAGGTTCCAATATGTAGGCCCGCTCCAAGTAGCTGTAGGCCAGATCAACATCCTTCGTCGCGGTAAGAGTAGCCATGGAGCATAAATTGGGAATGACTCTATTTTCACCGTCTAGCGTTACATAAAAAGACATGTGCTGCAATAACTCGGTCAAAGGCTGAACGCTGCCGGATGTGAGCATTATTCCTTGTTGCCATAGGGCCCGTGCTTCCCGAATATGTGCGAGCTTAAAATAAACCAGCCCTAATTCTGCGTAGGCGTACCCGTTACGAGGTTGTGCTGCCAGACAATTGCGCAGCTCCAAGGCTGCTTGTTCATATCGGCCCTGCCGGCTGTACAAGTAGCCAAGCCAATAATAAGCCTCGCTCAAACCTGGATTAATAGCCAGGGCGCTGACGAAACACAGTTCAGCTTCCAAGATCAGGCGGCTGTTCAAGTACTGCTCTCCAAGTTTAATTAATTGCCCCGAGTCGTGAGGCAGTTCAGAGGGAGGCTTCGGCCCCAGTGAAGCCGGCATTTCAAGCCAATCAAGAGGATTAAAGCAAACATTGTGGGTGGAATAGCTCATCACCACGATCCCCTCCACCCACATTCTACCAAGTCTGTAATTATGTGTCAATTTCGTTTTCCCAAGATCGTATCTGGTTGAGGCGCTCATAATCCGTTAAGTCCACCGCAACCGGAGTTATCGAGACGTATCCTTGTTCTACCATGGCAATATCGGTATCCACACTGCTGGCACCGGTCACTGGCTCACCGGCCAGCCAATAGTACGTCTGCCCGCGAGGATCACGGCGGGTTTCGAACACATTGCGATAGCGGCGAATTCCTAATCGGGTTATTCTTACGCCTTTTATGGCGGACCTGGATAGATCCGGCACGTTTATGTTGATCAAAGCGCGTGACAACGCCGGCTTTGTGATTAAGCGTTCGGCTACTGATAATCCTACCCGGGCGGCAAAACCATAATCGGCCTCAGGGTTCGATGTTGCCAAAGACACCGCCACTGCAGGTATTCCGTGCAACAACGCTTCCAGCGCGGCTGCCACTGTTCCCGAATAGAAAACATCTGTACCTAAATTGGACCCGCAGTTAATACCGCTAACTACCATATCCGGTTGTTTCGGCAGCAACGTAGTTAGAGCCAGTTTTACACAGTCGCCGGGAGTACCGTTCACTGCATAGGCCCATTTTGTACCAGCGTGCGTACCCACCTGCTGTACCCGGAGCGGTTTGTGTACTGTTATCGAGTGGCTGGACGCGCTGCGCTCTCTGTCCGGCGCCACCACTGCCACTTCGTGATGGGCACAAGAAAACTCTTTTGCCAGAGCCACTAATCCCGGAGCCTGGATCCCGTCATCGTTACTGAGGAGGACGAACATCAGCGGGCCTCCTGATTCCATTCTTTGTTAGGGCGGTTCACAATCTACACATAGGGGGCAGAGAGTTCCTGGCTCGTCCATCACCATGCCTAGAATAGAACACCTGAAAAAGGTAACACTCTGACCCCTCAAGGTAAAGTACTTTACCGGCTCAATATGAATGCACGGGCGGTTGGCCATGACGCGCGGAATCTTACAGCCGGCACATGCCCATTTAGCTGTGCTATCTGTTGGGGAAAACGTAGCCTTGCTGAGCTCGCAATGGACTTCTCCTTCCGACAGTACCTGGAAAGGACAATAATCCGTCACGCTACCACCCCCTGCGCAACAAGCTCTCTGTAGTTTATGCAGGGGATGAGACCGGAGGTGACTTTTACAGCTCAGCAATAATTAGATTTCAGCGCTAAGCCTGCTCTCTTTCCTCTCTGACCCGAGCGGCAATCGCCTCGGCTGTGCGAGCAGGAACTTCTTCATAATGGTCAAAAGACATCGTGAAACTTCCGCGCCCTTGAGTCAGGGAGCGTAAATCAATGGCGTACTTCAATAGCTCGGCCAGCGGAACTTGGCCTTTGATTACCTGAAAACTTCCTGTAGGCTCAAGTCCAAGAATTCGTCCCCGTTTGGCATTCAAGTCACCAATAACATCACCCATAAAGGCATCAGGTACCGTAACTTCAACATTCATAATGGGCTCCAGAAGAACCGGGCCAGCCTCTTCCGCTCCCTTTTTGAACGCCAGACTGGCTGCAATCTTAAAAGCCATCTCGGAAGAGTCTACTGGATGGAAGGAACCGTCCACTAGAATGGTTTTTATATCTACCACCGGAAAGCCTGCCAACACTCCCTCCTGCAGGGCTTCCCGAAGACCCTTCTCTACCGCTGGGATGTACTGTTTCGGCACCGCACCGCCGAAAATCTTCTCTTCAAACACAAACCCACTGCCCTCAGGTAGGGGTTCTATCTCCAACCACACATGTCCGTATTGTCCGTGGCCCCCAGTCTGCTTTTTGTGCCTCCCTTCAACTCGCACCGGTTTACGCAAAGTCTCCCGGTACGGCACGCTGGGTGTTGCTGTAAGGACTTCCACGCCGAACTTGCGCTTCAGTCTATCCACCATCACATCTATATGCACATCGCCCATCCCCGACACGATCAACTCGCGACTTTCAGCATCTTTGCGCAAAGTCAGGGTCGGATCCTCCTCCATCAACCTGGACAGACCCGTACTCAGCTTGTCTTCATCGCCTTTAGATTTAGCCGTCAGGGCGACTGAGTAGGATGGCGCCAAAAACTCAAACCCCGGTAACATTATCTGCGTGTCTTTCTGGCCCAAGGTGTCACCGGTACTTGTCTCCTGAAGTTTAGCCACGGCCCCTATGTCACCTGCTGCTACCGCGTCCACCGGGATCTGCACCTTACCCCGTGGAATAAATACCTGGCCCACTCGTTCGGATTTTTCTCGGTTGGCATTATAAATGCTCCCGTCAGAAGACAAGCGGCCCGTGTAGACGCGGAAGTAAGTCAATTTGCCGACAAAGGGATCGGCCACTGTCTTAAAGGCTTGAGCTACTAGCGGCTGTTCGTCGTTACATTCCAGTAACACTTCCTCCTTAGTAGGCAGTGCTGTCGCTTTCACCGCTGGTCTGTCCTGTGGTGAAGGAAGATAGTGAATCATGGCATCCATCAGTAAACCTGCACCTTTGTTCAGATAGGCAGACCCGCACAAGACCGGAAACACCTTACCGCTAAGGGTACCGTGCCGTAACCCTTGTATGATCTCGTCCTGGGTAAGCTCCTCCCCTTCCAGGTACTTCATTGTCAAATCATCGTCCGTTTCGGCAGCTGCCTCCACCATCTTTTCATGATAAGTTTCGGCCAGCTCCTGCAGTTCTTCGGGAATGGAACCTTCCTTAACTCCTCCGTTCTCAAAGAAAACTGCTTTCATGGTGATAAGATCAATAATACCCTTAAAATCAGCTTCGGAGCCAATAGGAACTTGCATTGCTACGGCATGAGGCGACAGCTCGGATTGGATTTGCTCTAAAACCCGGTCAAAATGGGCATTTTCGCGATCCAGTTTGTTAATAAACAAAAGACGCGGCAGGCCTCTTCTCTCAGCCAAAGTCCACATCCGGCCAGTGTTTACTTCCACGCCTGAAACAGCGCATACTACCACTAACGCTGCGTCAGCCACGGAAAGAGCTCCTAGCACCTCACCGATAAAATCGGGATAGCCCGGTGTATCCAGCAGATTAATCTTAGAATCTGACCATTCACACGGGAGAACCGAAGCATTGATGGTTATTTTGCGTTTGATTTCATCGGGATCATAATCCGAAACGGTATTCCCCTCATCAACTTTTCCCAACCTGTCGGTTCCACCGCTGGTATAAAGAAGGGCTTCTGTAAGGGAGGTTTTGCCGGCGCCTCCATGTGAAATCAGGGCTACATTGCGCAACTTATCCGCTGCATAGTCTTTCATCGTATCATTCCCCCTTTGCTAGTAAAGGCTCGAGCTGGCTTCTCGTCCTTGGTTGTATATTAATTCGGTAACAACGATCATTTCTCCTTCTAGCCACTGATATTAGCAGCCGGTTGACTATCTGCGTGAGATCGAAAACCGTTTGCGCTCAGCATAACGCTCCAAAGCTAGCTTAATAAGTCTGTCCAGTAAATCAGGATAGCTAAGTCCACTGGCCTGCCACAAGCGTGGATACATGGAAAAATTGGTAAAACCAGGTATGGTATTTATTTCGTTAACAATAATTTCCCCGGTAATCCGATGCAAGAAGAAATCCATTCTGGCCATACCACAGCAATCTACAGCTTTAAAAGCTGCTATTGCCAAGGCCCTCACTTCATCAGCAACCTCAGGTTCCAGTTGTGCCGGTATGACCAAATCAGATTTGCCGTCTGTATACTTGGCTTCATAGTCGTAGTACTCATTGTGAGGAATAATCTCACCCACTACTGATGCTTGCGGATCATCATTTCCCAGAACAGAGCATTCGATTTCTCGTGCCGGGATGAACTCCTCTACCACAAGCTTGCGGTCGTAGCCACTGGCCACTTCGATTGACTGTCGTAATTCTTTCTCATCTCTGGCTTTACTGATACCGACACTGGAGCCTAAGTTGGCTGGCTTAACGAACACAGGCAAACCAAAAGAATCAATGATATCCTGGCAGATCTCATCAGGGCCTTGGAGCCAATCGGGGAGTAGTATTACCTTATATCCGGCTAAGGGTAATTTATGGTCCCGAAATACGCTTTTCATGATCGCCTTATCCATACCTACACTTGAGCCCAAAACCCCTGCTCCCACGTACGGCACCCCGCACATTTCAAACAATCCCTGAATGGTTCCATCCTCACCGTAAGTACCATGCATTACAGGAAACACCACATCTAAAGATGCCAGTAATTCAACCGGTATGCAGCCGGCATCATCATCCCGCCCCTCACTTAGTGTTTCCCAAGGATTGCCGTTAGTAATCCATCTTCCGTCTCTGGTAACCCCTATCAGAACTGGCTCGTATTTATTCGATGGCAAGTATCTTATTACCGAAGCCGCCGACATAAGCGAAACTTCATGCTCTCCTGACTTCCCGCCGAAAACAATTCCCACTTTGAGTCTTGTCATTGTCGATCACCTCTTTCTCAAATTGTCAACAAGCCTATTATCCCTGCCGTAACACCGATTCGATGACTTCGGTACGGCTCATACGGTAGCCGTCTTTTCTTAGACAACGGAGCAGATAGACATAACGTAAACGGGCGGCTCGCTCCCAAAAAATTGCGAAGTCAACCAATTCCGGTTCAACTACCCAGGTAAAATACGCTTGAGCCAACTGCCAGTCGTCCTTTGCCTCCCTTACTATGTTTAAGTTAATATCCCCATGAAGTAGGAGTTCTGGGGTGGGCTTCATTTTTCCTTCCGCCCCCTTTGGCATTATACTGAAGCTTCTTCATCAGTCTACGCCCAAGAGCGATCGGATGTAACTTAATACAAGGTTATGTTCCTTAACATTAAATCTTCCTGGGAATAACTACCTCTTCCCTTGTTGCCAGCAAAATAAAAAACCCCTCGCCACGAGGGGTTGTCAGTAAGCACTCAAGTACACGCCGGCAGCAGCTGAAAAATGCCGCGCTTCACTTCTGTTGCCGTCACCTTGTCCGCGCCGAAAGCAGACACTATATAGTTATAGGCGTCCCAAGGATCCACCTCATCACCACAAGTAAAGACGTCCACAGCAGCATAGCCGAGTTCCGGCCAGGTGTGTATGGCCAAGTGCGACTCCGAGATAATGACCATCCCGCTTACCCCTTGGGGGCTAAATCGGTGAAATGCCACCTCACGGACTTCTGCGCCAGCAGTTAACGCTGCATCAACCAGTATGCTTTCCACAGTACCCACATCATTTAGAATCTCGCTGTCGCAGCCAAAGAACTCAGCCAGGATGTGACGCCCCAGTGCTTTCATCTCTCGCCCTCCCCTTCAAAAAGCTATAATTATCACCTAAGATTGTAGCAGACTATTGCGTTATGTCAAGATGAGCAAGAGCGATTATAGCCTTTAGGGGAATCCTTACAGCCAATTGCGCAATATATCTAATCCTTGCTTATTTTGGCACCAGTTTTGTCGCTACAGGGCAGTGCTATCAATATTAGCAAAACGGTAGGAAAAAGTAATGCAGTCGCTCCGGCCACCACTCCTGAATCGTTGGCAATTAGTGCCAGTATGGCCGCGATCACTGCACCTCTCAAACACCCAGTCAGGGTCGGTTTGTTGCGCTGTAGCCGCAGGCTACGACGGTATGGTCCAAAGAAAACTGTGCTCAAGGTCAGAATAAGCATAAGCAAAACGCGACTCCACAACGAGTACCGGACCAGTTTCAAATTCATACTGACCTTTCGGCGAAAGATACCGGCCAAAGCTGGCAGCCCTTGTTGTCTAGTGAGCTCGAACGCCTGTCCTATGTGTGAACTGTCTTTTGCCAGGTATCGGTCCGCTAGTACAAGAATCAGCAGGACAATGAAGCCCATAATCAAACCGCGCAACACTTCGCGCCAGCGAAGTTCACAGCTATCGAGCCACAAGTAACTCGCCCACGCCCCGCCGGCAAAAGCTAGAGTGCCGCCGGCATTGGCACCCAACCGGCTAGCACCGAGAAAATAGGATCCGGCCACTGCCACCACCAGCATAACTGAGCGAGCGGTCCGGATCTTCAGGCGCCAGTGCTCCAGAGCCAGGCCCACCGCAGCCAACGAAGCACCCATGAAGATTCCCATGTATTCATTTCCCAGCCCATAGTAACGCGCACCGCTAATAAAACAATAGCCCAGCAAAGACGAACCCACCAGTCTTTGCTCACCGATTACATCTACCACCAACATAATAATTGTACTCGTCGCCACCAACCAAAACACAACCCGGTTAGAAATTGATCCATAAGCTGCCACCGTCGGGAAAAGAGCAATAGCCATTGTCACTGCCACCATTAGTATTGGAGACAGAGGTGGTAACAGCGGCAACACCAGGAAAGCTAACGGCAGAGTGATGCCGGCCAACAGCAAACCCTGAACGGCATGGCTCAACAGGCGTCGGTGCAGTAAAGTAGCCAGGATGGATAAGGCCAGCGTAGCGATCAAATAGCCAATGAACAAACGGAGCATCAGCGGTCGCTGAACATAGCTGTAAGTTGCGCGTACCTCCAATGATGTTAAACCTTCCAGCTTCTTCTGGGCCGGAACGAGACTAATCGGTCGGCCGATGATTGAGTTGGATACGGGTAAACGAAAGTAGGCTAGTATGCTGGCTGGCACGTCAATGTTCGCCACTAAGCCCGGGCGGCGAGTGGTGGGCGAAACCAAGTACCCGCTCCCCATGTCGGGACCCCACACCGCTATCGGAGTGAGACCCTGGACCCGGGCCGAACCCTCCACCTTTGAGGAAGGGGATATAATCATAATTAGGCTCTCTGACGGGCTGAATTCAGCCAGTAACAAAGCTGTAAATTGATCCAGTCGCTTCAGTGCTTCCGCTCGCATGCTCGCGGCAGCAGCCGGTTCACAATAGGGGGCGTATTTCTCTACTCGGTAAAGGTCCGCCCATTCAACAGCAATAATATGCACCCGTTCTTTGTACCGCTGCACTGCGGCCAGGACTTTTTCAGTTGATGTCCAGTGCCCAAATGGTCCGCTTGGATCCCTGGCAAGGAGTTCCGGTCCGAGGTAACCATGAGGCACTGAACCGCTCCTGTCCATAAACATGTTCACCAGCGGCCGTTCCCACGTATCAGTGTCAGCGCAGCCGATCACTGCCGCAGTATAACCAGCCTCCAGTAAAGCGCTACCTAAGGCTCCCAGTTCAACTGTATAGCCTAGATTGTTGTTGGCCGCAGCCATGGAAGCAATGCCTGGCTGTACCACTTTTCCAGGGGGACCGTTTCCAAGTCTGCGCTGTAGCACTTCGAGCGCGGTACCGTCCTCGGTAGGAAAGTAATCCTCGGCCATGTATCCCGGTTGCCGGTCAATAACTTTGGCTCTGGCCCCTGTGCCTAAGGTTAGATAGGAGCTGGCCAGATTGGCTCCGCCGGCCACATTGTTATTTAAAAGGGCACAAGCTCCCTGGACAAAGACTGTCTCCACCTGGGGTACAAGCCCGCTGGTAACATCTGACAAAGTAAGGCCGTCAATACACAGTAGAACCAAGGATACCCTGCTCGTATTCTGCTGCGCCCAAGTTGCACCGGTAGAAACAATCAACGTCCCGACCACAAGCCCACATAGGTATAAGATCCCGCGAGCGCCGGGTTTGGTCATGCTTTTAAGGCCTCCCTGTAGACTCTCAGGGTAGAGGAAGTGGTGGCTGCAGCAGAAAAATGGCTGTGCGCTCGTTCGCTTGCAGCCATCCCTAACTGTTTGGCTATTTCCGGATATTGCAGCAGAAACATCATAGCCATGGCCAGTGCACCAGGCATTTTCGGCGGAACCAGTAATCCAGTCCCTCCGTGAACCACCACTTCGGGAATGCCTCCGGCCCAAGTGCTAATCACAGGTCGGCCCATAGCCATGGCTTCAATGTTAACCAGTCCCAGGCCCTCACGCACCGACGGAGTAACCAAGGCAAACGCTTCTTCCAGCAATCTGCCGGGCTCCGTCTTGTGACCGACAAATTCAACTGCGGCTGCGATATTTAACCTGCGGGCCAAATTCTCTAACTGGGAACGACTGGGGCCATCGCCCACTATTACCAAGCGTACATGCGGCCACCCTATTGCTTTTACCTGAGCCATGGCTTCCAGCAAAAAGGTAAACCCCTTTTCCGGTACCAACCTCCCGATACTAAGAAAGAGGGGCGTTCTGAGAAAGACATCAAAGGGTTGAGGCTTAAATCGTTCTAAGTCAATACCATTATAAACCACGGTAATTTTTTCCTCCGGGATACCCTGGGCAATTAGAGCCGTCGCCAGTGATTTTGATACGGCTATCACTCGATCCATCTTCTTAGTTAGCTGGCTGCTTCGGCATAAACAACTGGTTACACCAGCGGGGAAGTTATGAGCAGTGTAAATCCAGACACTTCCTCGGTCCTTGGGAACAGTCAAGGCTAATAAAGCAGCCAGTGCCCCATGGAAATGAACCACATCTGGAGCTAATTCTGTTATCAATGAGCTTAAAATGTACGTACAACTCCAGAATTGGATTGGATTGGCGCTCAAGGGCAAATTTGCCCCCCTCCAGTCAACATCCGTCTGCCCCCCGGCAACGAATACTTGATGCCCTTGCTCGGTCAAACCCGCAACTAGGTTAGCAACATGATTTTTCATGCCGCCCTGACATGATCTCACCACTAACAGAATTCGCATGACGTACACCCCAAATGGTCAATCACTACCTTATATAAGATTGACCTTTGGGCTTAGACTTATACCAAACAAAAAAGCAGCCATCTGGCTGCAGATAAACATTTCACTGGTCGGAGTAAGCGGATTTGAACCGCTGGCCTCTTGCACCCCAAGCAAGCGCTCTACCAAGCTGAGCTATACCCCGACTGCAATTATTATTGTACACTTTTTTTACCGGAAAATCAAGAGGCTACTCCTGTCCAATGATCTTGGTCTTGCGAACACCGTCAATGCTTGTTAACGATTGCAGTAATCTTTCTATGTCCTCTAACATGTCTCCGGTTTCGATAGAAATCGACACATCGGCCAATCCTTGAAGCGGTAGCCCTTGATTTATTGTTAAGATATTCCCCTTACTCTGAGCAACACGGCCCAGGACTTGCGACAGTACACCTGGTTTGTGTTCCAATACGAAATACAAAGTGACAATTTTCCCCTGGCTGAGTTCGTAAAAGGGGAAAATATAGTTACGATACTTATAATAGGCTGCTCGGCTCAAACCTACCTGCCCTACGGCTTCATTGACAGTGGAGCACAAGCCGCGTTTAAGAAGTTCCTTGGCGCGAATTGTCTTTAACAGGACTTCAGGTAGAGCCTCTTCGCGCACCAAATACAACGTTCCTTCCACGTCTTTGCCCATATTTCTCAGCTCCCTGTGTTTAGGCAGGCTTATGGCTGCATGTGCTGTGGACATTATACCATGGCCAACCCAAAAAAAATAGCCCCTAGCCGCTTGGGAGCTGGCCGGTTCTACTTAAACCCATAAAAATGGAGCGGAAGACGAGATTCGAACTCGCGACCCTCGCCTTGGCAAGGCGATGCTCTACCACTG